>Ga0335085_10003604_pt1 | contig 26587 bp, 26 predicted proteins | sample Lox_Sample_45_FD_206712 | JGI IMG/M metagenome (GOLD analysis project Ga0335085, IMG submission 206712) | Soil microbial communities from Loxahatchee National Wildlife Refuge, Florida, United States - Lox_Sample_4.5 | ecosystem: Environmental > Terrestrial > Soil > Wetlands | place: USA...
AACGCTCAATCCGAAACGGAGGTGTTTCGGATTGATGCGACCGATGTGAAGATCCGAAACCAGCCTCATCGTGCAAACCGTAAGCGCTACGTCAAAGTGTGATAGATCCGCCTCAGCCCCCTGCAGCGCGTGGATCCGTTCATCCCACCGGGAAGCATCGTAGTCGTCCGGTTGCAATCCTTTCTTCCATGCGTTCTTGAACGAATCGATCAGTGCCAGAGCTTGCATGGACGGCTGGCGGCCTTGGAGCCACGCGGGTGTGTAGCCGTTGGACTCGTAGAATTCGGCGAGGTGCGCTTTGTAGTCCGGGAAGTTCGGCCAGCGGAGTTCTGCCAATTGTCCGCTATTCACGATCTCACGAATGGGGGTGGTGCCCTGCGGTGTGAATGGAGTCCCATAGTCGTTGACTCGAGACCAGAGGTTTGCCCCCTGGAAGATCATCAGCAGGGCGACAGAGATGATTGGGCGAACCAGCAGCGATTTCTGCGGCGTCATGGGCGTCACAGACTCAAGAGTACTTGGCAGGTGCCGAAGTGCGGTACTGCCAAAAGTGGCAGCGGAGCAGGGGCGCGTGCACACAATCGAAAATGGGGAAGAAGCCGAGTGAGACTGGAGGGAAAAGATGGGTACAAAAATTGAAAGGGCCGTGACATTGGTTATGGCCTAGCCGCTAGCTCCTGCGAGGGAGCCCACAGCGTGGAACCATGTACCGTCACAGCCCCTTGATGCGATCACTGCTTTCGCAGTTCCGAACCCCAACTGACCCTCGCAGATCCGTCGGTTTTTTCAGGTCCGGTTACCTGGCAGGTCGCCCCGCCCGGCTAATCACTCAGTCTACTTCGGGCTAACTCGTTTTATAGTGCCAACCCTTTCGACCATCGACGCAAGCAAAGTTACCAGAGTAATGAGAAATGTCAACGCAAACTATTGGTGCAGTGGATGTGCATTACGCTGTGCATATTTGAAAATGCAAATAGTTGTCAGGAAAAAACTTAGCGCCAAACCATTTCTTACGGCACGGTTTTTGCACAGAAAGATTCACAACGCAGAGAGCAACCGCAAAACGCTGAAAGGGAACCAAATAATAGTCTTGACGATGAAGTTGGTTGAGGGCACAGTGCAGAGTACGGCAGGAAATATCGAAGTGACGTCAGAACTGGTGGCCTATGTGGACGGCGGATGCCTGGGGAATCCGGGGCCGGCGGGCATTGGGGTGGTGATTTGCGGTCTGGCCGATGGTCCCGTCCGCATCGCGAAGTGGATTGGCCATCAGGACAACAATGTTGCCGAGTATGCCGCGTTGATGGAAGCCCTGCAATACGCGGTGGAGCGAAAAGCTGAGAAACTTCACGTCTTTTCCGATTCGGAAGTTGTAGTGCGGCAGATGACGGGTGAGTACGTGTGCCGCAGCCCACGCCTTTACTCTCTCCATTGGACCTGCCGCAAACTCGCTCGCTCGCTCGCATTCTCGATCTCCCACGTGCGGCGGGAGAACAACGCCGAGGCGAACCGGCTCGCGCAATCGGCGCTGCGGCGGAAGTAGCACTCAGTAGGCAAGCATCCCCTCTCTCATCCTTACGGTCGTGTACCTCCGCGTGAAGGGAATCTTGACACTCTTCCTCGCAGCGAGGGAGACTCCAAAGTAGCTTCCTCACAAAGCCGATCGAAGCGGCGGGCTCTCATTCGCTCGCAGGTGGGAATTTGGAACAGAGCATCCCAAGTCCGCGTCCGGGGGTAGCGGCGGCACTCGCCGCCGCGCAGGCACGGTCCGCAGCGACCGTCTCGATGCAGCGACCAACTGAGAACGCTGGCTTCTCCCTGGCCGAGATGGCTCAGCGCGACCTTGATGCTGCCCTGCAATTGCTCGCCGACCGGGCACAGTACATCACCGGGGCAAGTGGGGCGGCCATCGCTCTGCGCCGCGATGGACGGAAGGATATGCTGTGCCGGGCAAGCTCCGGTTCGAATGCCCCGGAGTTGGGCGCGCTTCTCTCGACCGAGTTCGGCCTCTCCGGTGAAAGCGTGCGAACGCGGCAGCTTCTCCGTTGTGACGACGCCCAGCGGGATGCGCGGGTGAACCATGAAGCCTGCCGTCAGCTGGGAATCGCGTCGGTGGTCGTAATGCCGGTTGTCCATGACGACCAGGTGCTGGGTGTGTTCGAGCTTTTCTCCGGTAAGGCGAATGCTTTTGGCGAACGTGATGTATCGGCGATCCAGCGGCTGAGTGAGATGGTTGAAACTGCGGTCCGCCTCGCTCGGGTAATCGAGAACCTGCCGGAGCGTTTGAGCGAGCGTGAAGCTTCGGTCGCGGAAGCCGTGCACTCCGAGGTGTTTGAAGGGCAGTTTCTCAGTGATCTGGTGGTGGAGAACCCAGCGGCTGAAGTGGATTCTCCGGCAGCCGTTGTGCAGGCGGCGCCTTCGGAGGCACTCGAGCCTCGGGTACCAATCGCAGAAGCGAAAACGGAACCTGGAGTGAAGGTTGCGCCGCAAGCGCCGGACGAGCATCTTCCGAAAAAGAAGCCGATTTTCTGGTCCGCTGCATTAACTCCGGAGAGCGACGCGGTCAAGCCTTCTGACCTTGATCAGAGCCATGTGCCGCCTGTCCTGCGAGATCTGAAGAAGTGTGTGGCCTGCGGCTTCCCAATCTCGGCAGGCCGAGTCCTTTGCGTAGAGTGTGAAGAGAAGAAGTGGCGAGGGCAACTGAGGCAGCAGATCTCGGCACGAAAGCCTCCAGCAGTGGTTTCCGGTGCTCCTGCAACCAGACCTGCGTCGGTAGCGTTCACGGCTGCGTCTCCGTCGATGGCGAAGGCTCCAGTGGCCGAAAAGAGCGCGTCCGAGGTTCCAAATGGGACGGCAACGCCAGGTTCTCAGACTGCTCCGGTTGCCGCTAAAACAGTGGAAGAGCCAACCGTTCGCAATACGGCGAAAGCGACTGCCGAGCCGTTGCCGGTCCGTGAAGCGGCGTCGCAGAACACTGTGACATCGTCCCCGGATTTTGTTCTGAGTGCCGGGATCGAGCCTGAGCAATCATGGCTGGCTCGTAACAAATACACGCTGGGTGTCTTGCTGGTCGTTGGCGGCGTGGTCGCCGCGTATTTCTTGTTGCGATAGGCTTCATTTCACGCAATCGGCTAGCTGCAAGCGCTTGTGGACTCGCGGCGGTCTCCGAGTGGGTCCGAGCAGCGTTCGCGCTCTCTTCACAGGTTCCTCCGATGCACCCCTTGAACCTCGGAAACCCTTGACAACACGGGCAACTCTGCTAAAGTTCGGGGGAAGGTTTTGAGCCCATCAAAGTGTGCGGGTACCCTGCTTATGAAAAATGTTTATGAGGTCTTGCGGCAGAAAGAAATGGAGCTGACACGCCTGGAGAAGGAAGTGGAGGCATTGCGGCTCGTCGCTCCACTGCTCTCCGAGGAAAAGGAGAGCGTGTCTGAGATGTCCAAGCCTGTGCTCGCGACGGCGGTAAACGGACCGCAGCCTGCGGCGCGGATTCCCGTTGCAGCGGCACCGACGATTGCGGCTCCGCAACCCGTGCGCGCGGCCGGTTGGGAAGATACGGCAAAGCGTTGGCCGTAAGTTGGTACACAAAACCAGGATCCTGAAATCTCGTCGATTCCAAGCGTCAGCCCGGGATGCGTCCCGGGCAGATGTGTCTGGGGCATATTCCATCTCAAAGAACCGGGGTACAATTGTGCCCGTTTCTGTGGGAGCGGACCCTGGGGTGTTCTGATGGGATCCACGTAAAACTGATTTGAGGAGATTGGTATATGGCGGGATTTTGTGTGAGTTGCGGTGCCCCGTTGACCGGGCCATTCTGTAATCAGTGTGGAGCAAGGGCAGTTCCGCTGAGCGCTTCGGTCCCAAAGGTTCTTTCTCCTCCGACGCCGATAGTGCAAGAGGCCGGCTTTCAGCCGGTGAATGTTCCAGGAATCGCTGCCCAGCCGGCAATGCCGCCGCCCGGTCAGGGTTTTCAGCCCGTGCCGGTCCCTGTCCCTGCTGCGCCGAAAGGCTCATCGGTGGGAAAGGCGCTGCTGTGGGTCGGAGGAATTCTGCTCGTCCTCTTCATTTTGGGAGCGACTGCCGCTGTTTATGGAGTGTATTGGGTGAAGCACAAGGTTTCGAACTACGCGTCAGAGATTACTGGCGGATCAGATGACTCACAGAAGGTGGTGGCAAACGGAAATAGTTGCCGTTTGCTCTCTTCGGCGGAATTGCAGGGTGTTCTCGGCGTGCCGATCGAGAAGAGTGCCGAGATTGTGGAGGGTGATTTGCCGGGTTGCGCGTATTACACCAATCCGACTGCGTTCGCGCAATTGCGCAAAATGGCGGTGGAACAGGCGCGCCGGCAGTCGGAAGAGGCGAGCAAGAAGCCCGGTCCACAGGGCGACAATCCGCTCGCGTTGCTAAAGGGCCCGAACCAGTTGGAAGGAATTGTCAAAACGCTCGGAATGACACAACCCGAGAAGGATGGCCAGGTTTTTTCGTTCACACTGCAACGGAACTTCGGAAGCGATGCGTGGTCGGGGATGCGACTGACCGAGTCGGCAGTTCCGGGCTTTGAAGATGTGTCCGGCGTTGGAGATCACGCGATGATTGGAGCGTTCGGGCACGCGTTTTACATCCAGAAGGGCGACACTCTGATCGCGATGTCGATGATGATGGTTCCAAATGCGCACAAGAACGGAACCGTACTCGGGCGGAGGATTATCGGTCGTTTGTAGGCCTGAGCCTCGATTTTCGGATCAACTAACGCACCTCGTTCCGCCACCACGGTCGCTTCTCAGGCCAGGCTCAGTCAGGCGATGACGATTTCGTCCAGCGCGCTCAGCAAGCGGTCGACTTCTTCTGAGGTGTTGTAGTGAACGAGACCGATGCGGAGAAAGCCTCCCGTCTTTTCCACGTCGAGGTGCTCGGTGAGGTTAAGGGCGTAATAGTTTCCATCCCACGTGAAGAATCCACGGTCGCCAAGTTTCGTGGCGAGTTCCAGGGGCGTGTGGCCTTCGATTCTGACTGCAAAGGTTGTGCAGCGCTGGTCGAAGCGTGTGGGGTCGGTGATGCCATAGATCTTGAGGCCGGGAATTTTTTTCAGGCCGGTCATCATTCTTTCCAGAAGCGCTCTCTCGTGCCTGTGGATGGTGGCGTATGCGGCTTCGATGGCGGCGCGACGCGAAGTTTTGCCGATTTCTGTCGACTGCGCAACCTTCCTCGCTTCGCTCGGAGAACCGCCAAGGCGGCTGTCGCTGCCCGTTCTGAGATCGTGGTGGCCGATGTCGGCGATGTAATCCACGCAGGCCGCGATCCCTGCGATGCATTCATGATTCAACGTGCCCCATTCCCAGCAATTTGGAATCGCGTTCGTGTTCGGACGGACCTTGTACGGGCGGAATCTCTTCAGGCGCTCACGCTTGCCGTAAAGCACCCCCATGTGCGGCCCGAAGAACTTGTAGGTGGAGCAGGCGAGAAAATCGCAGTCTAGGGCGGCAACGTCAATCAGTCCGTGAGGTCCATAGTGCACCGCGTCGATGTAGGCTAGCGCTCCTGCCTGATGCGCGAGGTCCACAATTTTCTTTACCGGATTAATTGTGCCAACAGCGTTGGAGGCGTAGCCTACGGCGACTAGTTTGGTGTTCCTGTTGATCTTCGATGCGAGGTCTTCCATATCGAGCGTGCAGTCTTCGTCGTGAATCTCGGCCCAGCGGACGGTGAGGCCGCGATCTTCTGCCATCGCTGTCCAGGGTGAGACATTCGCGTCGTGATCGAGCCGGGTCACAAGGATTTCGTCGCCCGGCTTGAGTTCGCGGCCGATGGCGCGTGAGATGGCAAAGGTCAGGCTGGTCATGTTGGGGCCGAAGACTACTTCATCGGCGCCGCAGTGGAGGAAGTCCGCCATGGCCGTGCGAGCTTCGGCGATCATGGCGTCGGTGTGACGGCTGGTGGCGTAGGCTCCGCCGGTGTTGGCGTTGTTGGTCGCGAGATAGCTCGAGATAGTGTCGATCACGCGCTGCGGGACCTGCGTTCCGCCCGGGCCGTCGAGGAAGGCGGCGGAATGTCCGTTGACGGTCTGGGAAAGCGAGGGGAACTGCGAACGGACGTACTGGACGTCGAATGTGGGCGGAGCGGTAGTTTCGGTGATCGGCATAGTGAAAGGTTATTCTCTCATGACGGCGGAACTGGTTGATCGTTGGTTGCGTTTCTCGATGGAGCGCGTCTGTCATATCACTGGGGGAATGAACATGTGGAACAGAACAGTCGTCCGATGTCTTTCAGGATTCTTGCTGAGCGGATGTCTGAGCGCCACCGCGCAGTCGGCGGCGCCTGCTCCTCCAGGAAAGTTGGTCGATCTTGGTGGACATCGGCTGCATGTGAACTGCAGTGGTGTCGGGAGCCCGATCGTTGTCGTCGAGAACGGACTTGGCGATTTTTCTTTTGACTGGACGCTGGTGCAATCGCGCGTCGCAAAATTCACACGCATCTGCACTTATGATCGCGCGGGATATGCGTGGAGCGATCCAGGGCCTAAACCGCGCTCATTTGCACAGATCAACCTCGAGTTGCGCGACGCGCTGAAGAAACTTGGAGAAAAACCACCGTACGTGCTGGTGGGGCATTCGTATGGCGGGCCGGTTGTACGGAGTTTTGCCATGAATTATCCACGCGATGTGGCTGGAATGGTCCAGGCGGATGCGGCATTCGAGGGAATGCGAGTGGGAATCGGCGGAGGCAAGACTTTGCGGCTCGGAGAAGATGCAAAGGGCAAGAGCATTCCCCAGCCACGCGAGGCGATGCAGACGTCGGACAAGCCTGCGATCCCGGCCCACGCGCAGCCGCAAGGTCCGAACGAACTCGATCCGATGTATAAAGCGCTGCCAGAGCCGATTCAGAAACTGCAACTGTGGGCACAAGTGCTGCCGCAGACGGAGGACGCCGAGACCAGCCAGCGCGAGTGGTCGGGAGAGTATTTCGCGAAGTGGATGAAAACGTCGCAGGCCGGAACGCTGGGGTACATCCCGCTGGTGGTGCTGACGAGGGCGGAAGGCGGTTACGGAAACGATCAGGACGTGCCCGCAGCGCAGCTTGAGAAAGAGCGCAAAGAAGGGCAGGCGATGTTGGTGAAGCTTTCGTCGAACAGCAAGCAGATCATTGTGAAGAGCGGGCACAACATGGAAGTGGAAGCTCCCGATGCGGTAGCCGGTGCGATTCAGTTGGTGGTGGAAGCGGTCAAGAAGCGCGGAAAGCTGCAGTGAGAAGGCGCTGCGACCCGATGGGGCCGGGTCGCGCGACACCTGAGGCGGCTGTCCCTAAATGGTTTGTTAAAGATCACAAGCGGCGCGAATGAAATCTGCCAACATGCCGTAAGCTGGCGCGTAGAGGCCCGGGTTCTCCTCTGTGATCGCGAGGCCTGGGAAGATATCCGTATTGAAATAGACATAGGACGACGTGTCATTGATGCGCGCCATTGGTTGCCCGCTCAGGACTTTCTCCGGTTGTACGCTTGCTTGCACTTCCTTGCCGACGCGCTTCGCGCGGCACACAAGTTTAAAGGCCCATCCATCGCGGCGGGCGGTGCGTAACGCTTGCGGCGTCAGGTGACGAATACCGTCGCGCTGGATTTGATCAAGCTTGATCGGGTAGTCCATCAAGACATTGATGAGCGCGGCGGTTTTTACGGCAGCATCCCAGCCGTCGATGTCGTGGGTCGCGTCGGTTTCGGCCACTCCGAGTTCTTGTGCTTTCTTCAAGGCTTCGTCGAAGGTCAATCCCTGTTCCATCTGGCTGAGGATCACGTTGGTGGTCGAGTTGAGGATGCCGTGAAAGCCTTGCAGGTGGATAGCGGGCAGTTGATCAAAGAGTGAAAAGATCGGAACGCCGTCCATGACTGTCGATTCGAAGAGGAATCGCTTGCCCTTGATCACAGCGAGGTCGCGGAGTTCGCGGTATGCGTGAACGATCGGGCCTTTGTTCGCCGTGATGGCGTGCGCCCCATGTTCGAGAGTGGCTCGAATGTAGTCGACGGCGGGCTGTCCATTTTCTACGTTGAGCGAGGTGGCTTCAAACAGGACGTCGGCCTGGGCGGCGGAGAGCCAGTCGCGGACGTTGGTGTAATTTCTCACCACTGAGTTCGCAGGGGACACAGAGTGAGTGTCGGCATTCTCTTGATCTTGAATCGTTAGTCCGGTCGCATCGGCAATCCATCCCAGACGGCGGGATGCGATTCCAGTGACTCGGTATTCGATGCCGTGGCGGGTGCGGAGTTCGTCAGCGCGATCTTCAAGCAGGCGGACGAGTGTGCGATTGACGTTGCCGAAGCCTAGAAAGCAGAGATTATGGGTGCGGATAGTGCCTCGCTGGGGCTAAAGCTCCTGTCATTAACTATGGGCCAAGTCGCGGCGCTAAAGCGCCGCTCTTCCACGTTACTCCGTGTGGGGGATCTCCGGGGCGGCCGTCGTTCCACTTTACTCAGCGTGGTGGATCTCTGAGGCGGCTGTTGTTCCACGTTAGCTCCGTGCTGAATTTCCGAGGCGTCCGCCCTTCACGAAGGTTTATCCCATCACCGTGGTGTGTTCGGGCTTGATCTTGTATAGGACGCGTACTTCTCCCGGCTGTCCATAGGGATACTTGTCGACACCAAGATATTTTTTGGCCAGCTTGTTGATGCTTTCATCAGCGCCATCTTCGGTGATCTCGATGACGCGTCCGCGGATTTCCAGATAGCGGTACGGGTTGTCGGGATCGATAATGGCAAGCGAGACGCGGGGATCACGGCGCACATTCCGGTCCTTCTGGCGCCCGCGGGCGGAGTTGAAGATAACGTGCTCGCCATCGAAGTCGCACCAGACGGGAGTGACTTGCGGGCGGCCGTCGGGCATCAGCGTACCGAGGCTGGCGAAAGCTCGCTTCTGAAAAAGATCTTTGTACTTTTCGGGGATGGCGTTCGGCATGGAGCCTCCAAAAATGGTACCGGAGATGTGAGGATTATAGACTGCCAGGGTACTCTCCGTGGTTGGCAGGTATTTTCCGTGCAGTTGCGCACTTATCGAAAACTGTAAGTTGGAGTTGGACCAGCTATGAATGCATTCTCGAGACGACGAATCAATGGCAGAGTGCTGAACGCGATCACGATTGCGGTTGCGGTCTGGTTGCTTCCAGCATCCCCCCTGCAGTCGATGGCGGCAAATCATCCTTCCCGGAAGTATCCGCCAACGATTGTTTTCATGACTGACTTCGGAGTGATCGATGACTCTGTGGCCCTCTGCCGCGGAGTCATGTACGGGATCATGCCCGACGTGCGAATCGTCGACCTTACGCATGAGGTGACGCCGTTTTCAATTGCTGATGCTGCGCGCTTCCTGTACGGAACGACGGGGTACTATCCAGCGGGAACGGTGTTTGTCGTGGTGGTTGATCCGGGAGTGGGGAGCACGCGCAAGGCGATTGTGGCGCGCTCGAAGCGGGGACAGTATTTCGTGCTGCCGGACAACGGGTTGCTCACACTGGTGGAGCAGCGCGACGGGATTGAGGCGGTGCGAGAGATTACGAATCCGGACTGGATGATCGGGGGAAAGCTGTCCTCGACGTTCCATGGACGCGACATCTTCTCCCCGGTTGGAGCGCACCTGGCGCGAGGCGATGACTGGACGAAGGTCGGGCCGGAGATTCCGGTGAAAGACATGGTGCGGCTTGAGTTGAAACGCGCGCAGGTGGATGACCACGGCCTGAGTGCGATGGTGATTGCGACCGACGGGCCCTATGGGAATCTCGTGACGAATGTCGACGCAGAGGATTTTCTCAAGCTGGGGTATCAACGCGGTCAGTCAGTTCCGGTGAAGATTGGCGGCCGCGAGATGAAGATCAAGTTTGTGAAGACGTTCAGTGATGTTTCCCTGGGAGATCCGCTGTTGTATGTCGATTCGCGCGGGCACTTGGCGCTGGCGGTGAATCAGAACAATTTTGCTGCGACATATGGGATCAAGCCGCCCGTGACGCTGCAAATCCCGCGGGCTCAGCGCTGAGACGTCCGCCCTTACACAAGCGCGGATGCTATCCGCGGGAGAACCGCTCTCAGCAGCGCTTCGAATATCGACTTCACGCGTTCGCCGGTTTCCATGACTTCGGCGTGCGATAGTGGCTGGTCGAGAATCCCTGCCGCCATGTTCGTCACACATGAAATTGCGAGCACGTCGAGACCCATGTGGCGGGCTGCGATCACCTCCGCAGCGGTTGACATTCCTACGAGGTCAGAGCCGATGCGTCGCAGATGTTCGATTTCCGCTGGTGTTTCGTAATTGGGCCCGAGTAAAGCGGCGTAGATGCCTTCATAAAGCGGGATGTTCAGCCTGGACGCTTCCTCGCGGGCGATCTGGCGATATTCGCGGCGGTAGGCGTGCGTCATGTCGGGGAAACGGACACCGAATCGGTCATCGTTCGGTCCGACGAGCGGGTTGGTTCCTTGCAGATTGACGTGGTCGCGAATCAGGACCAGAGCGCCTTGCGAGTATCCGAGATTGATTCCCCCGGCGGCGTTGGTGAGGATGACCGCCTTGATGCCCATGCGGGCGAACACGCGAATGGGAAAGGCGACTTGCTGCGCGGAGTATCCCTCGTAGAGGTGAACGCGTCCTTGCATCGCGGCGACGGGGACTTCACCGGCCTTGCCGAGTACCAATCGGCCGGCGTGTCCGATGGCGGTGGATTGGGGAAAGGCCGGGATTTCTTTGTAAGGGACTGCCGTGGCGTTGGTGAGCGAGTCTGCGAATGCGCCGAGGCCAGAGCCGAGTACAAGGCCAATCTTGGGACGAACCGTGGCGCGTTGCAGGATTAGTTGTGCGGCGGCGTCGGCTTGGGTGAATGCGTCGGTCATGATTCCTGGTGAGTCCGAGCACCTCAGCGGTGGAAACCGTGCCCCTTCAAATTAGAGATCGCCGTCGCACAGATGGCGGCCGTAGCCGTTGCGGTCCAGCCAATCATACAGAAATGTCTGGTAGAGGTAAGACGCTACGATTTCTTCGCCGAGTTCGTGAGTATCGGTGCAGATGAACGGGAGGCGTAGGCCCGTCAGCACGGCAATCAGCGATTGTGTGATGCGGTTGGGATTGGCGGCGCGATAGGGGTATTCGGACTTGATCTCTGTGAGCGACGACGTGACAACCAGCAGACTGTGTGGGAGATCTGCCATGCGGCGCAGGCGGTTGATGAAGATCGCGCGATCTGTCGTGAATGAGCAGATCAGGTCGGCGAGATCTTTACGTTCGACGGCGCAGGTCTCTTCCATGCCCTTGACGGAGTAGTCGCCCAAACGCAGAGCACGGTACTCGATCTTGTCGAACCATCCGCGAAAGCGCCGGAAGGAGAGCGGATTCTGTTCGCGTGTGTCCACGATGGCGATGGGCAGAGGCGTGCGGAGTTGCGTGCCTCCGCGCTCGGCCACAACTGGGAGCGGCGGGTGCTGGACCGGCAGGTTCACGGTGGTCCATGCGAGCGGAGCCGGGATCAGAGTGCGTTTGCGCGGCATATTTCTCGGATCTTCACCACAGAGGGCACAGAGTAACACAGAGTTCTCTGCTACATTGATCCGTTATGGCTCAGACTTCTGTCAAGACTGTTCGCGGGTTTGCCAGCGACAATAATGCCGGAGTTCACCCCGAAATTCTTGACGCCATCGCCCGAGCCAACCAGGGGCACGTGATCGCCTATGGCGATGACGATTACACGCGGTCGGCCGTTGCGAAGTTTGAAGAGCACTTTGGCGCGGGTATCTCTGTGTTCTTCACGTTTAACGGGACCGGGGCAAACGTGCTCGGATTGCAGGCGCTGAACCGGCCATATCATGCTGTGCTGTGCAGTGACTACGCGCATATCTATACCGACGAATGCGGGGCCCCGGAGAAACATACGGGCTGCAAGCTGATCCCGCTGGTCCACAAGGATGGGAAGATATCGCTTGATTCTGTGCGGCATGCGTATCACGGAATCGGGGATCAGCATCACGTGCAGGCGCGAGTTATCTCCATCACCCAATCGACCGAGATGGGGACCGTTTACAAGGCGGAGGAAATTCGGGAACTGGCTCAATTTGCCCACCAGCATGACATGTTTCTGCATATGGATGGCGCGCGCATCGCGAATGCGGCCGTGACACTGGAGCAAAGCTTACGTGCGGCTACCCGCGATCTTGGTGTGGATGTGCTCTCGTTTGGCGGGACCAAGAACGGCATTCTGGGCGGCGAAGCAGTGGTGTTCTTCAACCCGGCGCTGAGTGAGGACTTTCTGTATCTACGAAAACAGGGAATGCAACTGGCGTCGAAGATGAGGTTCATCGCGGTCCAGTTTGAAGCGCTCCTGACCAATGACCTGTGGAAACGGAGCGCCGGACATGCGAACCAAATGGCGCTGCTGCTGGAATCGCAGTTGCGGAAGATTCCGCAGGTCAGAATCGCTTGGCCGGTTGAGGCCAATGGTGTGTTCGCGCAGATTCCGCAGCACGCAATCGAGAAGATCAAGAAGCGGTATTTTTACTATCCGTGGATCGAAGATGAGTGCATCGTCCGTTGGATGTGCTCGTTCGACACGACGGAAGAAGATATTCGCAACTTTGTGGAGTGTGTGGGAGAGGTAGTAAAAGGCTGATCCGGTTCTTACAGTTCAGGCTCGAGCAGCTTCTTCAGAGTCGCCTTGTATTTTTCAGGCTTCTTCTTTTTCTCGATGACAATCTTTGCCGCGGGAGGAGTGCCAACGCGTTCGCGCGCCAACTCTTTGACGGCGGTCACTGCGCGAAATCGCTTTGGAGCTTTCTTTCTGGCCATTGCGTCCTGAGTGCTCCTTGAGATTCTATCCTGCGAGCGATCCGGTAGAGCAACACGGAAGACATGCTGGAATGTGCAATAATCTCTGTTGGCCGGAGCGCTAACAGACCAGCGCTTCTCACTATGGAAGAGCGCGATTTTTTTGATGAACGGCAGGAAAAGAAACCTGCTTCGTTGAATTGTCCCCACTGCCACCAGTCCGCTGACTACGAAGTGACCTGGGTGGTCCGCACCAAGAAACGGCAACTGTCGGGACGCGCCGACGATCGCGACCGGGCGCGGTTTGCGAAGTTCCGTTCCTACATGGTTCGCAAAGACGACATGATGGCCTGCAAGAACATCCGCTGCCGGAAAAGATTTGAGCTCACAGGACAGTCCACCGTGATCATGGAATAGGTCTGGCGGGTTCTGCTGCCCAGTCCCTTCCGGCTAGGCTAGACTCCCGATATTTTCTTTATCGTAGTGATTAACGAATCACGTTGGGTTCGTGATCGAATTCCGGCACGAGGACTCCCGGTAATCCTTCGAGTCCTGCCGACTCCGCTTCGCGTTGAGCAAAGGCGAGCAATTCCTGCTCGACTTCATTGGGCAGCGCATGGCGCTGGTAGCTGGACACTAATTCGTCCACTCGGTGGCGGGCGCGCTGCAGGATGTCAGGGCTTGTGCCGTCCGGGGCAGGAAGCCCACGGTCAATCACAGCTGAGGGGAAGTGCTGTTCTTTGCGGAAGAGCGCGCGGGTTTCCTTCAACTTCAGAAAGTCTCCCCCCAGCCCGGTTTGCGCAAACAGGTCGACGGCCAAAGAAACGCCGCGAGGCTGAATGCCCTCAAGCAGTCGCTGTGCCGACGCGATGGCTTCGGCGTCAATCACGAGTTTCTCGATACTGTGGCAGGCCAGAAAATCGAGCATTCCTGCGCCCGAAATCATGTTGATGCCGGCGAGGGCTCCAAGCACCACCGACATTCCACTTTCCATTTCGACTTGCGCGTCGATCACGCGGCCATCGCCGGCCACCAGATAGGCGTGCGTCGGCAAACCCAAATACTTCCCGACTTGCGAGCAGGCCACATCCAGCATTGCAGTTTCGATCGCGCCCATGGGCGTTTTTCCCGTGCGCATATCGAAGATGGCGGGAGCACCTCCCCAAACAATAGGGGCACCGGGTTGGGCGAGTTGATGGATCGTGATGCCGCTGATGCATTCGGCCGCGTGCTGCACGACTGAGCCCACCAACGTCACCGGAGCAGTTGCTCCAGCCAGGGGCATGCTGACGATTTCGGCGGGAACCCCGGCGCGCGCAAGATCGGCAAGATTTTGCGAGGCGAATTCGGACCAGTTGAGCGGAGGAGATGGGCAGACGTCGAATACAGCACGGGGATGGCGGCGGAGAGCCTCGCGGCCGCGACTCTCAATGGCCAGCAGATCAATCAGGGTATGCAGCGTCTGTGCAGAGAAGGCTCCGGTAACGATGGGCTTCTCCGAATACCACAACACCAGCAGCAGGCGGTACCAGTCGCCGATTTCCGGCGGGACGTCATTGCACACCATGGCGGTCGACTGGGCCGCAAACTGTGGCAGCATCTCCGTAACCTGCACCAGGCGCACAAGGTCGGCGGACATCGCCGGGCGGGGTTGCCGTGTTTCGGGATCGAGAATATTCAGGCATGATGAGCCCGGATCGAAGTGGACGGCTTCTCCGCCATACTGGACAGCCGGTTTGCCAAGCCGGTCATAAAGGCAGAAACCGCGCGGAGCTAGATCCAGCAGACGGCGGGCAAGGGCTTCGGGGATATGCGCGACCCGTTCTTTGACAGTGATACCCGCGCTGCGGAGAAGGTCCTCGACATACGGGGCCACCCGGACGCCAGGATCCTCGATGAGTTGAAAGGCCTCGTCGAGAATGCGTTCGATCAGCGGCTTGTCGAGGAGTTCGAGTTTGGGGCGCATGCGCTTCCTGCCAAGGCTAAAGCTCTGTGGTTTCCATTTTCTGTTGCATAAGTTCTTGCGCCAGGGCTACCGCGCTCATGGCGTCTTTGGCATAGCCGTCGGCCCCGATCTCTTCGGCCCATCGACGCGTCACAGGCGCACCGCCAACCATGATCTTTACTTGTGAGCGCAAGCCTTCTTTTGCCAATGCATCCACCACGCTCTTCTGATTGCGCATGGTGGTTGTCAAGAGCGCGGAGACACCGATGATGTCGGCCTTGAGTTCACGGGCCTTGGCAGCGAACTTTTCTCCAGCAACGTCGACTCCGAGATCATGGACCTCGAATCCATGCGCCGTCAGCATGGTCCCCACGAGAATCTTCCCAATCTCGTGAATATCGCCCTTAGTCGTGCCAAGCAAGACAACGCCAGCCATGGGCCGCTCAGTGCCGAGTTTGCGCAGCTCAGGATCGAGCACGGCCATAGCCGCGCGCATGGCTTCAGCCGAAGCCATCATGTCGGGTAGAAACATCTGTCCCCGCGCGAACTGCTCGCCCACGTCGTGCATGCCGGGGACGTATCCGTTGTTGATGGCATCAATGGGCGCGAGGCCGTCCGTTAAGGCCTGTTGGGCAAGGTCCGATGCGATCTCAGGTGCTCCGTCAATAATGCTCTGTCGCATGGCGGAGAGGGTGTCATTGGCCATAGATGTACCTTGGCCATGCTGACTTGAGGGGGCAGGGGGAGTCTGTGATTAGAATCACAGTTTCTCATTCTCTCGTTGGGTGAGGTGAAGTAGTGCAAAAGTAAGAGGAGCACAGCGCAGCCTTATGACCCAAAGCGGCCGATTGTGAGTATTGTGGCGGGGCTGGCGGGCGTTGCCATGATTGGCTGGGGTGTCTCTGGGTTCCGCGGGGATCTGCACTATTCGAACTGGTTCGGAGAACCCGTGTTCGCACCATTCGCAATCATCTTCGGCCTAGTTACCATTTGCGTAGCGCTTTTCAAACCGGACATCCTCGGGAATCTGCCTCCGCGACGGAGACAGTAGGAAGCGCATTTATGCATGCGCATTTTCCTGCCTCTACATCGGTCATTTATACTAACAAGTTTTGCCGTGGCTGAAAGACGCTACGGTCTGGGGAGAGTCTCTTGAAAATCCTGGTTTGCATGAAGCAGGTGCCGCAGAAGGATGCGCCCTTGAAGCTCAACGAATCTGGCACGTGGATCCGCGAGGATGTTTCCTACGAGGTCAACGAGCCGGATGCCTACGCGCTCGAAGAGGCGCTGCGGCAGCGCGAGAAGCATAAGGGCGAGGTCGTGGTGATCACGAGCGGCCCGGCGCGGGCTCAGCAGGTGTTGCGTGAGGCGCTGGCCAAGGGCGCGGACCGCGCGATTCATCTCGAAGACGACAGATTCGTCGGGCTCGACGCCTTCAATACAGCGAAAGCATTCGCCGCGGCGATCAAAGACGAGCAGTTCGATCTCATCTTCACCGGCCTGCAATCCGACGATTACGGATACGCCCAAACGGGAGTTATCCTCGCCGAACTACTCGGATGGCCCCACGCAACCATCATCATGCAAATCGAAAAGACCGACTCCGGGATTCGCGTGAAGCGCGAGCTCGAAGCCGGATACTTCCAGTTTGTCGATATGCCGACTCCCGCAGTGCTGACGATTCAGTCAGGGATCAACAAGCTGCGCTATGCCACACTCATCGGCATTAAGCAGGCGAAGAACAAGCCTTTGCGCAAGGTGACTCTCGGCGAAGTGCAGTCCACGCTCGGCGAGAATATGCAGAAGATTGAAAAGCTGTACGTTCCCCAGAAGACGAAGAAGACGGAACACATTGAAGGTGCGCCGGCGGAAATTGCGAAGAAGCTGGTGGACAAACTGCGGAATGAGTTGAGAGTGCTATAGCCGTGCTGCGCGGCGGACAGCCGAGGCGGTTGTCGTTACAAGTATTCGCTAAGAGCTAACAGCTAGGAGCTAACAGCTAGAAGCTGATCTTATGGCCGATACGATTCTCGTCGTAGTTGAACAACGCGAGGGCAAGCTGAATCGCGTTTCCTGGGAAACCATCACTGCCGGGCAAGCGATCGCCGCTGCTACCGGATGGACGCTGGAAGCTGCCGTGGTAGGCGCTGCGTCCGTCGCTGGCGAAATCGCCGCGAAGAAGGTCGCGAAAGTGTATGCGATCGAATCGCCGAAACTCGAGCCGTACACGCCCGATGCGTTCGCCGCGGCGTTGAAACAATTCTTTGCTTCACATCCGGCGAAACTCGTGTTAATGCCGCACACTTACCAGGTTCGCGACTTCGTGCCCAAGCTGGCGACGGCGATGGGACGCACCGTCATCAGTGACTGTGTCGGCTTCAAGTACGAGGGCGGAAAGCTGGCGTTCACGCGACAGATGTTTCAGGGTAAGCTCGCCGCGGACGTGAGCTTTACCAGCGATTCTCCGTGGTTTGCCACGTTCCAAAACGGAGCCTTCCGCGGGGACAAGGCTGAGGCGGGGCCGAGTGCGGCTCCGGTTGAAACCGTGAACGTCGACATCGCGGATGAAGTGATCCGCAATAAGCCGCAGGAAGTCTTCAAGGAAGCCAAGCAGGCCGTCGACCTCACACAGGCGGAAGTGATCGTCGCAGTTGGCCGCGGGATCAAAGAGCAGAAGAACATCGAACTCGCGAAGCAGTTGGCCGATGCGCTCGGCGGAGATCTGGCAGCTTCGCGTCCAATCTGCGATTCAGGTTGGCTGCCGATGGACCGACAGATTGGTTCCTCGGGACAGACCGTCGCGCCGAAACTCTACCTGGCTCTCGGCATCAGCGGCGCCATTCAACACATCGTTGGGATGAAAGGCTCGCGGGCGATCATCGCGGTAAATAAAGATTCCGAGGCCCCGATTTTCGAGATCGCCGACTATGCGGTTGTGGGAAATTTGTTCGATATCGTGCCGCCGCTGATTGAGGAAGTGAAAAAAGCCAGGGGATAGTTTCAGGTTTCGAGTTTCGAGAGCGGGGTGTGGAGTTTGAAAGTGAGCCATCGATACCAGGACCTCATCGCGTGGCAGGGTAGGCTGACCAAAGGCGAGTTCTGTCATTTCCTTGGACAGGCTAGAGGGTCGCTGCTAGAGCTGGAAACGCAGCTTTCTATCGCTGTAGATCTCGGTTATCTTGCGGCCGATGAGTTTATGAAACTTGAGGAGCTATCGTCTGAGGTTCGACGGTTGCTGAACGGACTGATCCAGTCGATGAGGGTACACAAGACTAGCGGCGAGTAGTTCACTTGAAACTCGAAACCTGAAACTCGAAACTCATGCTGATTTTCCGCAAACCGATCGAGGGTGTAGAGCGTCCGCAGATGCCTGCCGATGTTGTCATCGTCGGCGGTGGGCCGGCTGGCATGGCTTGTGCGCTGCGGCTTTCGCAACTGCTTGACGCGCACAACGCCGCGCATCCGGATGCTCCGCTTAGCAAGGAAAACATCTACGTCCTCGAGAAGGCGCGCGAAATTGGGCAGCACTGTTTGTCCGGTGCACTGCTCGATCCGCGCGCGATTGCGGAGTTGTTGCCGGACTTCAAGAAAGATGCTCCGCTCGATGCCGAGGTGGTGAAGGAAGCCGTCTACTTCTTCACAAAAAAATCGAAGTTCAAGTTTCCCATCACGCCCCCGTTCTTGCGCGATCACGGCAACTACGTCATTTCGCTGAACAAGTTTGTGAAGTGGATGGGCTCCAAGGTCGAAGAGGCCGGAATCACTATCTTTACTGGATTTGCTGGTTCCGAACTTCTTTTCGACGGCGACCGCGTCATCGGTGTTCGCACCGATGACAAAGGCGTCGACAAGGAGGGACAGCCAAAATCGAATTTTGAGCCGGGGTATGACCTGCAAGCCAAGGTGGTCATTCTTGCCGAAGGGCCACGCGGATCGCTGACCAAGCAACTCATCGAGAAATTCGATCTCGCGAAGAATACCAATCCGCAAACCTATGGCGTCGGCGTGAAGGAGCTTTGGGAAGTCCCCTCCGGCCGTATTGCTCCCGGTGAAGTGATCTACACCATGGGTTGGCCGCTCACCACGCGTGAATACGGCGGCGCATGGATTTATGGGTCAAAGGACAGCATCGTCTCGCTCGGATTCGTGACCGGGCTCGACTACGCCGATCCACGGCTGGATCCGCAGCGCGTGCTGCAGGAGTTCAAGAAGCACCCATTCATCACGAAGCTGCTCGAAGGCGGCAAGATGATCCGGTACGGGGCGAAATCGATGCCCTACGGCGGGTGGTGGGCGATTCCTCCCGTGGCGGGCAATGGATGGATGATCCTCGGCGACTCGGCGGGCTTTCTCAATTCAGCGCGGCTCAAGGGAATTCATCTTGCGATCAAAAGCGGGATGCTGGCGGCAGAAACGGCATTCGAAGCGCTTGGGAAAGAAGAATATTCCTACGAGACGCTTTGCGACTACCCGGGGCGGGTCGAATCAAGCTGGATCAAAGAAGAGCTGTGGAAAGTCCGCAACCTGCACCAGGGATTCGAGCACGGCATGTTTGCCGGTTTCTTCCACACCGGACTGCAGATGATCACCGGCGGGCGCGGCCTGCGCAATCGCTATCCGGCGCATGCTGGCTACCAGCGCATGGAGAAGCTCTCACAGTTACCCGCCGACGGCGGCCCGGAAGCGCACATGCTCGGCCCAGCCAAAGGCGACGGCAAACTTACTTTCGACAAACTCACCGATCTCTATCACTCCGGCACGAAGCACGAAGAAGATCAGCCCGCACATCTCGTAATCCACGATACGAAGGTGTGCAACGAACGCTGCGTCAAGGAATACGGCAGCCCTTGCCAAAATTTCTGCCCGGCGAATGTCTACGAGATGGTCGACGATTCCACCCAGCCGAACGGCAAGCGCATCAGCCTGAATCCGTCGAACTGCGTGCATTGCAAGACCTGTGACATACAAGATCCCTATCAGATCATCACCTGGGTGCCACCGGAAGGCGGTGGCGGGCCAAACTACGACGGGATGTGAGCCGGCACCAAGGGCTGGAGCATTGACACTACCAAGCTAACGCCAATATGCTCAGCACCTGCCTTAGCGGACGTAGGCCGAGGCTCTGCCCGCAAAAAAATGAATTTGCACTTCACGCTCACACAAGACGAATATCTGAAAGCGCAAGACGTTTTTGCGAGGAATAGCGGGTTCGCCAGTCGCACTGCTGTTTATGGCCTTCCAATTATTGGCATGTTGCTGATCGGGGCGTCTGTCCTGAATCTCTGGAACAGCCCTCATAGTTGGGTACCTTCAGTTTTCTGCATCTTTTGGGGCATGTTCCTGCTCTTTTGGCGAAGATTGGCGCTGGCTCGAACTTTCGCTAAGGCGAAGGGTCTACAACAGGCGTTTGACGTGGAAATCAGCGATCAGGGCATCGAACTCAGCAACCTCAGCGGCAAGACCCTAAGCCGATGGCCTGCGGTCGAGAAGTTTGTCGAATCAGACGAACTCTTTGTATTGTTCTGTGGGCAGCGTACGTTTCATGCCATACCCAAGCGGGCTTTCGCCGCTGACGACGCTGCACGCTTTCGGGAACTCCTGCATCAGAAGCTCCCCATCAAGCAATGATTCTTCGCGCATTGGAGAGGCTCAATATGAAGTTAGTGCGCTTCCTCGTAGTAAGTCTCCTGGCCAGCCAGTTTCTGTTGGCGCAGCAACCCGCTGAACAGCCCGCCCCGCAAACCGTTCCCACCCCCGGCATCCCCTCTACCGGCTTCGCCGGCCTGGATCAATACCGGGCGCGCCGCATCGCCGTCTTCACCGACGACTACGGCCAACTCGCGCGCTACCGTCAGGCCGACGCTGAACTTGGCGCTCCCGCCGCAGGAGAGAATCGTGTCGTATTTTTCGGCGACTCGATTACCGATATCTGGAAGCTGGCCGACCACTTTCCAGGGAAGCCGTATGTCAATCGCGGGATCGGTGGACAGACTACGCCGCAAATGCTGGTCCGCTTCCGCCAGGATGTGATTAATCTCCAGCCCAAAGTCGTCGTGATCCTCGCAGGCACAAATGACATTGCTGGAAACACTGGCCCCGCACGCAACGAGGATATCGAGGCGAACTATGCGTCATTGGCCGAGTTGGCGCGGCTGCATGGAATCAAGGTGGTGTACGCATCCGTGCTGCCGGTGCACAACTATACCGATCGCTCGAAGGACTTCTTTGCGCAGCGTCCGCAGGGAAGAATTCTGGAACTCAATATCTGGCTCAAGGATTACTGCGCCAAAAACGACATTGTGTATCTCGACTACTTCTCGGCAGTTGTGGATGACAAGGGAATGTTAAAGAAGGAACTTGCCGATGACGGGCTGCATCCCAACGCCGCGGGATTCAAGATCATGGCGCCTCTGGTTGAGGCGGCGATTGCCAAGGCGATGAAGTAGCCGTCAGCACCCTGCGTTCAGCCCTCCCACAATTGTGCGGGACTCATTGCATCCTCGGGCGCCCGTCGGCGTCTATAATTGAGAATCAGTTTCCGACCGCCTTTGCCTGTGGATACCCAAGACTGGGGCGGCGTGGGATAGGCTTTGGGTTTGGTTACCGCGCTATCCCGAGGGTGCCGGTGGAGACGCCTGTGCCTCCCGCGCTCTGAAAAAGAGTGCATTGGAAAGGAAACGAGCCTGCCGTGATGCCCGCTTGGTCCGCCATGTGTCCTCTGTGGCTAAGTGCTAACTGCTAAGTGTCAATGGCTGATCTTCACGACAAATTCGGCCGCGCCATTACCGACCTGCGGATCTCCATCACCGACCGCTGCAACTACAAGTGCGTGTATTGCCGCACGGGGAATGAAGGCGCGCTTTATGGAGATCTGCCGTTCGCGGATTATCTCCGCATGGCGCGCGTGCTCGTCGGAATGGGGATCACCAAAGTCCGCCTCACGGGTGGCGAGCCATTACTCCGCAACGGAGTGGTCGATTTCGTGCGGGAGTTGTCGAAGCTGAGACCTCAGGGGCTAAAGCCCCAATCTCCTTCGCGCGCTGGCGGTGCGGCTGAAGCCGCACCCTTTCAGAACTACGAGCCTCTCGACATCGCGCTGACCACCAACGGCCACCTGCTCGCCGACCTCGCCAAGCCACTGAAAGACGCCGGCCTCACCCGCGTCACCGTCTCCATGGACGCCGTGGATCCCGACCGCTTTGCCCGTATCACGCGCGTGCCCGGCGGATACGATCAGGTGCTGGCGGGAATTCGTGCGGCGCGCCGTGCCGGACTCTGGCCGCTGAAAGTGAACTGTGTTCTGATGCGCGGATTCAATGAGGACCAGATCATCCCGTTCGGCATGTTTGCGCGGGAGGAAGGCGTCACGGTGCGCTTCATCGAATTCATGCCGCTGGAAGAAGACCGCGTCTGGGCGCCTTCGACGGTTGTGACTCTCGACGAAATTCTCACGCGCATGGCCGAGTACCGGCCACTAGTGGAAATTCCTCACGGGCGTTCGGAGACGGCACGCCGCTACCGTTTCGAAGATGGCATTGGAGAAATCGGGATTATCGCGCCGGTGTCGCATCCCTTCTGCGGACACTGCAGCCGCATCCGGATTACCTCCGACGGAAAGATTCGAACCTGTCTGTTCTCGGTCTGGGATCACGATCTGCACGCGCAGATGCGCCAAGGGGCGAGCGACGAAAAATTAGCGGAGTTCATTCGAGGCGTGGTGATGAAGAAGGAAGAGCGGCATCACATCGGAGAGCCGGATTTTGTACCGGCGTCGAGGACGATGGTTCACATCGGCGGATGAAACCGCCATCGCCAGCGTGGCGAGCTGGTCAGGATCGTAGGGACATCCTTGTATATCCCGATCCCGTGGGAATCGTGGTTGAGGTCTTTGCCGATCGAAAAGCCAACTCGCAATCCCTCTCCTCCCAGCACCAGCAATGCGCTGCCTGACGGGCCGGTGTAACGTGCGATAGCACCACACTCGAAACGGCTCGTATGTCCGGTTGAATAGGTTCCCAAGGCTGTCGGAACAGGGTTCCGGACTTACTGCGGGAACACTGTCTGGAGTCCACCAGAAGTTCGGACCCTTCCACGGGTCACCCTCCACGATCCGTGTGCCTCGTTTTTCTTTGAGTGCGCGAGTAAAGTCCACCCAGTGCATCGAGCGGTTAATGCCACGCATGGCGAGTTTGAGCCGCCGCCGCTGGCGTCGCCGCCACCACGCAACAATTGGAATGAAAGGGATTGAAAACAAGGCGGCGATAGCTAACAACGGAAGAAACACAAGCACGCTTAAGACAGGCCCAACCTCTTTGGGCTTTCTTTGCCAGCCGAAAATCGTGATGGTGTCGTGGCGCACGCTGCAATGATAACCCAACTCGCAAGGTGCAAATTGAAGACGAAATGGAGAGTCGCGTTACCATACTTCTATGCGGCGAATGTCCTGGTGCTTGTTTTTGCTATGCGGCATGGCGAGCGCACAGACCGTCGGGCCCTATCTCGGCTTTGATCGCAACGTCTACCCCGGCGACGCGAACCTTAACACACTGCGGCTGACCTTCTCCTACACCGGATACTGGCTCAACAATCCTCCAGGCGAGAAGTCGAATTCATGGGCCGGACACCGTGCAGCAGTCGAGTCCTCGGGATTTGGATTCCTGGTGTTGTTCAACGGGCGCCTCTATGCCCAACTCAAAAGTGAATCCAACGCCAAGCGGCTCGGGCAATCCGATGCTGCGAAAGCCGTGGCCTCGGCTCTTCATGAAGGATTTCCCACTAAGACCATCATCTTCCTCGATCAGGAACAAGGCGGCCGCATGCTGCCCGAGCAGAGAGCTTACATTTTCGCGTGGGTCGATGGAGTCGTTGCCGCGGGGTTCCGCGCCGGTATCTACTGCTCCGGCCAGCGCTCTCCTGACGAGCAACACGTCGTCACCGCAGACGACATTCGCCAGAGTGCAGGTTCACGACAGATCACCTACTGGGCGATCAACGACGCCTGTCCGCCCTCGCCCGGATGCACGACGCAGCAGCCGCCGAATCCCGTGCGGAGCGGCATCAGTTTCGCTGAAGTGTGGCAATTTGCGCAGTCTCCCCAGCGGAAAGACGTTGCCGCTCACTGCACCAATTACAACCGCGACGGCAATTGCTATCCGCCGGGAACCGGGTCGACGCAGAAGCTTCACATTGACCTGAATAGTGCAAACTCTCCAGATCCTTCACAAGGGAGAACGCGCTAGCCAAATGGCATCGATTTTGCTATTGGGAGTTGAAGAGGGAATCGTGAAACGAACATTGCACTTTCGGACCGCCCTATTGATTTCGCTTCTGCCGATCTCCGTGTTGCATGCTGCCGACTCCAAGGTAGTGGAACCGGCACCCATTCCAACGCAGATCATCCTCGCAAAACGTGTATTCATCGCCAATGCCGGCGGCGATGAACCTGGGATCACTGAACCGCTATTCAGTGGGGGAGCCGATCGCTCCTATAACCAGTTCTATGCTGCGATGAAAAGTGCGGGCCGCTATGAACTAGTCGGTGCGCCGGCGGAAGCCGACTTGCTTTTCGAGATCCGATTCACAGTTGTTCCCGACAAGAGACCAACCGGTGGCATTTTGGGAAATAGCGGGTCAGGAGAAACCTATGATGCCTTGTTTCGTCTGGAAATTCGTGATCCCGAGACGACTGCTCTTCTGTGGGCATTCAACGAGCACATGGAGTGGGCTACGCTCAAACGAAATCGGGACCGCAATTTTGACGAAGCATCCGACCGCATTGTGTCTGACGTGCTGGCCCTGATGGCTCGGGCAGCAGCGGGCACGCCACAATCAAAACCATTATTTGAATTGCACGTGCGGTAAAATAGAGTCACACAGATGGCCGACCGCACGTTTACACTCGACGAAGCCCAATCCCTTTTGCCGGTGCTCGAATCGCTTCTGCGCACTGCAATGAAAGCCAAAGAGACTATCGAGGAAGCGGAAGCCGAACAGCAGGCGCTGCAGCACCGCGTCTTTCTGAATGGCGGAATGTTTCTCGACATCGTGCCGCTCGCTCGCCGCAAAGCCGAGCGCGCAAGGGCGGAACAACATGCGAAAGACGCCTTGGCTGAGATCGACTCGATCGGTGTGCAGGTAAAGGATCTGGGTATCGGATTGCTCGATTTTCCCTGTGAAGTCGAGGGACAGACCATCTTGCTCTGCTGGAAATTGGGCGAAAAGTCCATTACTCATTGGCACGGAATGCAGGAAGGTTTTGCAGGGCGCAAGCCGATCGATCAGCGTATAGCTCGCGCCAGGAAAGTGAATTAGTCCCAGTTCAGGAGCCCACTCCGCAAGTCTCTAAAGTCTACATTCCACCCATTGCGCGAGCCATTCATCGGCCTCATTCCAAACGGTTTCCCAGCCCGAAACATACTCGAAAGTCCAGTGTTTATACGAGAGGAACGTAATCCTCCACGTGAGGGATTCTTAGGTCACAATAGATTCGTATTCATCTGTCCGACACATAGGGGAAGGGCCTTAAATGAATCGGTCAATCATCCGTTGGTTGTTGTTGGGTCTGGTGGTGCTGTCGTTCTCGGTTGCATCGTTCGGTCAGGTCGCGGTTGGAATTTCCGTTCGTTTTGGGCCTCCACCTCTACCTGTCTATGCGCAGCCCATCTGCCCCGGGTCCGGCTACATCTGGACGCCCGGTTATTGGGCTTGGAACGACATGGCGGGCTATTACTGGGTACCCGGCACGTGGGTCTTCGCCCCGGTGGGGATGCTTTGGACTCCCGGCTATTGGGGATGGGGCGGAGGATTTTATGTTTGGCATCCAGGATATTGGGGACCGCATGTTGGTTTCTATGGTGGCATCAATTACGGGTATGGTTATCCCGGAGCTGGGTTTTACGGCGGCGAATGGCGGCATGGCGGTTTCTACTACAACCGTTCCGTGACCAACGTGAGCGTCACTAACGTGACGAATGTCTACAACCGCACGGTCATCGTCAACAATAGGTCGACCACGAGCTTCAACGGCGGCAATGGAGGAATTCAAGCACGCCCCACACATAACGAAGAGAAGTTTGCACGTGAGCGCCACACCGCTGCGTTAGAGGTGCAAAACCACCACGAGCGCGAAGCGGCCACGAACCGGCAGAATTTCGCGTCCGAGAATCATGGTCGCCCGGTCGTTGCGGCGACCGCACGCCCCGGAGACTTCGGCAGCCATTCGGTTGTTCCGGCACGTGCGGCCGGCGGCGAATATCATGCTCCGGCGATGTCGCCTCGGGAGGCGCGTGTAGGAGCACCGGGAGAGCACAGAAATCCTGAAGGATTCCGGCCGTTTACACCGCCAACGAAGGGGACCTCTTCTCCGGGAAGCGATCGGAATGTCAGTCCGAACAGTGGCCACGATAGCCCGTACAACCAGAATCCGCACAACGACGCTGGCCGACACAACGAGCAACATACTCAGCACGAATCGCATGGTTCGCCTCAGCCTCACGAGTCGCCCAGGATGAACCAGCAACCTGCGCCCAGTCGGCCAACTTCGCCGCCTCCTCCGCAGAAACAGAGCCCTCCGCACGGGAATACGTACCATGGAAAGCGGTTCTGATGAGATTGCCGAGGCATCCGGGCAGCCACAGGCAACCACGCCGGTTTTTCGTGCAAGCCGCTCCCATGCGGGCGTTCTAGCAAGGCGGTGACGGTTGGCAGAGATGGTTCTCTGCCTACAAGTTCAGGTACCGGAGTTTAGTCCGGGCCAAATTCCGCTCTGCTACAATTTTGCTACAAGCGACAATCAGGCCACCTACGCGGGCGCCCAAGGAGTTCCAGAAAATGTCCTCGATGAAGTCCAAAGTCCGGCTGATCG
>Ga0335085_10003605_pt1 | contig 26577 bp, 20 predicted proteins | sample Lox_Sample_45_FD_206712 | JGI IMG/M metagenome (GOLD analysis project Ga0335085, IMG submission 206712) | Soil microbial communities from Loxahatchee National Wildlife Refuge, Florida, United States - Lox_Sample_4.5 | ecosystem: Environmental > Terrestrial > Soil > Wetlands | place: USA...
CGATGCGGTCCTTCGGGATATTGTTCATGTTGATGAGCGAAAGGTCCGCCAGACGGTTCTTGAGCTGCATCAAGCGCGCGCTGACATAATCCTGGCGCTGCTTCGCCATAATGTATTCAGCGTTTTCGCTCAGGTCGCCCAGCGCCCGCGCACGTTTCAGTTCCTTGGGCAGGTCATGATTCAGTTCGCGCTCCAACGCTTGAATTTCTTCCTGGAGCTTTTGGACGATGGGAGAGGGCATAGAGCAAATCCTGATTCTTCGGGGCCTAATTTCATTATAGGTGAAACCGGCTTCCCGGCGCAACGGAGCGACGGAGGTCAAAGGGTAATCGGACCATTGGGCAACACGCATCTTGTCATTCGGCGGTCTGGCGATTGGTGATTAATCCAACTTCAAGTGGGCGGGCTCGAGGCGGAATTCGCATTGCGTAGATCGCAACGGCGCCCAGGATACCTGCCGTCGTGATGATGCTCCAGGCGAGGTCGTAGCTGTGTGTGGCTTCGAAGATTTTTCCCGCCAGCACGGGTCCAAAGAACTGCCCCAGGGAATCAGCCATAATGATCAGGCTGAGAAGTTTTCCCAGCGCCCCCAAGCCAAAGCACTCGGCCGTGACCAGAGGAATCAAAAGGTAATCTGCTCCCATGGCAAATCCAAAGATCAGTGCAAATGTCCAAAGGGCGGCAGGCTGCCGTGCCAGAAAGAGCAGTGGGATTGCTAGCGCGAGGAGCAGATAAAACAACGCCATGACGTTTTTCTTGTTGTAGCGGTCCACAAGATGGCCCACTGCGACCCGTCCCGCCAATCCTGCTAAGAGCAATCCGCTGGAGACGTGCGAGGCCTGAACCGTGGTGTACCCCGTGTCGCGAAGGAACAACACGAACTGTTGAATCACGGTTCCGATGGCGCCGATAGTGAGCGTGCTGCCCGCGAGGATGAGCCAGAAATTGGCGGTTCGAACCGCCGCCCTTAATGAGAATGAAGATGCCTGGCCTGCTCCCGCCGGCGCTAGCGTGGGTTCAACCCCGTCCGGGACCAAACCCATTTCGCCCGGAGCGGAGCGCGTCAGCCACTGCGCAATGGGAAAAAGCACGACCCCGATCATGACGCCGATAACGGCGAAGGCGCGCCGCCACCCGACCCATCCAATCAAGTACGCCGCCAAAACCGGAGCGGCCACGCCGCCCAATCCCAGTCCCAAATACGCGTAGCCCATAGCGCGTCCGCGCTTCGCCTGGAACCAATTTGAAACGAGTACCTGGTTGGAGATGGGGCCCGCCAGAACGTAACCCACCACTTCCACAGCACAGAGGACGTAGTACTCCCACAAGCGTGTCATCCCGCCCATCAGGACGAGTGACGAGGCAACCATTAGAATCCCGACGCGCAGGACTCGCCGTGCGCCGATCCGGTCGATGAGCGCGCCCATGAATCCGAAAGCAGGCGAAACGATCACGAAGCCAAGAAAGAGTCCCTGCGCCACCTGGCTGCGAGTGAAATGCAACGAGTCGACCAGAGAAGTGTAGAAAACCGGCAGTCCGTAAAAAACGAGTCCCACGACAAAAAACAGATTCAAGAACACCGCCAGGGTAACCCACCAGCCATAAAAAACGCGCGTTGATGCAGTTTGATTCATGGGAAGAATTTGCTCAGCCAAACTCGGGTCCCAGGATCCCGCCCTGAAGCTCCGGGTGCCCGGGAAAATCATTGCGCCCGCGGTACATCCGCGTCAAGGGCCGCGAGGATTGGAAGCCGTGCTCGCGCAGCAATTTTAAAGCCCACGGACAGTTTCTCATTCCATCCACAAATACCTTCTCCCTGCCTGAACGAAAGAGAAATGCACTGAGCAAATCACGCGCCGACGATTCATCCTGCGCCACCCAGGGTCCCAGATGGTCAGCCAGCGCGCCCTGGCGTCCAAGGCTGTACCCCGTGAGCTTCCCCTGCCTTCGCGTTTGCAACACAAACGCGGGATGCTCCTGTGCGATCGACCGCAACAACGCGCCGCGGTCAGCACCAAATATTTCCCGGTCCTGATTGAGCATTTCTTCCGTCACTGAACTTGCCCCCACTTTCGAGTCGGGCGCCCGTGTGGGTTGCAACTGACAGCGCTCGATTTCGTATTCGCTGACAAACCCTAGTTTTTGGTACAAAGGCTTGCCTTGGGGGGTCGCGTCGAGTTTTATGCTGGTGTTACCGCAATCGTCCAGGTACTTGATGGCCTTGTCTAGTAATTTTGTGCCGACGCCTCGGCCGCGCCATGCAGGGTCCACGAGGACCATCCCGATCCACGCGAACCGGCCCTCATAGGAGATGGTCGCAGCCGTGCCCACCACTTCACCCTCAGTCTCTGCCACGAAGCACCCAAGGGGGCTCGCGTCCAGGAACCTTTCCCAATCACCGTGCGTCTGGTTCCATCCGGCAATCCCCTTCAGCCGCATCCCGGCGGGGATGTCGTGAGCGGTCATTTCGCGCAGGCGAAAGCTCATTCGACAAATTCCTTCTGACCAATGAAAAACGCTGAGCGAGGGGAGAGTCTAGCCGATTTGTGGTGAAGTAAGTACAACGAAGTTGGCCAAATTATCCGCCGGATTGTTGCAACAACTTTGCCACGAGCGCCGTCCAACCGGTTTGGTGGCTTGCTCCCAGGCCCGCGCCGTTGTCACCGTGAAAATATTCGTAGAACGGGATCAAGTCCCGCCAGTTGGGATCGGTCTGGAAAAGCTCATTACCACCGAAGACGGGGCGCCTTCCGTCGCTGGCGCGAAGAAAGAGCGAGGCCAGCCGCCTTGAGATTTCTTCCGCGATTTCCCACAAGGTCATCATGTGTCCGGAGCCGGTAGGGCATTCAACCTTCAGACAGTCGCCGTAGTAGTAATGAAACCTCTGCAGGGATTCGATAAGCAGAAAATTGAGGGGAAACCACACGGGGCCACGCCAGTTGGAATTGCCACCGAACAAACCCGACGCGGACTCAGCGGAGTCATAGTCAACCCGATATTCCCGATCGTTAATCGCGAGAACATAGGGGCTTCGCGCATGGAACTTCGACACGCTTCGAATCCCGTGCGGCGCCAGGAACTCCTGTTCATCCAGCACGTAGCGAAGAATCCTCACAAGCTTTCTGTGGCTGACAATGGATAGTTGCCGGCGTATTCCGTGCGCGGATTTTTGCGTCATTTCGATGTGGTGCGGAACGTTGGGAACATTATCGAGGAACCATTGCATGCGCCGCTTGAAGCCGGGCAAGGCATCGATGGCCTCCGGTTCCAGGATTTCAACCGCATAGAGCGGAATAAGCCCCACCATCGAGCGCACCTTCAGAAACGGATGGCGGCCATCCGGCAGGTGCAGAACGTCATAATAAAAACCGTCCTCTTCGTCCCACAGGGTAATCCCATGGCCGCCGCGGTTGTTTATGGCCTGAGTGATATAGACAAAATGCTCGAAGAATTTGCTGGCCACGTCTTCATAAGCGGGATCTTCGCGCGCCAACTCCATAGCGATGGCGAGCATGTTGAGGCAATACATGCCCATCCAACTCGTGCCGTCGGATTGTTCAATGTGGCCGCCTGTGGGAAGGGGTTTCGAGCGGTCAAACACGCCGATGTTGTCGAGCCCGAGGAATCCTCCTTCGAAAACGTTCCGGCCATCGGGATCCTTGCGGTTCACCCACCAGGTGAAATTGAGCAGGAGCTTGTGAAAGACCTTTTCGAGAAACTCCCGGTCCAAGGAGCCACGCCGCCGCCCTTCGATCTTGTAGACGCGCCACGCGGCCCAGGCGTGCACGGGAGGATTGACGTCGCTGAACGCCCACTCGTAAGCCGGGAGTTGGCCATTCGGGTGTTGGTACCACTCACGCAAGAGCAGGACGAGTTGCTCTTTGGCATAGTCCGCGTCCACCAGGGCCATCGCTACGCAGTGGAAGGCCAAATCCCACGCCGCGTACCACGGGTATTCCCATTTATCGGGCATGGAAATGACGTCAGCATTGTAAAGGTGAGTCCATGTGTGGTTGCGCTCCATCTCCCTTTCCAGGGGAGGGGGCGGGGCGGCCGGATCGCCCTCCAGCCAGGTGCGCACGTCATAATGGTAAAACTGCTTTGACCAGAACAATCCTCCCATCGCCTGGCGAAATACATTTTGGGCATCGGCAGAGAGCCCGGGAGGAATGACCTTGGAATAGAACTCATTCGCTTCGGCAATGCGCTCTTCCAATACCGTGTCGAAACTGTCGCTGAGCGCGTCCTCACTCGGTTGTTCGCCGGTAAAGCGCAGACGGAAGCTGGCACTTTGCCCCGGCGGGATTAACAGGCGATAAGAGGCTGCCGCCTTCGTACCCTCAGGAATAGGATTGACGGCATGGCGCACGCCATGGACGACATAGTCATCGATCGCGTCCTTTACGTGCGGCGTGCGGTTGCCAATTCCGAATAGCCGCTGGAAATTCGTCTCGTTCTCAGTAAAAAGCAATTCAGGATAATCCTGGCAGACCAACCAACGCGAACCGTAGTGGCGGTGGTCCGCCCGAATCACGGACGCTCCCGAAAGGTCCCCGGCTCTTCTCAGGTTCGGACGCCAGTCGTCCCTGCCCCAGGACCAGGTGTTGCGGAACCAAAGAGTAGGAAGCAGTTGGAGGGTGGCGGCATCAGGCCCGCGGTTATGGGCGGAGATCCGGACAAGGATGTCATCCGGAGCAGCCTTCGCATATTCTACAAACACATCAAAGTATCGATCCCCGCTGAAGATGCCGGTGTCTACCAGCTCAAACTCGAAATCTCTCCTGCCCCGCCGTTTGTTTTCTTCTACCAACCAGGCGTAAGGGAAATCCTTCTGTGGATAACGGTAGAGATACTTCATGTAGGAATGCGTCGGGGTTGAATCAAGGTAGAAGTAGTATTCCTTGACGTCCTCACCGTGGTTCCCCTCTTCTCCCGTGAGCCCGAAGAGGCGTTCTTTCAGGATAGGGTCGTGGCCATTCCACAAAGCCAGCGCAAAGCAGAGGTATTGATGGCGATCACAGATGCCGGCAATCCCGTCCTCGCCCCAACGGTAAGCGCGCGAGCGGGCATGGTCGTGGGGAAAGTAGTCCCAGGCGGTGCCGTACGGGCTGTAGTCCTCGCGGACGGTTCCCCACTGCCGCTCGCTCAGGTATGGTCCCCAGCGCTTCCAGTGGAGTTTGCGCAGCCGCGACTCCTCCAGCCTCTGCTCCTCACGAGTCATCAGCGACTTCTCCCCGGCATCATTCTCCTGGCTGCGCCATCAGGCCGCGACGAGTGGGTTGATGCAGCGGCGAGTTTACATCGCCAAATGGCGGCGTCAAGCCCCCTCCACATCAAATTAGCCATCCATCGGGCGGCGTGCCCAGGGTTTCTTGCGTCTGCCCCGAAAACAACCCATCTTCCCTGTTCCGCGCGGCGTTGTCAAACCTGGCGTAGCGGCGTTGCAGGCGCCCACCCCCAAGGCTTTTTCGGACATGGCAACCCAGGGGCGCGGTTATTTGAATATGCAACCCTCGCCTCTTTGGGGGAGAGGGCTGTGATTTTGGTTTCCCACTTTGCCGCCCTAACGAACGTCAGGCGGTTGGCCGCAGGGTATAATTGGGAGGCTGTTTTGAACCGACAGCAACGTGACCAAGGAAAAACCGTGGCCAAAAGCATCGAGAAACAAATCGCCGAGTTGCGCAACCAAATCCGTTACCACGAACACCGCTACTACGTGCTCGACGACCCGGAAATCTCCGACCTCGAGTTCGACAAGCTGATGCAGCACCTGAAGGAACTCGAGCGCCAGCACCCCGACCTCGTCACGCCCGACTCACCCACTCAGCGCGTGGGAGGCACCCCCGCTGCGGAATTCCCCAAAGTGCGCCACCCGGTGCCCATGTTGAGCCTCGACAACACATATTCGGTTGACGACCTGCGCGACTTTGACCGTCGCGTGCGCGAGTTGGCGGGCCGTGACCAGGTGGAATACGTGGCAGAATTGAAGCTGGATGGCCTTTCCATGGCCCTCACCTATCAGGACGGCGAGCTCGTACGCGGCGTCACGCGCGGCGACGGGGAGGTGGGCGAGGACGTGACGTCTAATATCAGGACGATTCGCTCCGTCCCGCTGCGCCTGGAGGCAAGGAAGTTGAAACTGATCGGGGATCCGGCGCGATTTGAAGTGCGCGGTGAAGTCATCATGACCCGCAAGGCGTTTGAGCAGACCAACGCCCAGCGTGAGGCGGCGGGAGAACCAAAGTTTGCCAACCCGCGCAACTCCGCGGCAGGGTCCATCCGGCAACTCGACCCCCGCATCGTGGCGGAGCGCAAGCTTGACATGTTCGTTTACTACTTGCAGGTGAACGGTGCCGAGCCGCTGGGCGAGCATGCACAGGCGCTCGATACGCTCTCCCGAATGGGGTTCAAGGTGAATCCCCATTGGCGGCGCTGCCCCGCGTTTGACGATCTGCTGGCTTACATCCACACGTGGGAATCACAGCGCGACAGCCTGGACTACGAGATCGACGGAATTGTAATCAAAGTCAATAACACCGGCTTGTGGCAGGAGCTGGGCACCACTGCCAAGTCGCCGCGGTGGGCCGTCGCGTACAAATACCCGGCGCGCCAGGCGACAACGCGCGTCAACGATATCCGTGCGCAGGTGGGCCGCACGGGAACGCTCACGCCGGTGGCGGATTTGGAACCGGTGGACGTGGGCGGCGTCACCGTCAGCCACGCGACGCTCCACAACATGGATGAAATCGAGCGGCTGGGCGTGAAGATTGGCGACACGGTGCTCGTCCAGCGTGCCGGGGAAGTGATCCCGCAAGTCGTCAAGGTGTTGAAGCACGCGGCCGACGGGCGCGAGTTCATAATGCCCAAAAAGTGCCCGGTGTGCGGCGAGGAGGTGCATCGCGCGGAAGGCGAAGTGGCCTATCGCTGCGTCAACTCGGCCTGCCCCGCGAAACTCAAGGAGTCGCTGCTCTATTTTGCGGGGCGGCGCGCCATGAACATCGACGGGCTGGGTGAGGCGCTGGTGGACCAGCTTGTGGACAAAGGTTTGGTGCATGATGTGGCCGACCTCTATGACCTCACACACAAACAACTCGCCGACCTCGAGCGCATGGGCTCGAAGTCCGCGCAAAACCTTTTGGATGAGATCGAGCGCAGCAAGCAAGCGGTGCTCGCGCGGGTGATCTTTGCCTTGGGCATTCGCTTTGTGGGCGAGCGCACCGGGCAACTGCTGGCTAACCACTTTGGTTCGCTCGATAAGCTCGCCAAAGCGACGCCGGAGGAGTTGGTCGAGGCGGAAGAAGTGGGTCCGCGCGTGGCAGAGGCCATCCAGGAATTCTTCCAGGAGAAGCGCAACCGTGAGGTCGTCGAGAAACTACGCAAAGCCGCCTTACAGTTTGAGCAGGAGCAAGCGCGCAAGATGGAGGGGAAGCTGGCAGGAAAACAATTCGTGCTCACCGGCACGCTGCCCACCTATTCGCGCGATCAGGCCAAAAAGATGATCGAAGAAAGTGGCGGGCGCGTGGTTGGTTCCGTAAGCAAGAAGACCGATTACGTGGTGGTGGGCGCCGACGCCGGCTCGAAACTGGAAAAGGCACGCGCGTTGGGCATCACAACCCTGGATGAGGCGGGGTTGCAGAAATTACTGGGAAAATAGTAAAGGATGAGGCTTCGGAGGTTGGGAGAGATGCCTCAATGCTGTTATCCTGAGTCCCGCTTTGGTCGGGAACAAGGATCTTTAGTTGATCTTGCCGCAGAGAACCCATACAGATCCTTCGCTGCTGCTCTGCAGTAAATTCACCACCGCTTGTGCTGTCATTCTGGGCCCGCTTTTTGTAGGACATTACCCGATCTCCGAATGCTTGGCTCAACTGCACATTGGCTCAACCGCACTTGACTCTCCCTCAATCGAGGGCTACTCTGCAAGTAACTAGGTTCGCCCGAACCTCGCAATTATAGGCCCAATGGGGGCTGCTGATATGACCATGCCTGTTCCCAATCTTAAGTTCGAAGCAGGTTAACCGGGAGGTGCGCAATGCTTACTGTTCGCTTGGTGCAAATGATCGAGGACCACGCGGAGGAGTTAACCCGGGAGCTCATTAAAGATCTCCAGAGCAATCCCCGAACCCCGCATTACCATCACGTGACCTACGAAGAGTTACACTTTCGGACCTACTCCGTCTATCGAAATCTCGGCCATTGGGTCAGCCAGAGAACGGAGGAACCGATTGCGACAAATTACGCGGAGCTGGCGATCCGCCGTCATGCGGAAGGGGTTCCCCTTGAGGAAATTGTTTTTGCCCTGATCGCGACCAAGAATCATCTGTACTCTTATGTTCGGACTACCGGCCTGATGGATTCGGCAATAGAATTACATCAGGAAAGGGAGCTCCGACGACTGGTCGGACATTTCTTTGACAAGGCGATTTACTATACGGTAAAGGCGTACGAACATCAGGTGGCCTCGGACCAATCAAAACGCGTGATGAAGTTGGCGGCTTGATCGTAGCCGCTGCGCCTATCGCCGCGGAGTCAGCAAGAGGAAATCGTTAAAGGGGAGAACTGTAGGAATTGCGCCCTGCCCGTGGCGTGCGCATGGGAGTTGGCTTTCACGGTGCCGTGACTCTTTTCCACGGAAAGTTGGCTGAAAGGTCGGGTTTCACGCGGTCGCCCGCCCGCAATTTATTGGGCCCACCATAACAATCGTTCTGCGCCTCCCACCGTTTTGACCTCTACCACGCGGTAGCGGCGGGTGGCTGGGATTCCCGCAAATTCGTATTCTCGATCGGGATCCCTCTCAGAGGACGCCACAGAAGGTAGCGAGGGGACAAAGGCCGCAGCTTACCGGAGGTGTTGGGCTCTCTGAATTTGAGAGTCAATTTGTCAGTTGTCCGCTATCATTTGGGAATAGCCCCACCGCCGCAGAGCCGGTTCGGGGCAAGGGGGGCATGAAGGTGCGCATTGCCGTTTCAGTTGCCGAAATGGAGAAAGCAAAAGGCACGGAGTCGCCTTATTTCCAAGCTCTTCTTGCGGCGGGCGCCCTCGGAAGCGAAATTGCGCTCGTATCAGCCAGTGATGCGCCTCGCGTGCGCGCCGAGGATTACGATGGAATTTTGTTTGCTGGCGGAGAAGATGTGGACCCCTCCTTTTATGGCGAGCAGAAACGACACGAAAATGTTGATGACCACCGTCCTCGTGACGAATTTGAGTTTTCTCTGCTTGAACGCGCCTTGCTGCGCCGGGTTCCCATCCTGGGTATTTGCCGAGGCGTGCAAATGATCAATGTGAAGTTCGGCGGCACGCTATACCAGGATATGAAGGAGGATGCCGAACCGCAGTTGGAGCATCAGCAGGAGGATCTCGGCAAGTCGCCGCAGGAACCCACCCATACCGTGTTGGTGACGGATTCGGAATCGAGCCTGGGGTCAATTGTTCAAGGCGCTTGCCGCGTCAACAGCCTGCATCACCAAGCGGTCAAACGGCTGGGACGAGGGTTGAAAGTAACGGCCCGTTCAGAGGATGGGTTTGTGGAAGCCGTCGAATCCGCCGGAGGATACCCTTTCTTGATGGCTGTGCAGTGGCATCCGGAGGAGATGGTGAGTATCTCCGCCGAGCAACGCGAAATTTTTGCGCAATTCTTAGCGAAATGCCGCCAAGGATTAGGGCGAAAATGATCTTTGGGGATCCACGGTGAAATGCGCATGCGCCGGCCGTCGGCAGCGAGAAATTGGAGCGACATGGTTGACGATTTCGTTATTGAACCCCGAGAAGTCCATGCGATGATGCAGAAGGGGGCGAAGTTCCTTCTGCTCGACTGCCGCGAGCCGTGGGAGAATCAGACAGCCTACATCGAGGGGGCCACGATGATCCCGATGCGGCAGATCCCACAAAAGCTCCATGATATACCGAAGGACCAATTGGTGGTGGTTTACTGCCATGCGGGAGTGCGGAGCTTCGATTCAGCCACTTGGCTGAGACAACAGGGAGTGGACGCGGTCAGCATGAGCGGCGGTATCGATCGATGGTCGATGGAGATCGATCCAAAGGTGCCGAGGTACTGAAAGAGATTTCGCAATCGACCGATCCGTTATCACCAAAAAGCAACAGGGGGAGAGGACACACCGCCATGGCCAAACTGAAAATGTATCTCAAGCCCACCTGAACCAGTTGCCGCAAAGCAAGAGGTCTCTTGCTGGAAAATGGTGTGGAACTGGACGAACACGACTTGGGGAAGGAGCGATTGACAGCGGAGCAACTCGACGCCCTGATCGGGCGGCGCAACCATCTCGACTTCTTGAATCCGCGGAATGACACGTACCGCCAGCAGAAGATGAAGGAGCATCCACCGGCGCGCGATGAAGCGCTGAAGCTCATGGCGGAGGAACCCAACCTGATTCGGCGGCCCATTGTGATTCGTGGCGGACAAATGGTTTTGGGATATGACGAGGAAGGGCTGCGCAAACTCGCGAAGTAAGATACACATTGTGGCATTAATCCAACGGAGGGCCCGCGAGCTTGGGCTGGGCGCATGCGCCGCTTGTGTACTTGTCCCTAGCCAAACCTCCCACTCACGGCTATGCTTAGGCCGTTGTCTGAAGCCCCAAGGAGCTAGGGACCATGCCGACCAAGATTCTGTTTGTGCAAGGCGACATCACGGAGATGACGGTGGACGCCATCGTCAACCCCGCGAACACCGACCTTACGATGGACTCGGGTGTGGCGGGCGCCATTCGACGCAAGGCGGGGGAGCGCGTGCAAGAGGAGTGTGAGCGCCTGGCGCCGGTTCGCTTGGGCGCAACAACGGTGACCACCGGCGGAAATTTGAAAGCGCATTACGTGATTCATGCTGCCGCCATGCGGCCGCAAGAGAGGGCCACCGCGGAATCCATCCGGCTCGCGACCCGCGCCAGCTTGATGCGGGCGGAGGAGAAGGCGATTCGGAGCATGGCATTTCCCGCCATCGGTACGGGCAGGGCAGGCTTTTCTATGGAGGAATGTGCGCCGATTATGCTGAAAGCGACGCTCGATCACATCAAGATGCGCACAAGCCTGGAAAAAATTTACTTCGTGCTGTTCGATGAAGCGGCGCTCAAAGTGTTTGAAGAAACCCACCAAAAGTTAACCGCCCGTCCGGCAGCAAAGGCACTCTAGATTTGAGTTTACTACCTTTGCCCCCTTGGGCGCTGAAGGCATACACCCCCAGTGTCCAGCAAAAGATATGGGTAAAGATCTGTTTGGGGAGAGGGGCAGCCGTACGGAGGTGGGTGCCTGTGTTTTACGGGTGGGGGTGGGGGGCTAGCCCCGCAACGCATTGAAGAGTGAATTCCTGAAACCTCTTTTGAACATCATGATCGCCAAACGCAGTTTCTGACGCCGGATCCCAGACGCCGGACGCGTGGATTCTCCTTGAGCCAAACTCCTCTCAATAAGCTGCTTCTCGACACTCTGCGCCGCAACGGCCCGATTACGTTTGAGCGTTACATGGCACTGTGCCTATATCATCCGGAATTCGGCTATTATACCCAGAGGGGCGAGCGCACCGGCGTCGCGGGCGATTACTTCACCAGTTCTGATTTGCACCCGGTATTTGCCCGCTTGGTGGCGCGGCAGGCCGCCGAAATGTGGAACGCCATGGGGCGTCTAGAGCCCTTCACCTGGGTGGAGATGGGCGCGGGGCGCGGCTACTTCGCGTACGATTTTTTGAGTTGGTCCGCGGGGGCACTGCCGGAGTTTGCCGCAGCGCTCAATTATGTCGCCATCGAGCCGGGCTCGCACCAGCGCCAGCGCATTGCCGCACGGCTGGCCGGCATGGGGGCCGAGGGGAATATCCGGGTGCTCGCCAATCTCGAGGAGCTTGCGCCTGTCACCGGGTGCTTCTTTTCGAACGAACTCGTTGACGCATTCCCCGTCAGCGTGGTTACGCGGACAGGAGGACACCTCAGGGAAATTTACGTCATCGCGGAGGGTGACCACTTGGGCGAGAAGCCCGGTCCGATCAGTGATCCCGCCGTCGCAGCTTACGTCGCCCGCTATGCGCCTCAACTCGAGGAGGGCCACCGGGTGGAGGTGAGCCGGCAGGCCCAGTCGTGGATGCATGCGGTCGCGGCAAAGTTGACAACCGGGTTTGTGCTGACCATCGATTACGGCGACAGGGCGAATCGACTCTTCACACCTGATCGTCCGCGTGGAACGTTGCTTGCTTACCGCGGCCACACCGCGGCCGAGGATCTCTTTGCGGCGCCGGGGGAAACCGATTTGACCGCGCACGTGAATTTTAGTGCGTTGATCGAAGTCGGGAAGGCCGACGGACTCGTATTCGCGGGGTTAACCACCCAGGAAAGATTTCTGCTGGCCCTCGGCGAAACCAATCAGTTTGCGGACGTTTACGATCCGGGTCAAACGGAGCCGGAGATGTTACAGGCACGATTAAAACTAAAAAGGTTAATCTTTCCCGAAGGAATGGGAAACATCTTCAAGGTGTTGGTTCAGCAGCGTGGAGTTACCCCAACTGGACTTACGGGGTGGAAATTCGAACAAACGCACCGCGGATCTGTCTTGTAGGTCCGCGGTGCCTCCGCAATTGACACCCAAACGCCGCAGACCTAAACAACAGGTCCTCGCTATGCACAGAGGTGAAAGACCGCACTTGAAGACAGTCCTACTATCCAGCCAGCCCGTCGTGTTATAATATTGTTATACCACGGGAGGCGACCATGATTACGACAATTCGACGTCTGGGAAACTCGCGGGGTATCATTATTCCCAAGCCGATGCTGAAGGAGGCCGGGTTGGACGAGGAGGCCGAGATCACGCTCGAACGAGGCGCCATCGTTCTCCGCAAGCCGCGCCGCGACCCCCGCCAGGGCTGGGCGGAAGCCAGCCGTAAACTGGCGGAAGCCGGGGATGATAAACTCGTCTGGCCGGAGTTCGGAAACCGGAATGACGACAACCTTCAATGGTAGCTCGTGGAGAGGTGTGGCTGGTCGCGCTGGATTCCTCGGTCGGCAGCGAGATCCGCAAGACTAGGCCCTGCGTTATCGTCTCGCCGCCGGAAATGCACGACTACTTGCGCACGGTGATTGTGGCTCCTATGACTACCGGAGCCAGACCGGCGCCTTATCGCATCGCCGTTACTTTTCATGGAAAGCGCGGACTGATTCTCCTGGACCAACTGCGCACACTCGACAAGATTCGTCTCGTCAAACGACTGGGAACCATTAGCGCAGCACTTTTGGCGTCGACGCTGAAAACCCTACAACGAGTGTTTGCCTGAGAGCGGCTGGTGCAAACCTGGTTTGAAGGTCTGCGGGTCGTCGGTTCCAGGGGCAGCAAAACCCTAATACCTGACGCCTGACACATGATGGCTATCCTGCCCCTCCGCATTTCTGCGGTGAAGAAGCCCTCAGTTTCCCTTTGTCTCGTCTCGAATTTTCTTTGCCAGCTTTTCAATTCTCTCGAGGTGGTTAATGACCTCAACGGAAAGGGCCTCGGCATCCGGCTTGTCCAGTTCCTCGCGGAGTTTCCTGGCCAGTGCTGCCAATTCTGTCGCGTCGATTTTCGACCTTTCGAAGTTGGCGCGCATCAGAATTAACTTCTGCTTGGGAGTCAGTTGGACGCCGTCTGCACGGGCCATGATATCGTCTGGACCGGGGACGGCTGACAACATACGGTGGCCGGCGGCATGATTTAGCTCGGCCCCCTGGGTTGGTGGGTTCTGCTGGGATTGCACGGGGAGCGGAGCGAGCGTGAGGCAGGTGACGATAATCATCAAAGCCAAGGAGAAGATCATTCCGCGCTGATTGGCAAACCCGTGAAACCGGATCAGGGGGACTCCCGTCCCGAACTGGGCTGGGAATTGCCCGAGGTCATTGTCCTTCTCCTGGGAAAGAGGTCTTCGTAACACGCTTGCATCCCTATTGTTCGCCGCTCGCGAGGACCCGGACGCCGCTGGGAATTCAACCTCAGTGCCCATTAGCTTCCCCCTTGATCTTCTTGGCCAACTTCTCGACCTTTTGGGTCTTTTCAATAACATCGAGCGGGAGGACGTTGACGTTCATCTTGTTCAGCTCATCACGGAGTTGGTCGGCTAAGGCAGAAAGCTCCGCCGCATCAGCCTTCGTCATTTCAAGATGGGTTTTCTTAGGCTCACCCTTCTGCTGGGGCGTAGTCAGTGCGGCTTGGTCATTCACCGCAGCAGGAGGAGGTAAGGGCGCCCCATTATTGGGGGGAGCAGGGTTCTGCGCACTCCGCACAGATAGAGCGGCGAGCAAACCCACCAGGGCAATAACCACCACGCTCAGAAAGACCACGAATCGGCGCAAAATCGGAAGCGGTCGACTTCGATTCATGGCGGAATCCTTTCGTGAGCGCAGCGGAGCCGGCGCCGCGTCAGCATATTATCCCATGCCTATAGATTGTAGCCCCGCGCTAGGCCAACTGCAATCGAAGCTTCAGCGCAGTAAGCGTAGTGTCCCGATGCATCGGGTGGTTCTTCCTTAGGTTCACGCTCCCGATTGCGAGGGCAGACCTCCTTCTTTGAGATTTGCGGTTTTGCCGAAAGAACAGCCGCGGACCCCCAAAGCTGGGTCTGTGCTACACTCGCCTCCGTGCACATCTTTGGCCCGCCTCCGGTGAATCCAGTGTAGAATCCGCATATGATTCGCATTCTTTTTCTTCTTCTTTCCTTTGTTTCCTTGGTAGCGATTCCTAGTTTGGCGGCCGACAACCAGCCGGCAGCGCCTTGCGGGCCTCTGGTTATCAGTGAGCGATGGCCACAGGCCACCGACTTGGTTTCCTGGACGCACGATGTGATGCGCCTTGAGCACTTGGAGAATGGTTCTGAAACTGCGCAGGCCAAGGCGTTTTTTGAATGGCTGCGGCTGTTTTCCCGGATGGCCGTAGGTGGAATGATTCAGGCCTATGAAGGCGATTACGGCCATGAAGCCTACGTGACCGACCAGCAGAAGAATCTGTTCGTTTACGGGTGGGGATACTGCGACACGTTCAGCCGCATCGCGGAGGCAGCCTGGAAGGAATACAAGAAGGACCCGCTCTCCGCGGAGCGGGTTTGTGTACAGCACGACAATGGCGATTACCACACCATGTACCGGTTGCGTCTGGACGGCCGCTACGCTGCGTTTGATGCACGCTATGGATATTACTTGGTTGAGCGTGACGCCCCGGACGCCCGAATTCTCGATTGGGCGGAAGTGGGCGTGGACGCGAACATCCTGAACAACCGCGGCTTTCACTACCGCAGCCGGCCTTTTTTCGAAATTTTCGGCGCGGAATGGGACCGCGCCTTGTTGCTCAAGACCGTTTATTTCGAAAGCGAAGATGCGTGGGAGAAAGCAGGTGCGCCGAAGGAGTCCGTCTTCGGCAACAGCCAATATGAGATGGGAACACGCCTGCACGACATGTCTTTCCGCATGCCGCGAGGAACGGTGATCGAAAGGTTCTGGGACAACACCACGCGAGAGTTCTACGCCCCAGTGGTGTCGCGAACCTTGCCGGAGTGGCCCTTCCTGCCCGCGGGACGATTCTATCGGGTCACCGATGTTTCTCTCGACGGAAACTGGCCCAAGTACGATCCCAACTACCAGAAGGCCAAGCCCTACCTCGTGAAGGTGCCGGCGGGGGAGGGCTACCGCCCGGACATGGAGGGCCACCTGACGATTGGTCAGGCCTGGGGGCGCATTCGCTACACTCCAATTCTGCGCGCGGGCGTGACCGATGCACTCGCGCCTGGCTTCACGCTGGTCCACGCAGACCAAGCTCCCTATTTGCGGCCACGCCAGGCGGGTGAAGGGGGCCAAGCCACCTTTGATTTCTACAGCCCGTACGTGCTGGTCGATGGCACGCTTAAGGCCGACCTGGCGGGAGTCGCGCCGGATGACGTGAAGCTTGAGATACGAACACTTCGCGCCAAGGCGGTAAATGACTCCGCGCCAGATGTCTGGTCGCGGTGGCAAACTCTGCATTCCGGACCCGGCCGCACCGCCGTCGAATTGGGGCCGCCCCGGTTCAACGGCAGGGACGTGAGCATCCACGGCGTGTACCGGTTTCAAATCCGCGTTTCCGTCAATCCTCAGACAAGCCGGACGGCGCCCACCGGCTTGAGCGCCCTTGGAATCGAGCTGTATTTCGAGAATGGCATTATGTCGATTCCTCAGATTTTTTCCGGCGCCAACGCTGTCCAGTTCAAATTGCACGATGCCACGCAACTGCGCGGGCCTGTGCGGGTAACTTACACGTATCAAACTGCGGAGGGAGAAAAATCGCACACACAGGTCGTCCACGCGTCAGATTTTCACACCGATGTGGCCCGCTATTCGTTTGATGCGCCGGGATTGGTCCGGTGCAAATCGTTGTCCATCGCCTATTGAGATGCTCAATTCGATCCGCCGTAATGCAATCCGCCGGGAAAATGTGTAGCGCAGACCAGTTTTTCTACGGCTTTGCTGGCAGGATAGAGGACGCCCATGGACTTGCAAGGTAAACCGGACTTTGAAGAAGCGCTGCACCGCATCGAGGCTTGGTTCAATCACGAAGCGCTCGATCGCCCGCCCGTGCGGTTTGCCGAGCACAACGCCGACTTTGCCCGCTCTCCCCGGCTGGCGGGGCGCACGTGGCCGAACCTGAAAGCACGTTGGTTCGACGCCGAATTTCAGGTGGACTACTTTCTGGAATCCATCCGCAACCGTACGTTCTATGGCGAAACTTTCCCCGTCTTTTGGCCCAACCTCGGCCCTAACGTATACGCCGCCTTTCACGGGGGTGAACTCAACTATGGCGAAGTTACCTCCTGGATCCAACATTGCATCCACGACTGGGACGACTTGCAACGCCTCAAATTCAGTTTTGACAACGAATACTTCCGCGGTATCGAGGAACTCACTCGCGTGGCCTTGGAGAAATCCGCCGGCCTGTATATGGTTGGTTACACCGATTTGCACGGCAGCCTGGACTGCGTTGCTGACTGGCGCGACCCGCAACAACTCTGCCTGGACATTAGCGACAACCCGGAACAAGTCCACGCCATGCTCCGGTTGGCTAACGAGAACTTCTTCAGCGTATTCGATCACTATGACGACGTGCTCAAGGCCCATGGCCAACTCTCCATCACCTGGATGGGCATCCCCTCGCGCGGTAAGATGCATATCCCGAGCTGTGACTTCACCGCGCTGACCTCCACCGAGAGCTTCTGCCGGTTCTACCTGCCCACCCTCCAAAACGAAGTTCGGCACATGACGCACAACATTTTCCACGTTGATGGCAGAGGCGTCCTGAACCACCTCGACCACATTCTGAGCGTTCCGGAAGTCCAGGCCATTCAATGGGTGCAAGGAGTCGGCGATGATTTGCCCATTTTTCAGTGGTTGCCCGTCATCAAAAGAATCCAAGCCGCCGGCAAGGGTGTGATGGTGGACCTGCACTTGGACGAGTTGGAGCCTTTCATCGCGGCGATGAAACCAGACGGCCTCTACCTTTGCATTTCGGCGGAGGAGAGTATGCAGCGGGACATTCTGAAGCGGGTGGAGAAGTGGTGACCGGCGGCCCTGGGGGCCCCATCTGTAGCGCTGACCTTAAGGTCAGCACGATGTGACACCGCAGACATGCCGACCTGAAAATCGGCGCTACGATTCCTTGAACCGGTTAAGCCGGAACCAGGCGGAGGGCATTGCCGGCCAGAATCCTGGCAAGTACGGCGTCAGGTAAGTTCAGTGAAACCAGCAGATCGTACATCTTATTATTGAAGTCGTCCCGGCCGAAGAACACGCGATCCTGGTAGTCAATCAAAAACTTGCGCGTAAAATCCAGGTTGCGGCTGAGCGCCGTATGGCCTGAGCCTCCGGAAAGATCGCAACAGAAGTTGGGATACTTATCAAGGTATTCCAAGATGCGACCTCGGCCTACGATCGGTTTGCCCTTGGGGTAAGTCACAGCATCCTGGTCAGCATCGGCGGAAATTTCCCGCCAGAACCCCGGGCCGTGGCCCAGAAACTGAGTATGGGGGCAGAGTCGCAGCGGCGCTTCCATATTCTCAATCCCACCGCCATACCACCATTGCCAGTCACTCGGCACTCCATGCCGGGGAAAGGTCACGTCCAGGTGATAAACCACCGGCAGGCTCAGTTCCCCGCAATATTGGAAAAGCCGGATGGCATCGGGATCGTCGTAGCGCAACCGAAGCTTGAATTCACCAAAGACCCGCACCCGAAAGATGTCAACCGCGGCCTTTAGCTTCTGGAAAGCATGCGGGTCACGAGGGTCGGTGGTGGTCCCAGGAATGAAGCGGCCAGGATAGCGCTCGGCGACGTCGATGACCTCGCGAAAGGGAATTCCGACGCCGGTGGGAGGGAGCTTGGCGTAATAAACGGTATCAATTTCTCGTTCCGGGATCTCCCAGCTTAACAACCAGGTTTTCTCGATGCCGACGGCATCCATATCTTCAATGATTCGCGCCCCATCATGCCCAATCCACCGGGGATGATTGTGCGCATCAATGACGCGATGCTTGGGAGTCCGTTTGCCGTTGTCGGGAATGGTTTGCGCGGGCGAGGGCGCGGGTCCGTCCAGAGCTAGTCCTGCTACCAGACCCGCCGCCCCGGTGAGCCCTGCCCGCAATACCTCGCGCCGCCGCAGAGTCAGGCGGGTGCCGGAATCAGGTTGCGGGCGCCCTTGCGTAATGGTATCAGTGGAAAATTGCGCTGCCTCCAGTTCGGTCAATGCCCGGCCCGAAAGCTCTTTGGGCGATGGGTCTTTTTCGGCTGTATCGCCCCGCAAACTCACATCGCCAGTCTTGGACGTGGTCATAGCGGAAAGCCTTTAATTTCCATGGCGGGGGGTGGCGCCATGTGCCTAACGCGGAGCTTGCTCGTATCGCACGCCATAAGTGTGGCGCTGGCCCTCTGATTCCACACGGATGATGCGGGCGCGAATCTCCGGCTTTGCATTGGCCGCATCGAACGGGCAGATCACCACAAGCCCCTGGCCCACAAGGTATCTTCGGAGGCTCGAAAAGAAGAAGCCATCATGGGAGATGTTTTCCGTTTGGGCAAATTCGATCTCCCCGTAATAATCTCGCACCCGAACGGGCAGTTGTGCGGGCTTCCGGGCCAATCTCCGCCGTTCAGCCGCTAATGTGGGAAAGCCACCGGTTGCCTCCGTCACCGCGGCTTGGTAGACGCTGGTTTCAACTTCAAAGGCCTGCTTGGGGTAGCCCCAGGGAGTGGAATCCCCGCAATGCACGCAGGGTTTTGTCAGCAACCCCGCAGTCTCCAGGACTTCCACTTCCACCAGGGAGAGCGATTGCAGCGACAACGATTGGCAATGTCGGCACGAGAGCAAGACATGGGCATCAGAATCCTCGCTGGGGGGAGGAAAATGTATGTCCCAAATGTTCTTGTCCACGTGCAGGCACTCGACACCCCATTCGCCCTCGTGGTCCACGGGAGGAGCGATAGGGCCGACCACGCGGAATTCCGCCTCCGTGTCATTGGCTTGATTAATGACGTGAACAGTGTGGCTTGACTTTAGCGAGCGTGAAGCCTGGATGCGCGCGCCATGGCGGTTTAAAGTGATCGTGCGGCCTGTCGTTTCAAAGGGCTTCCCTTGTTCATCCACACCACGAATGCTCAACGGAATGCTGTACATGATTCGAGCTGAGCGTCGCTGCTCGTTTTCCATACTCCACCGGCTTAAACTCAAGAGCTAAAATTAGGTACAGTTTACCGGCTCCCCCCCTCTTATGCAACTTAGTGTATCGGAAAATCTGGCGGCGCCATACCGGCAGGAGTCATCTGCGCCATGCTGGGGCGCAATTCGACGATATGGGAGCCCCGCTTCCGGGACCACAACCAAGTCTTCAGCCTCCGGCACTGCCGCTGATTAACTTCAGGCGAGAAGATTTTCCACAATCTCACCGTGAACATCGGTCAAACGAAAATGGCGGCCCTGATACTTGAAGGTCAGCTTGGTGTGGTCAATTCCCAGGTTTTTGAGGATGGTGGCGTGCAAGTCATGCACATGGACGGGATCCTTGACGATATTATAGCAATAATCATCCGTTTCCCCATGGGTTATACCCGGTTTAAATCCCCCGCCTGCCAGCCACATAGTGAAACAGCGCGGATGGTGGTCCCGGCCATAGTCGGTTTCGGTCAAGCGGCCTTGACAGTAAACGGTGCGCCCAAATTCCCCGCCCCAAACGACCAACGTATCCTCCAACATGCCGCGATCTTTCAAGTCCTGAACCAAAGCCGCAGCCGCCTGGTCCGTGGCTTTGCACTGCTTGGGGAGACCCTCGGGTAAAGCGTTGTGATGGTCCCAATCGCGATGGAAAAGCTGGACGAACCGAACGCCACGCTCCGCCAGGCGCCGCGCCAGCAAGCAATTGGCCGCGAAGGTTCCGGGCTTCCTTGCATCATCCCCGTAGAGCTTGAACACATGCTCGGGCTCCTTGGAAAGATCTGTAAGGTCCGGCACGGAAGCCTGCATGCGGAAAGCCATTTCGTATTGCGCGATCCTGGTCGAAATCTCCGGGTCGCCAAATTCTTCGAAAGCCTCCTGGTTGAGCTTGGCGAGGGCGTTCAAATACAACCGGCGATCGTCGCGAGTAAAACCGTCGGGGTTCGTCAAGTACAGCACCGGATCGCCCGAGGAGCGAAATTTCACCCCCTGATACTTGGTGGGAAGGAAACCACTTCCCCAGAGGCGATCGTAAAGAGGTTGACCGGCGCCTCCCTGCGTAATGAGGACCACGAACGCGGGAAGATCCTTGCTTTCACTTCCCAGGCCATAAGCAAGCCATGATCCGATGCTGGGTCGGCCGGCAATGGGTGCTCCGGTCTGAAAAAAGGTTACTGCCGGGTCGTGATTGATAGCGTCAGTATTTACGGTCTTGATGAAGCACAGGTCATCCACCATGTTCGCGGTGTGCGGGAGCAATTCACTCACCCACGCGCCTGACTTGCCATGCTGGGCAAACTTGTAGATCGAAGGAGCTACCGGAAGGCGATCCTGCGTGGCTGTCATGCCGGTGAGGCGCTGACCCTTGCGTATCGAATCCGGCAGTTGTTCGCCGCGCTTATTCTCTAACGCCGGCTTGTAATCAAACAGGTCCATCTGTGACGGCCCGCCCGATTGAAAGAGATAAATCACGCGTTTCGCTTTGGGTGCAAAGTTGGGGAACCCAGGCAGGGGCGGAAAGGGCCGGTCGCTGGCCGCAGCTTGAGCGGTTTCCTCTGCCTTTAGATCCTTGCCAAGTAAACTGGCGAGAACGGCCGTACCGATGCCCGCTGCGTTTCGACTGAAAAAGTGCCGCCGCGTCATAAGAAGAGGATGTTCATCAAAAGGTCCCATGGCCTACTCCTTAGTAATGGTTTCGTCCATGTTGAAAATCAGGCTGGCCACAGCGGTATACGCAGCCAGGTCTACCAAATTCAGGTTGCTATCGCGTGCCGATTTCCCCTCCGAGAGGTAATGGGCGATGTCGTCGGGCTTGGTTTGAAAGCGCGCGTGAAACTGATTGAATGTTTCCACCAGCACAGCCTGCTCGTGCGGCCTCGGTGCGCGGGCCAACGCCCGGTGGAACGCATAATCAATCCGTGCCTCGGGCGTGGAGCCGCCCTCCTTCATCATTCGCTCCGCGAATTGGCGCGATGCTTCGAGGTAGGTGACGTCGTTCATCAGGTCCAATGCCTGGAGAGGCGTGTTGGTGCGATTCGCCCGCACAATGCACGTCTCGCGATTGGCAGCGTCAAAGGTTACCATGGCGGGCGGAGCCACCGTCCGCTTCCAGTAGGTGTACAAGCTGCGGCGATAGAGGCCCTCACCCTCGTCAGCCTTGTAGACTTCACCACCGAAGGAAACTTCCTCCCACAGGCCGGGAGGTTGATAAGGCCTCACCGTCGGGCCGCCGATCTTTTCCACGAGCAGGCCAGAAATGGCCAGCGCCTGGTCGCGAATCACTTGCGCGGCCAGGCGAAATCGCGGGCCACGTGCCAGCAAGCGATTCTCCGGGTCTCTCTCCAGTAAGTCCGGGGTAACCCGGGAAGACTGACGATAGGTAGCGCTCATCACCATGGTTTTCAAGAGGGCCTTCACATTCCAACCGCTGTCCATAAAGCGTATGGCAAGGTCGTCGAGGACGTCGGGATAAACCGGCCAGTCACCTTGTGAGCCGAAGTCCTCCACTGTTTTCACCAAACCAGCGCCGAAGAGCATTTGCCAGTAGCGGTTCACCGTCACCCGCGCCGTGAGGGGATTCGAGCGGTCCACCAGCCATTCGGCAAAGCCCAGGCGGTTGTTGGGAAAACCCTCCGGCATGGGAGGCAGCACGTGGGGCAGGCCTGCCGACACCTTATCTCCGTGCGCGTCGTAAGCGCCACGTTTCAGGACGAACGCGTCGCGGTGAGGGCCTTCCTTCATTACCATCACCGTGGGAATGTTGGCGAAATACTGGTCGCGTGCCTCCTGCGCGACGACAACGCTGCGCCGGGCATCCTGAACATCCTGGGGAGCGTATTGGTCCAAAAAGCAAAAGGCAAGTTTGTTGGCCTGGGCGGGTGTGCGCTTGGCCAGAGGAATTGCCGCGATCTGAGGCACCGTTTCGATGACCGGCAGCACCCCCGCTTCTTCCGGTGACAGGGCGCGGTTGTATATCCGTACATCCGCAATGTCACCGTGGAAACGATCCTCCGGGCCTTCGCCGGCACCGATGCGGAAGGGTTGCGAGCCTCCCAGCGGCCACGACATTTCGTTGAACAGAACGTTGATTTCCTGTGAAACCCCATCCACGTAAAGTTTCACCCCCGCGGGCTTGCGTTTGCCATCGTAGGTTAGGGCCACTTGATGCCATTGTTTCGGGGCCAGCGGCTGCTTTGTTTCCAGCCGCATGCCCAAATCAGTCCAGCGGACGGTGAAATTGAACCGCAGCTTGCCATCACGCAGGTACAGGCCGTAGCCGGACCCTTCGTGGACATCCTCGACGCTGGAGAGAATTGCCCCGTTGGGGGCCGCGGGATTAATCCAGGCCGCGAAACTGAAAGGGTCAAGGTAATCGAAGTTCAGCACCTTGCCGGCATTGACATAGCGATGTCCGTCGAAGCTAGCCGCTTGCCCGGTTTTACCCTGCACAAAAGGTATGCTGAGGTCCGTGCTCCCCGCCATTACCGCCTGACGGGGATCGTCGGGCTTGGCCGGCGGCGGGGTCCCCTCCGGAGCATGATTGAAGGAATTCCGCCGCTCGTAAACGCCTGTGGTCTCACGCATGTCGCCATCGAGGGGGAAGTGGAGGATCAACCCCTCGCTCACATTCCAGTCGGGAATTTGCGATGCCTTTACCCAATGCTCCCAGGCACGCTGACTCCTGGTGAATTCGGGTTTTAATGCGGTGTAAGAAATCTCTGCCGCGGCGACCTTCTGGTCAAACTCCTTCAGCCGCGCTTCCTGCTCGGGCGTGGGCGCCTTGATGTAAGGCTCTTCGTTGCCGAAGTTGTAAACAAAGCCCCGTTCCGGCACATTGTTGAAATAGGCGAAAAGCTGGTAGTACTCCTTCTGCAGAATGGGGTCGTATTTGTGATCGTGGCAGCGTGCGCAGCCAACCGTCAGGCCCATCCAGACGTTCGATGTGGTGTCCACACGATCCACCACGTAAGCTACCCGGAACTCTTCATCGATAATGCCGCCTTCCGCGCTGGTGCGAAGGTTGCGGTTGAAGCCCGTGGCGATCACCTGGTCGCGGGTGGGGTGGGGGAGCATGTCGCCGGCAAGTTGCTCGATGGTGAACTCATTGAAGGGCAGGTTCCGATTGAAAGCGTCAATCACCCAGTCGCGCCAGCGCCACATGCTGCGCACACCGTCGCTCTGGTAGCCATTAGTGTCAGAATATCGCGCGGCATCAAGCCACTGCCAGGCCAGATTTTCCCCGTAGCGAGGAGAAGTCAGCAGGCGGTCTACAACCTTTTCGTAAGCATTCGGCGAAGAGTCATGGAGGAATGCCTCGACCTCGGCGGGTGTGGGGGGAAGACCTGTGAGGTCCAGCGTTACGCGGCGAATTAATGTGGCACGGTCGGCCTCCGGCGAGGGCGCAAGCCCTTCGTGCTCCAGGTGCGCCAGGACATAGTAATCGATGGCGTCGCGTGGCCACTGTCGGTGCATTACCTGCGGCTGTGGCGCCGCCTCAGGAGAGATCAATGACCAATGCTTCTGCCATTGGGCTCCCTGTTCAATCCAGCGCTTGATCAAATCAATTTCGCGCGCCGGAAGCTTCGCGTAGCCCATGTAGGCAGGGGGCATGCGGAACGCTTCATCATTGGAGGTGATGCGTTGATACATTACGCTTTTTGCCAGGTCTCCCTTCACAAAAGCTAAACCGCCACTGGCCAAGGGAGTAAGAGCGCCCTCTTCGGTGTCAAAGTGCATGGTGGTTTTGCGATTGGCTTTGTCCGGACCATGGCAGGTGTAACAACGGTCAGACAGGATGGGGCGAATGTCGCGGTTGAACAGCACGGGGCCCGAAGCCGGATCGATCCCCCAACCCACGACGCTGATGCAAATGAGAGACGCGAGGAGTGGCAGCTTGACACCGCTATCCCGGAAAATGTTTATCATCACCTTTCGAAGCCCTTCGAATTAATTATACCTATTTAAATCATGGAAGCGCAAACGTACCGTCATCGCTGGCCGCTAGGGCGCCTCGCCTTCCTCGCCCCGCTTCAGGGCCACAACAGGGAAATAATCTCCCAGCAGGCGGCGATGCCACCACTCGCCGTGTGCGCGACGCTCGGACCAGGTTGTGAATTGATAGTCATAGATCAAGGCGCGGACATATTTCGGAGGCGACTGGGGAAAGGGGTTGCGCTCGAACATCGCCAGAACGGGGGGCGAGCCCTCCAGCAGCCGAAGCATGAGATGGCTGAACCAGGGTGGACGGCGGTAGTCCCCCAGCGCCGCGAACCACATTTGCCAATCCAGGCGCGGCTGAAAGGGCTCCACCCATCGCGGGGCGCGGCGCATGTCCCCTGCCTTGAATTTGAATTCGTAATCGAGCCACGCGTTGCCGTCGTTGCTGCCCTCGATGATGATCTCCGGACGTGAAGTGGTCATGACGGCGAACAGGCCGTAACTGTTGACCATGCGCACCGGCTCGAGGTCAGAGAGCATTTGGAATGCCGAGGGTGGCAGCCATTGGACGGAGAGAAGCTCCCCAAGCTGAAGCAGTCCGGCCGCAAAGACAATCAGGGCGATGGGAGCAGTCAGCCAGCGGCGAAGGGAGGAACGCCGGGGATTTGAAGTGGCGACGCGCAGTCGGTCCACCAGGGCGCGAGGGAAAAACCGCGCCAGGAATGCATCATCGAAAAGCAGGACACAGAGCGCAAAGGTGAGCAAATTGAAAAACGCATAGTTTCCGGTAAGAGCGATCAGGAACTGCAAAAAAATTAGGAAGGCCCCTCCCACGAATCGCCAAAGGCGCGGCGTGAAAATCAGAAAGGGAATTGCCAGTTCGGTGAAAAACATGAACAATGCCGAGCCGTGCTGAAACCAAGATGGCGCCAGGTGAACGTACCAGGCGACGGGAGTGGGCAACGGCTGCGTGTAGTAGTGGTATTCCAGCGCCGTCAGATTGCGCCAAGTGGGGTCACCGCTCGAGAGCTTGACCATCCCGGAGGAGAACATCAAGCGAAAAAGGAGGAACCACAGTAGCCAGCGGGGGACCCTGGGCGGTGAGGTTTTTGGCGATCCGCGCGGCCAGAGATGCCACGGAGCCATCAGTATGGCAAGAAAGCCGGCCTCCAGCAAAAGGTTGTCCCATTGAAAGGCCAGGAAGTCCTGTCCCACCGTGACCAAGGAAAGGTAGAGAAGCCACAAAAGCGACGAGACCAGACCCGGGGCAATGTCGAAGATGAGCAGCAGAGATCCGACCGCGCCCCCTACACTCATTACTTGCAGTGTCGCGTCGCTGGAACTCAGCCAGGCGAGCGTGGGGAAGAACCAGTAGCGCCCAGGGCCCACTCGCGCGTCAACCATGGCGAGAAATTCCCTGACCGGCAGGATGCCGTTTTGCCCCATCAAGCCGAGGACCTGTGTGGCGAGAGAAAGGAACGCGAAGAAATAGGCGGCGCCCAGCAGGCGTGGGAACAACCAGGAGGCGAGGGAGAAAGTGGGCTGCTCGAAATGCTTCCCCCAGAATAGGCGCGTGAGGCGATAGAGAGGATTTCGATGCCGCGCTACGAACCGATAGAAGAATTCTGCAATGAATGCGGCGCCAGGAAGATGGTGGTAGAGCCAAAGCATCCAGGCACATCCCGGGACGAGCGCGAGCGTGCGAAACACCGCGTGTGCTGCACTGAAGACCTCCCCGCCCGGAAGGACTAACTGGACCGCACGCGTAAATACTTCGCGAGGAATTCCCGGGAACTGTGCTGCCACTTCCTGGAAGGGCGCGTATCGAATGCGATCTCGGGTGAGGGCGCGCCAGCGTTCAATCCAAAGGCGGCAAAAACTGCAATCACCGTCGAAAACCAGTATAGGTTTTTCGGAAAACGAAGGATCCATATCCTGAACCTTTGTGATCGA
>Ga0335085_10003606_pt1 | contig 26574 bp, 27 predicted proteins | sample Lox_Sample_45_FD_206712 | JGI IMG/M metagenome (GOLD analysis project Ga0335085, IMG submission 206712) | Soil microbial communities from Loxahatchee National Wildlife Refuge, Florida, United States - Lox_Sample_4.5 | ecosystem: Environmental > Terrestrial > Soil > Wetlands | place: USA...
AGCGAGATCTGCGTCGTCAGCCGCGCGCCCTTCGTCTTCATCGGGTCCTTCACCGCCTGGACGAGGATCGTCTGGCCCTTGCTGATCAGGTCCTGGATCTTGCGGCCGTGGCCGCGCTCGAGCTCGGGGCCGACGATCTCGTCGACGTAGAGGAAGCCGTTCTTCTCGAGGCCGATCTCGACGAACGCGGCCTCCATGCCGGGCAGCACGTTGTCGACGCGGCCGAGGTAGATGTTGCCGGCGATCGAGCGGCGGTCGGGCCGCTCGAGGTAGACCTCGGCGACCTTGCCGTCCTCGAGGATGGCGACGCGCTGCTCGCCGACGTCGACGGAGACGATCAGCTCCCGCTTCGCCGCCGGCAGCGGCGCGCGCCGCGGCGCCTGGCGGCGGCGCGGCTGGTTCTGGCGGCGTTCCTGGCGCTGCGAGAGCGTCTTCCGCTCCTGCTTGCGCTCCGGCTGCTTGCGCTCGGACTTGCGGGCGCTCGCGGAGGCGGCGGGCTTCTCGGCGGCCGCCTCGGCCGCCGCCTCGCCGGCCGCGGCGCCGGTCTTCTTGCGCCCGCGCCCGCCGCGGCTGCCGCGGCGGCGCTTGGGCTTGGTCGGATCGGTTGCGTCGGCCGCGGACTCCGCGGTCGGCGCGGGCTCTACGGGCTCGGGACGAGCCTCGGAAACGGGTGCGGCCTGCTCGGACGAGCCGGCCGAGTCGTCGGAATCGTTCTTCCGTCGGCGGAACCAGGGCAAGCGAAAACTCCTTCGGAGAAGCGCGCGACGGCGACATCCGGGGTTCCCGGACGGCGCGCGCGCTGGTGGATGGGATCGAAAAGCGTCGGCATGAGCCTTCCGCACCAGGGTAGCAGCGGCTCCGGGCCCGCACGGTGCGGATTCCCGCGCCGTCCGAACGATGCCGTCCGACTTGGGACCTACGATCCGCCGCATCGACGACCCGGAGGTGAATGCCGTGACGGGGAAGCAGGAGGCCGAGGAGCTTCTGCTCATCGAGGAGGCCGACGCCTGGTTCGAGTACCTCGACGCGACGCGCGGGCAGAGTCCCACGCGCTACCGCGAGGTCGAGCCGTGGGCCTGGGCGCGCCTGACGCAGCGCGTGCGCGCGATCAGGGCCCGCCGGGCAAAGCTCCGGCCGGCCGCCGCCTAGGGCTCCGAGTCGTGGCCGCCTGGAGGTCGTTCGACTTCGAGGGTGCCGAGCCGCCAGATCGCGGCCTCGCCGAGCGCGCGCGTGCCCGTATACGCAACGGCGCTCTTTACCGCCCACCCCGCTACCGGAACGAGGTCGAGCAGCTGCCGCGCGAGCGCGCGGAAGCCGAGCCCGGCCGCCACGGTCGCGATCGACTCGGTGAGGAGGTCGCGGCCGGTGTTGCGGCCGTGCACCTGGCCGAGCCGCAGGAGCATCCGGATCTGGTTGACGGTCAGCACGGGCAGGTCGGCGCCGGGGATGATCACGATCGCGGCGACCACCGCGTTCTTGCGCGAGAACGCGGTCACGATCTCCTCGGAGACCGGGCCGCGTAGCACCGGCAGCCTCCCGGCGAGCGGCGCCGCATCGTCGCCGAGTCGCGGGGGGGCCCCCCCCCCCCGCGGCGCCGTGGGGGAGCCCCCCCCCGGCGGGACCAACCCCACCGCGATCGGGAAGCCCGCGCCGGGCGGAACCTCCACGACGTCCGTCGCCAGGACCCACGGCAGGGAGTGCCCGCCGCCCGCCGCGCCGGCGACGACCGCGACGATCGGCACGCGCGCGCGGCGCGCCCGGCGCAGCGCCCGCACGTCCTCCTCGGTCGGCTCGCCGCCGAGCACGTAGACGAGGATCCCCGCGCCCTCCGGCGCGTCGTCCTCGCGGACGGCGCCGGGCTTCGCGTCGCGGGCCAGCTCGCGGCGGAGGACGGCGGCGAGCTCGCGGGCACCGCCGACGACGAGTGGCCGCGGCTGCTCGACCGGAGCGTTCAGCTCCTTGATCACCCTCCGGATCGTCTTGATCTCGACCGCGAGGCCCATCAGCGCCGCCTGCCGGGGCGCGCGGAGCGCCCGCGTGCGTAGACGGCGAGCAGCACGCCCATGGCGACGAGGTTCGAGATCATCGACGAGCCGCCGACGCTGACGAACGGGAGCGGGATGCCGGTGATCGGCGCGATCCCCATCGTCATGCCGACGTTGACGAACAGCTGGAAGAGCAGCGCGACGACGATCCCGCCGGCGATCACCGCGGAGTAGAGGTCGCGCGCGACGCTGACGACGCGCAGCCCGCGCCAGAGCACGAGCAGGTAGAGCGCGAGCAGGATGGACGCGCCGACGAAGCCGCGCTGCTCGCTGAACGACGCGAACACGAAGTCGGTGTGGTGCTCCGGCAGGAAGTTGAGCCGCGTCTGCGTCGCGCCCTTGACCCCGCGGCCCTCAACCTGGCCGGCGCCGACGGCGGCGATCGACTGCTGGAGGTTGTAGCCCGCCGCCGCCGGGCACGTCGACGGATGCGTGAAGCAGGTCAGGCGCTCCTTCTGGTAGCCCTTGAGGAAGTCGACGCCGACGGCGGGGCCGGCCCAGAGCACGCCGACCGCGAGCAGCACGCCGATCAGCCCGATCGCGGCGAGCTGCTTCCACGGCGTCCCGGCGACGAACAGCATCGCGCCGAGCGCGGCGAGGTAGACGAGCGCGGTGCCGAGGTCCGGCTGCGCGAAGACGAGCACCGTCGGGATCAGCCCGAGCCCGATCACGCGCAGCGTCGTCCCGATCTCGTCGATGCGCCGCGAGCGCTCGGCGATGAAGCCGGCGAGCGCGAGCACGAACAGGAGCTTCCCGAACTCCGACGGCTGGAAGGTGAAGAAGCCGACGTTGATCCACCGCGTCGAGCCGCGCGCCGCGCGGCCGGCGACGAGCACGATCGCGATCAGCCCGACGGTGCCGACGAAGATGGCGCGCCAGTAGCGGCGGTACAGGTCGGGGTCGATCAGCGTCGCGATCACGAGCCCGACGCCGCCGATCGCGGCGTAGACGATCTGGCGGTTGAGGTAGTAGCTCGGATCGCCCCGGACGTCGAACTTCGTCACGCCGGCGATCCCCCAGAGCCCGACGGCGACGAGCCCGACGACGCCGGCGAGCAGCACCCAGTCGAGCGAGCGGAGGACCGCGACGAGCGCAGGCCCCTCCGTGCGCCGGTCGCGCACTCCCGTCCGTTGGGATCCCGCGTACTCGAGCATCAGTCGGAGTGGATCGGCCCGCTCTGCTGCAGCTTGACGTGGAAGAACTTCGAGAAGACCTGCGCGGCCGCCGGCGCCGCCGCGGTGCCGCCGTGCCCGCCGTTCTCGATCACGGCGCAGACGACGAGCTTCGGCGAGCCGACCGGCCCGTAGCCGCACCACCACGACTGGTTCTGCGTGCCGAGGTAGCCGGGAAGCGACACGACCTTCTCGGCCGTGCCCGTCTTGCCGGCGATCGGGACGGGGAACTGGCCGAAGACGGCGTACGACGTGCCGAAGGGCAGGTGCGTCCCCTCGTAGAGGCCCTGCTGGACGACGCGGAGCGCGGCCGGGTCGACCGCGACCTGCTGCGGCGCGGGCAGCGCGGGCACGGGCACCGCCGTCCCGTTCGGGTTCTCGACGTCCATCAGCACGTGCGGGGTGACGAGCTTGCCGCCGTTCGCGATCAGCGCGTAGAAGCGCGCCATCTGCAGCGGCGTGACGAGCAGGTCGCCCTGGCCGATCGCGAGCTGGATCGAGTTGCCCGGCTTCCAGAGGCGGTCGACCTGCCAGTTCGTCGGGTCGGTCTTCCGCGTGAAGCGCCGGTGGCGCCACCCGATCGTCGGGACGAGACCCGACACGTCGGGGCCGGCGTCGGTGCCCGTCGACGAGCCGAAGCCGAACGCCTTCGCCCACTTCTGCAGCGGCTGCCCGCGGTCGGCCGGCAGCTCGTAGAAGGCGTTGCCGAGCTGGTAGAAGTAGGTGTCGCACGAGTACGCGAGCGCGGTCGGCAGGTCCATCGCCTGGTTCACGTTCGGGTCCCAGTTGTGGAACGTGCGGTGCGAGCGGTCCTCGGGCGCGGTGTACGTCCCGGTGCACGGGAGCGTCGCGTACGGCGAGACGATGTGCGACTGCATCGCCGCGAGCGCGGTCACCGGCTTGAAGACGGAGCCGGGCGGATACGTCGCCTGCAGGGCGCGGTTGAGCGACGGGTAGTTCTTCGCGGCCGCCGTCTTCGCGGTCAGGCCCGCCTTGTTCAGGTCCCGGATCGTCACGTGGCCGGCGTAGACGGAGGGCTCGTAGCTCGGCGACGACGCCATCGCGAGGATCGAGCCGTCGTTCGGGTTCATCGCCACGATGGCGCCGCCGCGCGCCGCCCACTGGCCGTTCGCCTGCGCGAGATGGATGCCGTACTGGAGCGCGCGCTCGGCCGCCTGCTGGAGATGGACGTCGAGCGTCAGCCGCACCGCGTGTCCGGGCTTCGGCAGCGCCGTCGGCTCGAGCTCGCCGACGGGGCGGCCCATCGCGTCGACGTTGACGCGCGCGGTGCCGGCGACGCCGCGGAGATACGTGTCGTACGAGGACTCGACGCCGGACTGCCCGATGATGTCGCCCGGCTGGTAGCCCTTCTTCGCGAGCGTCTTCAGCTCCGACGCCGAGATCTCGCCGACGTACCCGAGCACCTGCGCCGCAAGCGCGCGGTACGGGTACGAGCGGATGTACGTCGGCGGCGTCTCGACCCCGGGGAACTGCGCCGAGTGCTCGGAGAGGTAGTCGACCATCGAGGTGCCCGCCGACTCGCGGATCACGACCGGCGTCACGGGATCGCCCTGGTGCCGCTTGATCGCGGCCGCGATCTCGTACAAGGGGACGCGCGTGACGCGGGCGAGCGCGGCGAGCTCCTGGTAGCGGTCGACGTACGTCTTCGGCAGGTCGGCGGGCCAGAGCTCCACCGCCGTCGTCGCCGCGTTCGAGACGAGCACGTTGCCGTTGCGGTCGAGGATCACGCCGCGTGCCGCCTGGATCGCGACGGTGCGCGAGCTGATCGCCTGCGCCTGGCTCACGTACTTCGTCCCGGACAGGACCTGCAGCGCCCACAGCCGCAGGAACAGCGCCCCGAAGACGATCACGACCACGCCGCCGAGCACCGCGACTCGGAGCGCGAGCCGCGGCGTCAGCCGGTACGGCTCGACGACGCCTGGCTCCCGCGGCATGAAGCGCCGCGAGGGCGGGCGCGTCGTCGTGCTAGCCAAGGAGCTGCACCTCGGTCGAGAGGTCGGAGCGGCCCGCCGGGCGCAGCAGCCGCCGCGCGAGCGCGTACACCGGCGCGGTGAGCAGCAGGTTCATCGCGATCGTCGGCAGGATCCCGCGCAGCACCGGCACCGCCGGCGCGCGCTCGCCGAGGAAGAAGTGCACGAGCAGGAGCCCGAACGCGTAGAGCACCGTCACCACCGCGACGGACAGGAACGGCGCGTGCGCGCGGTCGCGTCCGGTCGTCTCGCCGTACCGCCCGATCCAGTAGCCGGCGAACGTCAGCATCAGCGACGTCAGCCCGAGCTGGCCGAACGTCGCGGTGTCGACGATCAGCCCGGCGAAGAAGCCGCCGACCGCGCCGACGACGGCGCCGCGCAGCAGCGCGACCGCGACGAGCGTCACGAGCAGCAGGTCGGGCACGCCGCCCCAGACGTCGATCTGCGTGAGGATCGAGACCTGCACGATCGCGGCCACGAACAGCAGCACCGCTGCCTTCACCCCGTCGACGAGGCTCACGGCTGCTTCGGGGCCGGCTTGGTCGAGACGAGCGCCGTCACCGAGTCGAACGAGCCGAACTGCGCCCACGGCGCCACCTGCACCTGGACGAAGATGGCGTTGTCGCTGTAGCCGACGGAGGAAACCCGCCCGATCGGGATCCCGTACGGGTAGATGTCGGGATAGCGCGGGTCGCGCGTGCCCTGCGTGACGAGCCGGTCGCCCTTCGAGACGACCTCGTTCTTCGGGACGCGGTCGAGGATGAGCGAGTTGCCCGTCCCGCGGCGGACGAGCCCCGTCACGCCGGTGGTCAGGTCCTTCGCCGGCACGGCGCTGTCGGCGTCGGTGATGAGCGTGACGACGGAGGTGGTCGGGCCGACGTTCGTGACGCGGCCGACGAGCCCCTCGTACGTGACGACCGGCGTGTTGAGCGCGATGCCGGAGTGCGAGCCCGCGGCGATCTCGATCTGCTGCGTGAACGGCCCGGCCGGGAACGAGGTGACGCGCGCGTTGACGGGACGGAAGTCGTTCGGGAACGTCGGGCCCTCCTGGTAGCGGAGCATCCGCTTCAGCTCCGGCAACTGCGCCGCCGCGGCCTGGTACTTCAGCGTCTCGTTGCGGTACTGCTTCACCTCGCGGCGCAGCTTCTCGTTCTGGGACTTCGCGCTCGTCAGCCCGTGGAAGTACCCGTAGACGTCGCGGAACGGCTGCGCGACCCGCTCGGCCGCGATCTGGAACGGACGGAGCGCCGACGAGCCGGCCCCCTGGACGTCGTGGAGCGCGCCGCTCGTCGGCGACCGGAAGGAGATGGTCAGCAGCGCGAGCGCGACGAGCACGAGGAGGACGAGCACGAGCCGCCGGACCAGCGCCGTCCGCCCCCGGTTGGGGTGGCCCGACTTGGAGCGCTGGACCGACGAGCCCAGCACCGCCACGCGCGCGGTGCGGTTCGGGGGTGCCACAGGGCAAGGTTACCGCGGGAGGCGGAAAGCCGTCCGGATGCGGCGGTTTCTCAGGCGGCGCTCAGTAGCGGCGGCCGTTGCGGCTGCGCGCGCGGGCCTTGTTCGAGCGGTGGATCGCCTCGAACTCCTCGAGGCTGCGGCCGGAGCCGACGGCGACGCAGGTGAGCGGGCTCTCCGCGAGGTGGACCGGCATCTGCGTCTCGTGGCGCAGCCGCTCGTCGAGGCCGTTGAGGAGGGAGCCGCCGCCGGCGAGGACGATGCCGCGGTCCATGATGTCTGCGGCGAGCTCGGGCGGCGTCTTGTCGAGCGTCGACTTGATCGCCTCGATGATCTGCGTGACCGGCTCGTCGAGCGCGCGGCGGATCTCCTCCGAGGTGAGGATCACCGTCTTCGGGAGGCCGGTGAGCATGTCGCGGCCGCGCACCTCGGCCTGGAGCTCTTCCCGCATGTCCCAGGCGGAGCCGATCTCGAGCTTGATCTCCTCCGCGGTCTGCTGGCCGATGAGGAGCTTGTAGTCGCGCTTGATGTGATTGATGATCGCCTCGTCCATCTCGTCGCCGCCGACGCGCAGCGACTGCGAGACGACGATGCCGCCGAGGCTGATCACCGCGACCTCGGTCGTGCCGCCGCCGATGTCGACGATCATGTTCCCGGTCGGCTCGGCGACGGGCAGCCCCGCCCCGATCGCGGCGGCCATCGGCTCCTCGATCAGATACGCCTGGCGCGCGCCCGCGGAGAGCGTCGCCTCCTCGACCGCGCGCTTCTCGACGCCGGTGACGCCGGACGGGACGCAGACGACGACGCGCGGGTGCGCGAACCGGTGCTGGTGCACCTTCTGGATGAAGTGGCGGAGCATCTGCTCGGTCACGTCGAAGTCGGCGATGACGCCGTCCTTCAGCGGCCGGATCGCCTGGATCGTCCCCGGCGTGCGGCCGAGCATCCGCTTCGCCTCGACGCCGACGGCGTGCACCTCGCCGGAGCGCTGGTCGATCGCGACGACCGACGGCTCCGAGAGGACGATCCCGCGGCCGCGGACGTAGACGAGCGTGTTCGCCGTTCCGAGGTCGACGGCCATGTCGCGGCCGCCGAACCCGGTCATCGAGGAGAAGAGGCCCATCGCGCCTCAACTCTAGCTGTGTCCTTCCGGAAAGTCGCCGGAAAGGCTCCACAGTCTCGTGACGGTTGGGCGGCTAGCGTCGGTCTCATGAACACGGTCACGTTGATCGGCAACCTCGCCACCGACGTCGAGCTGAAGGAGGTCGGCGACGCGAAGAAGGTGGCGAGCTTCCTGCTGGCGGTGGATCGCGGCGGCGCGGACGGCGGCGCGGACTTCCTGAACGTCGCCGTCTGGGACCGGCAGGCGGAGCTCTGCGCCGAGTACCTCGAGAAGGGACGGCAGGTCGGAATCGAGGGACGGCTGAAGAGCCGTTCGTGGGAGGAGGACGGGAAGCGCCGGATGGCGGTCGAGGTCGTCGCGCGTCGCGTCGAGTTCCTCGGCGGGCCGCGTCGCGACGAGGGCGCGGAGGTCATTCCCTTCGAGGCGGCGGCCGCTGGATAGCCGTGACCCCTCATAGCGGCGCGCTCCTCTCGGGGGCGCGCTCATGACGGCGCTCTCAGAGCCGGGCGAGGAACTCCCGGATCGCGCGGAGGCACGCGTCGGGCCGCTCGCCGATGAGCAGGTGGCCGCAGTCGGCGATCACGCGCAACGGCGCGCGCAGGCGCCGCGCATACTCCATGCCGTCGGCGAGCGGCACCCAGTTGTCCTGCCCTCCCCAAAGGCAGAGGCACGGGCAGCGGACGCGGTCGAGATCCCGGCGCGGGTCGGCCGCGAGGAGCGCGCGGCCCGCGGCAACGGTGTCGGTGTGCTCGGCCGGGCCGACGAGGAACGCGTGCGCGATCTCGGGATCGAGCGCGGGTGGATCGGCGACGCCCCACCAGCCGAAGACGACCGTGCGCCCGAGCGGCGAGCCGGCGAAACCGTGACGGCGGCGGGCGACGGCTCGACCCGGCTGCGCGAGCCCGAGCAGCGAGAGCACGACCTCGGCCGCGCGCCCGCTCGACGAGATCCCGGGCACGGCGGCGAGGACGATGCCCGTGACGGCGTCGGGCCTGCGCACGGCCGCGCGCAGGCCGACGAGCCCGCCGAGCGAGTGCCCCACCCAGGGCGCGGGCAGCGCGTCCTCCGCCTCGAGCAGGGCGAGGACGGCGTCCGCGAACGGGTCGACGGTCGGCGCCGCCGGAAGTGGCGCGGAGCCGCCGTGCCCGGGCAGCTCCGGCACGATCACCCGACGCTCGGTGGCGAGCGCCGGCGCCAACGCGCGCCAGTTCGCCGCGGCGCCCCCGAGCCCGTGGACGAGGACGAGCGGGGGACCGGCCCCGCCGACCGCGTAACGGAGCGGGGTTCCGTGGTACGCGATCTCCCTGACCCGGTATCCCGGGAGAACCGAGGTGGCATCCGTCGGCACGAGGCCCTATTCTTCAGGTGTATGGATGCTTCGGTGGGACGGGTCGAGTGAGGCCCGTCGGATCGACAAGCGAGGGTCTGGACTAGCCCGTCCGAGCGCGCAGCGCCGGCGGGCTTTTTCATTCCCGGGGAAGGAGCAGGACGGAATGGCGAATCACCTCACGCCCGAGGAGCTGTCGAAGGAGCTGGGAATCGATCGGCAGGAGGTGATCAAGGTCTGTATGCAGGAAGGCGTGCCGATCTATCAGGGCAAGATCGACAAGTACCTCTTCCAGGCACAGCTCCAGGCGCTGAGCGGGCAGGCATCCGCCGGCTGACGTTTCCCGGGCGTCAGGCGCTCTTCCGCGCCGGCGCCTTGCGCGCGGTACTGCGAGAGCCGCTTCCCTTCGAGGAAGCGGCTTTCGTCTTGGAGGAGGACTTCGCCCCCGTGCCCTTCGCGGCCGTCGCCTCCTTCCGCCCCTGAACGTCGGCGACGCTGCGCCGCAGCGCCTCCATCAGGTCGACGACCGGGGTCTCCGGCGCCGGCTCCGGCCGGGTGATCTCCTCGCCCGCGAGCTTCGCCTCGAGCATCGCCTTCAGGTCGTTGCGGTACCCGTTCTCGAACTCGTCGGGATTCCACTCGCCGACGAGGCTCTGGATCACCTGCGCGGCGAGGTCGAGCTCGGCCTTCTGCACCGTCGTCTCGCCGACCGCCTCCTCCACGTCCGCCTTCGAGCGGATGTCCTCGGCGTAGAACAGCAGCTCGAGCACGAGCGCGTCGCCCTGCGGCCGGATCAGGCAGAGGTTCTCCTTGTTCCAGAGCACGAACTTCCCGACCGCCGCCATCCCGCTTTCCTCCATCGCGCGGAGGAGCAGCACGTACGGCCGGCGCTGCGCCTCGGCGCTCGCGGGCGCGAGATAGTACGTCCGGTCGAAGTACACCGGGTCGACGGCCTCGAGCTTGACGAAGCGGAGGATGTCGATCGACTGCGAGCGCTTGAGCGCGACCGACTCGAGATCCGAGTCCTCGACGATCACGAACTCGCCCTTCGCGACCTCCCAGCCCTTCACGAGCTCGTCGGCTTCGACCTCGCGCTCGTGGAACGGGCACCACCGCTTCTGTTTGATCGGCGTGCCGCACTCCCGGTGCAGGGTGCGGAAGGACACGTCCTCCCGCTGGGTCGCGAGCGCGAGCCCGATGGGGATGTTGACCAGCCCGAAGCTGATGGAGCCGTTCCAGATCGTGCGCATGGGTACGAAAGTCTAGAGGGACCAGCGAGTTTCGCCTTCCCCCGCCGCTTCCCTTCCTGCGTACGATGAAACCGTGACGACGATCGCGCCGCTTGTCCCGGAGGCCCCGTCGCCGCTGGAGACGCGCACCGCACCGGCCCTGTGGCGCTACGCCCTCGAGCAGGGCCGCGGCTATGCGGCCTACCTCGAGGAGGGGCCCGGCGGCTGGACGCCGGTCGGCTGGGAGGCTGCCGGCGAGCGGATCGACGCCCTCGCAAACGCGTTGCTCGCGCGCGGCGTGCGCCCCGGCGACGCCGTTGCCGTCCTTTCGCGGACGCGCCTCGAGTGGGTGCTCCTCGACTGGGCGATCATGTCGATCGGCGCCGTCGTCGTCGGGCTCTACCCGACCAACTCGGCGAAGGAGTGCGAGTACATCCTCGGCCACTCGGAGACCGGCATCGCGTTCGTCGAGGACGACGCGCAGCGCGAGAAGCTCGAGTCCGTCCGCGCCGGATTGCCCGTGCTGCGGGACGTCGTCGGACTCGCCGACCTCGCCGGGCTCGAGGCCGAGGGACGCGCGTACGCCGCCGAGCACCCGGACGCGCTCGCGGACGCGTCGGCCGCCGTCGGCGAGGACGACCTCGCCACGCTCATCTACACGTCGGGCACGACCGGCCCGCCGAAGGGCGTGATGCTCACGCACAAGAACCTCGTCGTCGCCGCGCTCCGCGTCGACCCGGAGCTCGAGGCCGAGTACGACGTCATTCTCCTCTTCCTGCCGCTCGCGCACAGCTTCGGCCGCCTCGTCCACCAGTCCGCCGCGCACTACGGCGCGACCGTCGCCTTCTGCGCGGAGGCGCTCCGCGTGCCCGAGGCGATCGAGGCGGTGCGCCCGACCGTGCTCCCGGCCGTGCCGCGCGTCTACGAGAAGATCCACGCCAACGTCCTCGGCGAGATCGAGCGGAGCGGCGGCCCCAAGCGCGCGATCGGGCGCTGGGCGCTCGGCGTCGGTGCGCGCGCGAGCCGCCTCCGTCGCGACGGCAAGCCGGTGCCGGCGCTGCTGCGCGCGGAGGAACGTGCGGCGGACGCGCTCGTCTTCTCGAAGGTCAAGCAGCGCCTCGGCGGCCGGCTCCGGCTCGGCGTCTCCGGCGCCGCGCCGCTCGGCGTCGACGTGCTCGAGTTCTTCAACTCGCTCGGGATGCTCGTCGTCGAGGGCTACGGGCTCACCGAGACGTCGAGCTCGACGACGGTGAACGAGCCCGACGACTTCCGTTTCGGCACGGTCGGCCGCCCGGTCCCCGGCTGCGAGCTGATGTTCGCCGAGGACGGCGAGATCCTCACGCGCGGCGACACGATCTTCGCCGGCTACTACAAGGATCCGGAGGCGACGGCGGCGGCCTTCACGGAGGACGGATGGTTCCGCACCGGCGACGTCGGCGAGATCGACGCCGACGGCTTCGTGAAGATCACCGACCGGAAGAAGGACCTGATCATCACCGCCGGCGGGAAGAACATCGCCCCGCAGAACCTCGAGAACGCGCTGAAGGCGTCGCGCTTCGTGTCGCAGGCGATCGTTGTCGGCGACCGGCGGCCGTACGTCGTCGCGCTGATCACTCTCGACCCGGATGAGGTCGCGGCATCCGGCCGCGATCCGCAGGAGCTCGCGCAGGAGCTCGTGGACGACGTCAACCGTGATCGCGTCCGCGTCGAGCAGATCAAGCGCTTCGTGATCCTCCCGCGCGACTTCTCCCAGGAGGCGGGCGAGGTGACGCCGACGCTGAAGCTCCGCCGCCGCGTGATCCACGAGAACTTCGCGACCGAGATCGACGAGCTGTACAGCTGAGCAGGGCGCATCCGTGAACGACGGCTTCCTGTTCGCCTCGGCCTTCCTCGCCAGCGGCGTCGAGATGGTCGAGGCGCTGACGATCGTGCTCGCCGCCGGCGTGACGCGCGGCTGGCGGTCCGCGCTGTTCGGGCTCGGCGCCGCCGTCGTCGTGCTGACCGTGATCGTCGCGGTGCTCGGCCCCGCCCTGACGCTGATCCCGATCTCCGCGCTGCGACTCGTCGTCGGCGCGCTTCTGCTCGCGTTCGGGCTGCAGTGGCTGCGCAAGGCAATCCTGCGCGCGAGCGGCTTCGTGGGGCTTCATGACGAGGACGCGATCTTCGCGCGCGAACTCGCGGACGCGCGCGGCGCTGCGCACGAGGAGCGCGCAGGGATGGACTGGTACGGATTCACGCTCGCATTCAAGGGGGTGCTGCTCGAGGGCCTCGAGGTCGCGTTCATCGTGATCACCTTCGGGAGCGCGCAGGGGAACCTCCGGCTCGCCGCGCTCGCCGCAGCGGCGGCGCTCGTGCTCGTCGCGGTCGTCGGCGTGCTCGTGCGCGCGCCGCTCGCACGCGTGCCGGAGAACACGCTGAAGTTCGCGGTCGGCGTGATGCTCACGACCTTCGGGATCTTCTGGTCGGCGGAGGGCGCGGGCGCCGACTGGCCCGGCGGCGACGCGGCGCTGCTCGGCGTCCTCGCCTTCGTCGTCCTCGTCTCGTTCGCGTCGGTCGCGCTCCTGCGCCGGCGCCGGCTCGCTCTCACGCCGGCATGAGGCACGTCGCCGCGTTCGGACGGTTCTGGTGGGACTTCGTCGTCGGGGACGACTGGCGCGCCGCGGCCGGCGTCCTCGCCTCGATCGGCGTCACCGCCGCGCTGGCCGCGGCCGGCTGGGCAGCGTGGTGGTTCCTGCCGCCGGCGACGGCCGTCGTCCTCTGGCTCTCGCTTCGCCGCGCGATCCGGCAGCGCGCCTTGGGGGTTAGCCGGTGATGCGCCGGGCCCCGTCGTAGGTCTGGGAGTACCAGTCCTCGCTGAGGCTCGAGATCTTGACGACGTCTCCGGTGTGCGGCGCGTGCACGAACTGGCCGCCGCCGATGTAGATGCCGACGTGGCCGAGCCCGTCGAAGAAGACGAGGTCGCCCGGCTCGAGCTCGTCGCGCGAGACCGGGACGCCCATGTTCCACTGCGCCCCCGTGTAGTGCGGGAGCGAGACGCCGACCTGCGAGTAGACGTACGCGACGAAGCCGGAGCAGTCGAACCCGGCCGGGCTCTCGCCGCCCCAGACGTACGGGACGCCGAGGTAGCGGAGCGCGATCGCGACGACGCCGGTGTACTGGGACGGCGGCGCGACGCTGATCCCGTCCGGCGTCGACGCGCTGACGCCGAAGCCCGGATCCTGCGTCGCGAGCAGCGTCTGCTGCTGCGACAGCCGCGCCTGCGCGACCCGCGCCAGCTGGAGCTGCCGCGCGCGCTGCGCCGCGATCAGATTCGCGATCTCGCCCTTGATCGAGTCGTAGAGCCGCTGCTCGTGGTCTCGCTGCGACGTGATCGCAGCCCGCGCCGCCGCGCGCTGGCGCACGAGCCGCGCCTGCTCGCCGCGCGCGTGCTTGAGGATCCGCTCGTGCGTCGCGATCTGCCGCTTGAACGAGATGACCTGGTTCATGACCGCGACGTCCTGCGACGACACGGACTGCACCGTCTCGATGCGGTTGACGAGGTCGGAGATGCTCTGCGCGCCCAGCAGCACCGCGAGGGTCGACTGGTCGTCGCGCGTCGTGTAGATGGCGACGAGGCGCTGCGCGAGCGCCTTCTGCGACACGACGAGATTCGCCCGCGCGACGCGCAGCGCCTGCTCGTTGACCCGCAGGCTGCGCTCGATCTGGTACAGCCGGCCCGTCGCCTCGTCGTACGCGTTGACGGCGCGCTGGACGCTCGCGTCGAGCTGCTGGAGCCGGCCCAGCACCTGCTGCGCCTGCGCCTGCTTGGCCGTGATCGAGGGGTCACCGGTGGCGCTGCCGGCCGCGACACAGGCCGCAGCGATGGCAATGACAAGCACCGGCGCCTGTCGTGTCAAGAACCGAATGACGCTCTCCGACGGTTGTTTACGGCAGGCGCACCGAAGCTCCGGTACGTCACAAGCTCGTGAGGCTACCAGCGTCCCCGGACGCCTGCAACTGGGTAATGCGCTCAAAGTTGCTGCATTTGAGCCATGAAACACCAGGAAACACCCGTACTTCGGACCGCACAAAGTGCTGATTTTCCCGCCGGTGCTGTGCTACGGTCCGCCGACCGTGAGCGGCCGAAGGACACGATCCGCGGCCCGGCTCGCAGGCGTTTCTGCGGTGCTCGTGGCCGCCGTCGTCTCGACGGCGGCGGCGTCGAACCCGCATCGCCAGGCGCAGCTGCAGGTCCGCGCGCAGGCGCTCGACACGCGCGCACACAGGGCCCTGCTCGACCTGTACGCACTCGACTCGCGCCTCGGATCGGCCCAGGTGCAGCTGACGCGGCTCGAGCGCGAGTCGACCCGACTGCAGACGGCGCAGCGCGATCTCGCGCAGCAGGTCGCGGCGGCCCGGCAGACGGTGACGGTGTCGGAGCAGCTTCTCGCAGAGCACCTCCGCGAGCTCTACGAGCAGGGCGACGTCGACCCGCTCGCCGTCGTGCTCGGGGCGGAATCGCTCGACGACGCGCTGACGCGGCTCGACGACCTCGAGCGCGTCACCGATCAGAGCCGCCAGATCGCGACGGCCACGCGAACCGCGCAGGCGCGGCTCGTCCGCCTGCAGGCGACGCTCGACGGCCGCCGCGCCCGGGTCGACGCGGCACTCGCGCGCGCACGCGCGTCCGCGCTCGCGCTCGCGGCCGCGCGCGCGGACCGCATCGCGTACATCGGCCGGCTCCACCGCGAGCGGCAGCTCGCCGCCGCCCAGATCGCGGCGCTGACGGTGACGGCGCAGCGCGTCCAGGTGAAGTCACAGACGATCCAGCAGTCCGCGACGACCCCCGATCCGGCGTCCGCGACGACGACCACGACGACCCCGGTGACGGCGCCCTCGTCCGGCCACACGCTCACCGTCTCGGCCACCGGCTACTCGTTGCCCGGCCATACGGCCACCGGCATGCCGGTCGGCTGGGGGGTCGTCGCCGTCGACCCGTCGGTGATCCCGCTCGGCACCCGGCTGAGCGTCCCCGGCTACGGCGAGGCCGTCGCCGCCGACGTCGGCAGCGGCGTCCGCGGCGCGATGATCGACCTCTGGTTCCCGACGCTCGCCGAGGCGCGCGCCTGGGGACGCCGGACGGTCACGATCACGCTCCACTAGACTTTCCGGGGCCTCAGGAGGCCCAGCAGCTGAGCGAAGTGCTCCAGACAGCCGAGGAGCGGCGGGCCGACCCGCTCCGCGTCCTGATCGTGGACGACCACGATCTCTTTCGCAGCGGCCTGCGCAACCTCCTCGAGGAGCAGGGCGTCGTGCTCGTGGGCGAGGCGTCGACCGGCTCCGAGGCCGTGAAGCTCGTGCGCGAGCGCAATCCGGACGTCGTCGTCATGGACCTGAACATGCCGGGGATGGGCGGCATCGACGCGACGCGCCACATCTCTGCGATCGCGCCGCTCACGCGCGTCGTGATGCTGACCATCTCCGACCAGGACAGCGACGTGATGGACGCGATCCTCGCCGGCGCGTGTGGCTACCTGCTGAAGGACGCCTCGATCCAGGATCTGATGGCGGGGATCGAGGCGGCGTCGCGGGGCGAGTCGCTGATCTCGCCGCACATCGCGGCGAAGGTGCTCCAGCGCGTGCGCGCGACGAGCACGCAGCCGGAGATCGCGAGCACGATCCGCGCCGAGCTCTCGGAGCGCGAGATCGAGGTACTGAAGCTGATCGCGAACGGCAAGGAGAACGGGGTGATCGCCGCCGAGCTGCACATCAGCCCGAAGACGGTGAAGAACCACATCTCGAACATCCTGATGAAGCTCCAGATCGACAACCGCATCCAGGCCGCGGTGTACGCGGTCCGCAGCGGGATCGTCTAGCGGCGTCGCCGTTGCCGCGCCTCGCGATCGTCGTCGCCGGCCCGATCGCGAGCGGCAAGTCGACTCTCGCCCGCGCCGTTGCGCGCACCCTGAACGAGCGCGGCGTCGCGGCGGCGGCGATCGACCTCGACCACGTCTACGAGATGCTCGCGCCGGGCGCGACGGCGAAGGACGACGCGTCGACGTGGAGCCGGGCGCGACGTCTCGCCGCGCAGATGACCGACGCGCTTTTCGAGAACGACGTCGACGCGGTCGTGCTCGAAGGAGACTTCCTCGCGCCGGACGAGCGCGCCGAGCTCACCGCTGCGCTTCGATCGGCGCCGCGGATCCGGTACGTGTCGCTCGAGGTCCCGCTCGCGGACGCGCTCGCGCGCGTCGCGGCCGACCCCACGCGCGGCATCTCGCGCGATCCCGGGTTCCTCGCCCGCCACTACGAGGAGATCGGCCCGCTGCTCCGCGACCGTCCGGCATCGGACCTCCGGCTCGACACGAGCGCGGTCTCGCTCGACGAGGCCGCGGACGCCGTCGTCGCGTGGTCGCTCGACGCTACGACGCCGCGAGCCTGAGGCTCCGCGTCCGCTCGCGCAGCGGGACGAGCAGCGTGCGCAGCCGCGCGAGCTCGCCGTCGGCGCGGCGCAGCCGGGTCGCGAGCGACGCGAGCTCCGCGCTGAGCCGCGACGGGTCGCCGCCGCCTGCCTCGCGCGCGACCTCGCCGAGCCGCCGCTCGATCCGCAGCCGCTCGGCCTCGAGGGCGAGCGCCTGCGCGTACCCCTCGGTGAGCGTGTCCTCGAGCCGCGCGAGGGTGGGCGCGCCCGCGCCCTCGGCGGGAGCGCTCAGCAGCTCCTGGATCTCCTGCAGCACCGGCGTGTCGTCCGTCGCATCCACGGGGTCCGGGCTCGATTATCGGCCGGGCCGCGGGGCGCAAGTAAGGGCCGCGGGTCCCATCTTCGCGGGCCGACCGACCCATCCGGGTCAACCGGTCCCGGTTGACGCGCCGCGGAAGCGTCCGAACAATGGGTCGTCGTGCCCGGACGCGTCCGCGCCGCCGTCGCGGTCCTGCTCGCCGCCCTCGCCGCGCCCGCAGCAGCGGGCGCCGCTCCGCGTGCCGCGGGCGCGCCGCTCGCGCTCCGGCTCGAGCGCGCGCTCCAGGCGCCCCACGTCAGCCTCGCCGCGTCCGGGGCCGCCGTCCTCGACCTCTCGACCGGCCGCGCCGTCTTCCTCCACAACCCCGCGCTGCCGCTCCTCCCCGCCTCGAACGAGAAGCTCGCCGTCACGTACGCGGCGCTGACCGCGCTCGGGCCGGCGTTCCGGATCGAGACCGACGTCCTCGGCGAGGGCAGCCAGGATGGCGCGGTCTGGCGCGGCGACGTCGTGCTGAAGGGCTACGGCGACCCGACGCTCTCGTCCGCGGATCTCGCCTCGCTCGCCCGGCAGGTGCGGGCGGACGGGATCACCGCGGTGGCCGGGCGGGTGGTCGGCGACGAGACGTGGTTCGACGCCCGCCGCACGGCGCCGGGCTGGAAGGCGGACTTCTACATCGGCGAGTCGCCGCCGCTGTCGGCGCTGATCGTCGACCGGGGGCTCGTCGGCTCGTGGACGTCGCGGAACCCCGCGCTGACCGCGGCGCAGCTCTTCCGCAAGGCGCTCGTCCGCGCCGGCGTCCACGTCGCGCGCGGCGCCGTGCTCGGCGCGGCGACGGCGAAGGCGGCGCCGCTCGGCTCCGTCGACTCGCCCACGCTCGCCTCGATGGTGAACGTCATGGACCACGAGAGCGACAACTTCACCGCCGAGATGCTGCTGAAGGAGCTCGGCGCGGTGCAGTCCGACCGCGGCACGACCGCCGCCGGCGCGGGCGTCGTCCGGCGCCTGCTCGCCGACGCTCACGTGCCGATGGAGGGCGTCCGCATCGTCGACGGCTCCGGGCTCTCGCTCCTCGACCGGATGACGGCGCAGGCGCTCGTCTCGCTCCTCAGCGTGATGTGGAACGACCCCGGCGTCCGGCCGGAGCTGCTCGCCTCGCTGCCCGTGGCGGGCGAGAGCGGCACCCTGGCCGACCGGATGCGCCACGGCGCCGCCACCGGCGTCGTCCGGGCGAAGACCGGGACGACGGACAACGCCTCCGCGCTCTCCGGCTTCGTCGGCGACCGCTACGTCTTCTCCGTGCTCGAGAACGGCTGGCCCGTGTCCTACGCCTGGGCCCGGACGGCCCAGGACCGCTTCGCGACGGTCCTAGCCCGGACGCCCTAGCAGCGCCAGGAGATCGGCCTCGGTGAGGAGCGGCACCCCCGCCTTCTGCGCCTTCGTGAGCTTCGACGCCCCCGGCTCCTCGCCGACGATCACGCCCGTCGTCTTCGAGGAGACGGAGTCGGAGACCTTCGCGCCGAGCTCCTCGAGCGCCGCCTTCGCCTGCTCGCGGCTGAAGCCCTCGAGCGTGCCCGTGATCACGTAGACGCTCCCGGTCAGCGGACCCTCCTTCGGCCGCTCCTCGTCGCCGGCGACGAAGCGGAGGCCGAGCTCGCGCAGCTCGGCGACGAGCCGCCTGTTGTCGTCGTCGCGGAACCACTCGGCGAGCGCCTCGGCCCGCTCCGGCCCGATCCCGTCCGCCTCCTCGAGCTCCTCGAGGCTCGCGTTCATCAGCGCGTCGACGTCGCCGAAATGCCGCGCGAGCGTCTGCGCCGTGACCCAGCCGACGTCGGGGATGTTCAGGCCGAAGAGGACGCGCGAGAACGGGATCGCCTTCGAGGCCTGAATCGCGGCGACCGCGTTCCCGGCGCTCGTCTCGCCGAAGCCGTCGAGCTCGAGCAGCTGCTCCGCGGTCAGCCGGTACAGCTCGGGGATCGAGCGGACGAGCCCGAGCTCCCAGAGCCGCCACACCGTCTGCTCGCCGACGCCGTCGATGTCGGCGGCGGCCATCACCCAGTTGTTCAGCGACTCGAGCCCGCGCGACGGGCAGGCGCGGTTCGGGCAGCGGTGCATCGCCTCGCCCTCCGGCTTGACGACCGGAGTGCCGCAGAGGGGGCAGTGCGTCGGCATCCGGAACGGCTTCGTGCCGCGCCGGTGCGGGCCGGCCGGGCCGACGATCTGCGGGATCACGTCGCCGGCACGCTGGACGATGACGTCGTCGCCCTCGCGGATGTCCTTCCGGTTGATGTCCTCCTCGTTGTGCAGCGTCGCGCGCGAGATGGTGACGCCGCCGACCTCGACCGGCTCGAGCATCGCCCACGGGTTGAGCGCGCCGGTGCGGCCGACGCGGATCGCGATCTTGTTCAGCCGCGTCGTCGCGGTCATCGGCGCCCACTTGAAGGCGCGCGCCCAGCGCGGCCGCTCGTGCAGCGAGCCGAGCCGCGCCTGCTGGTCGAACGAGTCGACCTTGATCACGATCCCGTCGATCTCGTAGTCCAGCTCGGCGCGACGCCGCTCCCACGCGCGGCAGTCCTCCGCCACCTCCTCGACCGACTCGACGCGCTGCGCGAACGGGTTCGTCGGGAAGCCGCGGCCGCGCAGCCAGAGCAGCGTCTCCCAGTGCGTGGCCAGGTCGTCGAGCCCCTCGCGCACGCCGGTGCCGTACGCCCAGATCGCGAGCGGCCGCGACGCGGTCACGGCCGAGTCCTTCTGCCGCAGCGAGCCGGCGGCGGCGTTGCGGGGGTTCGGTGCAGGCGACTTGCCCTCCGCGGCGAGTCGCTCGTTGAAGGCGCGGAAGCCGGAGAGCGGCATGTAGATCTCGCCGCGCACCTCGAGGAGCGGGGGTGGATCGCCCCCGCTCATGCGCAGCGGGATCGACCTGATCGTGCGCAGGTTCGGCGTCACGTCCTCGCCCTGCACGCCGTCGCCGCGCGTCGCGCCGCGGACGAAGACGCCGTTCTCGTAGACGAGGCTGATCGCCGAGCCGTCGATCTTCGGCTCGAGCACGTACGCGACCGGCTCATCGGTGCCGAGGCGCTTGCGCACGTCGTCGGCCCACTTCGCGATCGCCTCGTCGGTCGTCACCTTCTCGAGCGAGCCCATCGGCGAGAGGTGCCGCACCTTCCGGAACTGCGCGGACGGCGGCGCGCCGACGCGCTGCGTCGGCGAGTCGGCCGTCACGAGCGCCGGATGCTCCGCCTCGATCGCGGCGAGCTCGTCGTAGAGCGCGTCGTACGCCGAGTCCTCCATGATCGGCGCGTCCTCGACGTGGTACGCGATCAGCGCGCGGCTCAGCAGCTCGCGCAGCTCGGCGGCTCGCTTCTCAGAGGACGGCAAGCAGCTCCTCCGCGTCGTCGACGATCGCGTCGGGCTCCTCCGCCTCGAGCTTCGCGCGGTCGTGGATGCGGCCCCAGGTGACGCCGACCGCGTGCATGCCGGCGGCCTTCGCCGCACGCATGTCGAACGGCGAGTCTCCGACGTACGCGGCCTCGGCGGGATCCGCGTGCAGCCGCTCGGCGGCGAGCAGGAGCGGCTGCGGATCCGGCTTGTGGCGCTCCGTCTCATCGCCGCCGACGACCGTCTCGAACAGGTGCGCGAGCGGCACGCGGTCGAAGGCGAGCTCGACCGTCGAGCGGCGCTTCGCCGTGACGATCCCGAGCCGGCGCCCCTCCTCGTGCAGCCGCTCCAGCACGTCGAGCATCCCGTCGCACGCCTCGAGCTCGTCGTGGAGCGGCTCGTTGTGCGCGCGGTAGACGCGCACGAGTTCCTCGACGCGGTCGGGCGCGAACGCCGCCATCTGCGCCTCGAGCCCCGGCCCGCCGACGGCGCGCATCAGCTCGTCGTCGCCGTACTCGCGGCCGAGCACCTCGCGCGTCGCATGTCGCATCGACGCGAGGATGATCGCGCTCGAGTCGACGACCGTGCCGTCGAGATCGAACAGGACGACGGGAAAGCGCATTCGCGGCCATCGTATCGGCGGGCCGGTTACGGTTCGGAGCGTGCCCACGGTCTCCGAGCTCCGCTTCCTCGTCGTCCCGCACACCCACTGGGACCGCGAGTGGTACCTGCCGTTCGAGCAGTTCCGGCTACGCCTCGGCGAGGTCGTCGACGGCGTCCTCGACACGCTGGAGCGCGATCCGTCGTTCTCGTCCTTCACGCTCGACGGGCAGGCGATCGTGCTCGAGGACTACGCCGACGTGCGGCCCGACGAGGAGCCGCGGCTGCGGGCGCTGCTCGCCGCCGGCCGGCTGGAGGCGGGGCCGTGGTACGTGCTGCCCGACGAGATCCTCGTCGGCGGCGAGTCGCTCGTCCGCAACCTGCTCCTCGGCCGCCGCGTCTGCCGCAGGTTCGGGGTCGAGCCGTCCCGCGCGGGGTACGAGCCCGACAGCTTCGGCCACCCGGCGCAGCTGCCGCAGGTCCTCGCCGGCTTCGGGCTGCGCACGTTCCTCTTCTCGCGCGGGCTCGGCGACGAGCTCGACGACGTCGGCGTGCTCTTCCGCTGGCGCTCCGGCAGCGCCGAGGTCCTCGCGAGCCAGATGCTCCCGCACTACGACAACTTCGCGCGGCTCTCGTCCGCCGACGACGGCGCCGAGCGAGTCGAGGCGATCGCGGCGCGGTTCGGCGGGCTGCTCGAGCGCGCGCGCTGCGACGTCGTCGTGCTCGCGAACGGCTCCGACCACCTCCCGATCCAGCCCGAGCTGCCCGGGATCTGCGCCGAGCTCGGACGGCGCTTCGGCACGTCGTTCGGGATCGGCCGCTACTCGGAGTTCGAGCCGGCGGCGGACGGCCTCCCGGCGCACGAGGGCGAGCTCGTCGGCAGCCGGCTCCAGAACCTGCTCCGCGGCGTCAACTCGGCGCGCATGCACCTGAAGCAGGCGAACGAGCGGGCCGAGCGCCGGCTGCTCGCGGCGGAGACCGCGGCCGCGCTCCGCTCGCTGCGCGACGGCGCGCCGTTCCCGTCCGCGGACGTCCGGCTCGCGTGGCGCGACCTGCTGCGGAACCATCCGCACGACTCGATCTGCGGCTGCTCGTGCGACGAGGTGCACCGTGACATGGCCGTCCGCTACGAGCAGCTCGACCGGACGCTCGACCGGATCGAGCGCACGGCGCTCGGCGTCGGCGGCGCGCTCGTCAATCCGCTGCCGTACCGGCGTGCTCGGCTCGTCGAGCGGGACGGGAAGGAGACGGTGGCCGAGCTGGAGGGATTCGAGGGGCGCCGTCTTCCCTTCGCCGACCCGGTCGAGGCGCCGCTCCCGGACGAGCCCGCGATCGACAGCGGCGTGCTCCGGGTCGAGGCGCGCGCGGACGGGACGCTCGCGGTCACCGACCTGCGCGACGGGCGCATGCTGGAAGGCCTTCACGTCATCGAAGACGAGACCGACGTCGGCGACCTCTACACCTTCTGCCCGGACGGGCCCGTCCGCCGGGCAGAGCCTGCCGGCGCGCGCGTGCTCCGGAACGGGCCGCTCGTGTACGAGCTGCTCGTCGAGTCGTCGCTTCCGGGCGTCAGCGTCGCCACCGTCGTGCGGCTCGTGCACGGCATCGAGCGCGTCGAGCTGCGCACGACCGTCGAGAACACCGCATCCGATCACCGCCTGCGCGTCCTCTTCCCGCTCGCGACGGACGAGACCGAGGTGCGCGCCGAGTCGCAGTTCGCCGTCGTCCGCCGCCCACTCCGCCCGCCCGCTCCGCGCGCGGCCTGGGCCGAGCCGCCCGTGCCGACGGCGCACACGCTCGGCGCGGTGGCGCTCGGCCCGCTCGCGCTCCTGACGAGAGGGCTCCCGGAGTACGAGGCCGGCCCGGACGGGATGCGCCTGACGCTCCTCCGCTGCGTCGGTGTGATCTCGCGGCCTGCCGACCTGTCGACGCGGCCGCTGGCTGCCGGGCCCGGCGTGGCCACACCCGAGGGGCAGTGCCACGGCACGCACGTGCTCGAGTATGCGCTCCGCCTCGACGCCGACCGGCTCTCGGACGCGGCGCTCGTCCGGGCGGGGCAGGACTACCGCACCGACTTCCTCGAGGGCGACCCGTTCGAGCCGCCGCTGGCGCTCGAGGGCGACGTCGTCTTCTCGTGCCTGAAGGGCGCGGAGGACGGCCGCGACCTCGTGCTGCGCGTCGTCAACCCGGCCGCGGAGCCGGCGACCGCCGCCGTGCGCGGTGCGCGCGTTCGGCGTGTCCGCCTCGACGAGGAGCTCGACCTCGGCGGGCTCGACGCGACGCTCGAGCTCGGGCCGCGCGAGATCGCGACGCTCCGCCTGGCTCAGTAGGCGACCGAGACGAGGTAGAGCCCCCACGGCGGCGCGGTCGCGCCCGCCTCGGCGCGGTGACGGCCGTCGAGCAGCGGGGCGATCTCGTCGGGGCCGAGCTCGAGCATCGTCCCGACGAGGCTCCGGACCATGTGGCGGAGATAGCTGTCCGCCGTGATCTCGAAGTCGAGATGGTCGCCGCGGCGGATCCACCCGGCCCGCTCGACGACGCGGACGAACACCTCGTGCTGCGTCTCGGTCGGCGTGAACGCGCGGAAGTCGTGCTCGCCGGGGAGCACTGCCGCGGCGGCGGCGAGCCGCGCCTCGTCGAGCGGGCGCGACACCCACCAGCTGCGCCGCGCCTCGAACGGCGACGGCGTGCGCCGGTTCAGGATCCGGTACCGGTAGCTGCGGGAACGGGCCGAATGCCGTGCGTGGAAGCCGGCGGGCGCCTCCTCGGCGGCGAGCACGGAGATCTCGTCCGGCAGGCGCGTGTTCAGCGCCTCGGCCGCACGGTCCGCCGGCGGGCCGCCCACCACGTCCACGGACGCGACCTGCCCGAGCGCGTGCACGCCCGCGTCGGTGCGGCCGGCGACGGCGAGACCGTCGACCGAGGCGAAGGTCGCCGCGAGCGCCTCGCGCAGCGCCCCCTCGACCGTCGGCAGCCCCGGCTGCGCCGCCCAGCCGTGGAACGGCGTGCCGTCGTACTCGATCGTCAGCCTGAGCCGCACGTCAGGCGCCCCTGACACGGTTTGTCAGGAATGCCTTATGCTCTAGCTTATTGCACATGAGATGGTACACTCTATTCAGCGGGATGTCCGACGAGCACGTCTACCTCCTCCAGCGCGTCCAGCCTGCCATGGTCGGGCTCATCGACGGGTCGCTGTCGACGCTGGCCCCGATCTTCGGCATCGCGCTCGCGACGCACCAGCCGCGGTACGCGTTCATCGCCGGCCTCGTCACCGCCCTCGGCGCCGCGGTGAGCATGGGCTTCTCGGAGGGCCTGTCGGACACCGGCGAGCTGACCGGCCGCGGCAACCCCGTCATGCGCGGCGTGATCACCGGAGGCGGCACCTTCCTCGGCGGGATCCTGCATACGCTCCCGTTCCTGATCCCGCACTTCAACGTGGCGCTGATCACCGCGATGGTCGTCGTCGGGATCGAGCTCGTCGTCCTCGCCTTCCTCCGTTGGCGCTACTTCGAGGACAGCTTCCTCCGCGCCCTCGGCCTCGTCACGCTCGGCGGCGTCATCATCGCCGCGGTCAGCGCCGGCCTGGGCAGTGCCCTGGGCGGTTCAAACCTCGGCTGAGAGGCCGGCCCGTTCTCGAACTCGTCGACTACGGAACGTAGTCGACGAGTTCCAAATAGACCATCTCGGCGGCGTCGCCGGGACGGTGCCCGATCTTGACGATGCGGGAGTAGCCGCCCGGCCGCTCGGCCATGCGGGGGCCGACGTCCGAGAACAGCTTGTGGACGACCTCCTGCGAGCGCAGGTGCGAGAGCGCCTGCCGGCGCGCGTGCAGGTCGCCGCGGCGGCCGAGCGTGATCATCTCCTCGGCGAACGGCTTGACCGCCTTCGCCTTCGCCTCGGTCGTCTTGATCCGCTCGTGCTCGATCAGCGAGCACGTGAGGTTCGCGTACAGCGCCTTGCGGTGCGCCGAGTCGCGACCGAGCTTCTTGCCTCTGCTCGCGTGGCGCACGGCGTTACTCCAGACCCCCGCCGCCGTTGTCGCCGCGGAGGGTGAGACCGTGCTGCGCGAGCGTCTCCTTGACCTCCTCGATCGACTTCTTGCCGAAGTTCGGGATCGCGGCCAGCTCGTTCTCCGTCTTCATCACGAGGTCGCCGATCGTCTCGATCCCGACCCGCTTGAGGCAGTTGTACGAGCGGACGCCGAGCTCGAGCTCCTCGATCGGGAAGTTCTCCATCCCGTGCGCGAGCTGGGCCTCGGGGCCGACGCCCTCGCCGACGCCCGCGGCCGCCTCGCCGAAGCCCTCGATCTTTTCGATGTCGGTGAAGATCGCGAGCTGGCGGATGAGGATCTCGGCCGCCTCGGCGAGCGCGTCCTTCGGCTCGACCGAGCCGTCGGTCGTGATGTCGAGGGTGAGCTTGTCGTAGTCGGTGCGCTGCCCGACGCGCGCGGCCTCGACCGCGTACGCGACGCGGCGGACCGGCGAGAAGATCGAGTCGATCGGGATCACGCCGATCGTGTGCTGCGGCCCGCGGTTCAGCTCCGCCGGGACGTAGCCGCGGCCGCGGCCGATCGTCAGGGTCAGCTCGAGCCGTCCGCGGTCGGACAGGTTCGCGATCTCGAGCTCCGGGTTGAGGATCTCGAGCTCTGCCGGCGCCTCGATGTCGCCGACGGTGACGACGCCCGGGCCCTTCCGGGCGATGTGCACCTCGACCTCGGGCGAGTCGCCGTGGAGCCGGGCGACGAGGTTCTTCAGGTTCAGCACGATGTCCGTGACGTCCTCGCGGACGCCCGGCAGCGTCGTGAACTCGTGCGCCGTCCCCTCGACCTTGACCGAGGTGACCGCGGCGCCCTCGAGCGACGAGAGCAGCACGCGGCGCAGCGAGTTGCCGAACGTGTGACCGAAGCCGCGGTCGAGCGGCTCGATGACGAAGACGCCCCGGTGTTCGTCCACCTCCTCGTGGACGATCTTGGGCATCTGGAAGTCCATAGCGCGCGTTGCCAAGAGGGTTCCTTTCCTACTTCGAATAGAGCTCGACGATGAGCGACTCCTGCACCGGCGTGTCGATCTCGCCGCGCTCCGGCTGCTTCAGCACCTTGCCGGTGAGGCCGTCGTGGTCGGCCTGGAGCCACGGAGCGACGGTCGACACGAGATCGGTCGCGTCGCGGATCACCTGCTGCGCCGAGGAGTTCGGCGGGACCGTGACGATGTCGTTCGGCCGCACCTGGTAGCTCGGGATGTTCACCCGCCGCCCGTTCACGTGGAAGTGGCCGTGGCGGACGAGCTGCCGCGCCTGTGCGCGCGACGCCGCGAAGCCGAGGCGGTACACGACGTTGTCCAGCCGCGTCTCGAGCATCCGCAGCAGCTCCTCGCCGGTGACGCCTGAGCGCTTGGCGGCCTTCTCGTAGTACGTGCGGAACTGCTTCTCGAGCAGCCCGTAGTAGCGGCGCGCCTTCTGCTTCTCGCGCAGCTGCGTCAGGTACTCGCTCTGCTTGATGCGGCCGCGGCCGTGCTCGCCCGGCGGATACGAGCGGCGCTCGAT
>Ga0335085_10003607_pt1 | contig 26574 bp, 21 predicted proteins | sample Lox_Sample_45_FD_206712 | JGI IMG/M metagenome (GOLD analysis project Ga0335085, IMG submission 206712) | Soil microbial communities from Loxahatchee National Wildlife Refuge, Florida, United States - Lox_Sample_4.5 | ecosystem: Environmental > Terrestrial > Soil > Wetlands | place: USA...
CGGGCCGGTCACCCCGAACGAGCGCCAGCAGGTCACCCCGGCCGCGCAGTACGGGAGCCCCCAGGCCCCGTAGCCCCAGACGTCGTCGAGATTGCAGTAGCCCGTCGTGCCGTCGGGGCACGTGGGCAGCGTGGGCCCGGTCGCGTACGCGCCCCCGAAGAGGAGCAGGTGCGGAACCGCGGCTCCGTTCACCCAGGTGGCCGCCGCGTCCCGGCGCGGCAGCGGCCGCGAGGGCTGGTTCTGGAGCGCCCAGGTCGTGCCCACGCGCTTGTAGAGGTCGCCGTTGTACGCGTTCGACACGACGCCCCCGTAGCGGAAGACGCCGTTCGGCGTGCTGGCGCCGGCCGCGTAGATCGAGATCGGTGGGTTCCCCGTCGTGTACTGGGTCCAGAGCCGGCCGTCGTAGGCCCAGGTCGTGTCGGCGCTCGAGCTCACGTACACGATCTCCCGCCGCGTCCCGTCGAGCGCGAACGTGCCGGATCCCAGGTAGAGGGGCGCCGCCCGGGCCGGGTCCACGATCTTCAGCCAGTCCGCGCCGGTCCACTGCCAGGTCTCGCGGCACGACGACCCGCCGCAGTTCAGGAACTCGTCCTCGCCCCCGGCCACGAGCGTGCGCGAGCTCACCGGGTCCCAGCCCTGGATGTGCTTCACGCGCGGCTGGGCGTTCCCGTCGCCGGCCGGATCACCCGGGGTGATCCTCGACCAGGTGCTTCCGTTCCACTCGTAGACGTCGGTGCAGAGCTCGGTCGTCCCCCCGACGCAGGCCGGGGAATAGCCGCCTCCGAAGAGCACCGCGCGCCGACGCGTGCGATCGTAGCTGAGCGCTCCCTGGAGCCTCGAGGGCGGCTCGGTCCCGCAGTCTGCCGTCGTGCTGTCGCACGCGCGCGTCCACGACTTGCCGTCCCAGAGCCACGTGTCGGTGTACCAGCAGGCGCCTCCCGGAGTCGTGGTGAGGCCACCTCCGCAGTCCGTCTGGCCGGCCGGCAGAAGGCGGCTGCCCCCGGTCAGAACGACCTTTCCGATCGACGGGTCGTAGACCGCGAGCGCGTTCGTGCGGGGCTCGGGCCCGGGCACGTCGAGCCAGTTCCACTGGCTGCCGTCCCAGGCGTACGTGTCGGCGTTGGCCGTGCCGCCCTGCTGCCCGCCGAAGAGCAGCACCTGGCCGAGGTTGTCGTCGTAGACCAGCGTGCCGTCGTCCGACGGCGGCCCGCCGGAGTAAGGCACGAAACGCCAGCTGTTCGCCGAGAGCTCCCAGGTGTCGCCGGTCTCGCTGCCCGAGCCGACGAGGACCAGCACGCCGCGCTGCGAGTCGAAGGCCACGCCGTTGTAGGCCCCCAGGGGCGATCCGTCGAACTCGACGTCGAGCACCTGGAGCTGCTGCCATCCACCGCCAGTGAAGCGCCAGAGGCTGTTGCCGTACCAGGCGATCTGAACGGCGCGCAGCTCGCCCCGCCAGGTGTCGGTGTACGGGTACCAGGTCTCGGCGGGTGGCGACGTGACCGGGTCCACGATGGACCACGTGCCTGCACCCTCCAGGAGGATGCCGGTGCCGTCGCGCAGACCGAGCGTGCCACCGTCGCCGAGCTCGGGCGCAGAGTCGGAGAGGACGCCCTCGGGCAGGATGCCGTAGCCGCGGAGCCTGTGCGGGTTGGAGAAGGGATCGAGGGCCACCTTGCCGGCCAGGGTTTCGCGCCACTCGACGTCGCGCACGAGCGTCGCCTGCACCCCCGGCGTGGCCGGGTCGTCGTCGCTCGGGTTCCCCGCCGCGTCGAGCGCGGCCACGTAGACTCGAGGGCGATCCGCGGGGACGAGCGCGAAGGCCGCGACGCCTCCCTGGGCGTCCGCCTGGCCGACGCCGATGCGGCTGGCGGTGGCGACGTCCGGGCCGTCGAAGGCGACGAGTCGCACGCCGGGCTCGACGGCGCCCGCGGCGGCGACGAGCGTGAAGGTGCGCAGGCCCTGGGTGTCGTCCGCGCCGTGGGGCACCCTCGCGTAGACGATCGCGCCGGCGGTGGCGGTGTCCGGTGCGGCCGGCGAGACGGTGTCGAGGACCACCGGCCCGAGGTCCAGCCGCGCCACGTTGCCGGCGAGGTCCTCGAGCACCGCGAAGACCTCGTGGACACCCTGGGTGGCGGGAGGCGCCGCGAGGCCGACCCGGCAGGTGTGGAACGTGCCGATCGGCGGGTCGCAGGCCTGGCCGAGGCTCTCGGCGGGCTCGAGCTCGAGCGATGCGACTCCGTCCGTCGGCTCGCTCACCGCGAAGAGAAGCCTCGCCTCGCCGCCCAGGCCGGCGGCACTCACCGTGTCCACGACGGCGCCCGGGGGGACCGAGAAGGTCTTCGCGAGCGTGTCGGGCACGAGCGTCGGCGCGGTGAAGTCGAGGAGGATCGCCTGGGGGAGCTCGAAGCTGGACGGGATGCCCGCGTCGCTGACCGTGCCGACGAGGAGCGACAGGAAGCCCTCGGGCTCGGAATCACCCACCGTGTAGCTGTAGGCGTAGCTCACCCCGTCCGCCCCCTTCGAGAGGAGGGTCGCCGGAGCCGTTCCGCCCACCCAGGCGAAGCGGACGACCGGTGTCGCGGTCACCGCGGTGTCGAGCTGGAACGAGACGGTGGAGGTCCGGCCTCGCGCCCGGAGGTCCGGCGAGACCGAAACCGAGCTCGGGATGACCTTGGCCGTCTCGAGGGTCCGGTTCGCGGCCACGCAACGGCCGATCTCGACGAGGCAGGTGGTGCCGGAGGGACAGTCCGCGGCGGAGGTGCAGGTGATCTGCGCCCCGTCGGGGAGCTCGAGCTTCACCGAGCAGGCCGCGAGCGCGAGGAGGCCTGCCGCGAAGACACACCTTCCACCGCCGAGACGGAAAGCCAATGCCACCTCCCTCGAAGCTGCGTTCCTCCCAGAGGGGATACCCGTCCGGACAGGAGCGCGCACCGCCCCCGGACGGGGCGGCGTGAGGCCGGGCTGGACCCGCACCGGGGGTGCGGAGGGGAGGGCCAGCGGCCTGCATCGCCAGTCGACGGTCGATGCCCGGGCCGGGCGTATGCTCCCCGTCGAGCGTGGTTGCCGTGAGGATCAGGACTCTGGGCTTCCTGGGGCTGGGCGAAGCGTTCCTCTCCGCGGTCGTCCTCGGCCTCCTGTCGCTCGTGCCGGGAGCCTTCCCCGACCCCGGGATGCTGGCCCTCGTGTGGCTCGTGCCGATCGCGTTCGGCCTGCACGTCTTCGAGGAGTTCGGCTTCCCCGGCGGGTTCGCCGAGTGGTCGATCCATGCACGACCGGACTCCGCGAAGGCGATGACGCCGGCCCACCTGTTCCGCGTCAACGTCCTCGGCGGAGCCGCCGCGGCCGGGGTCGCGCTCGGTGCCTTCGACTACCGGGGCGGCTACGGTTGGTTCGGCATCCGGGCGTGGCTGGTGCTCCTCGGAACCCTGGCCGTCAACGCGGTGTCGCACCTCGCCGGTTCCGTCCACGCAAGGCGCTACTCGCCGGGCGTCGTTTCCGCGGGCCTCCTCTACGTGCCGCTCTCCGTGGCGGGGGTCGTCCTGCTCCTCCGCCGAGGGGTGGTCGATCTCGTGTCGGGGGCGACGGTCCTCGCGGTGGGAGTTCCCGCCTACCTGCTCCTCATCCGCTCGCTGCGGCGCCGGGCGATCCGCGACCTCGACGAGGGCAGCGGCGATCGGGCCCTTCCGTAACCGGTCGAGGCTCGGTGGGGTCCTGAGGCCCGAGGACCCGCGGCGCGGGATTACACTTCGCTTTCCCTGGGATCCCGAGGAGAGCGCATGGCGAAGAAGAAGAAGTCCACCAAGGCGACGGGGAAGACCACCCTCACCTGGGAGGACGACCCGGGAAGCGGTGCGAAGCCACTCTCGGTGAAGGCCCCGAACCCGGCCGGGAAGCCGCTCGCCTTCCAGTTTCCGTCGCCGGCCCCCGCCGCTCGCACGTACAAGAAGGGGACGAGCGGCTTCCGCTACTGGGTGGCGGTCGAGGCGCTCCGGCGCGGGGCCGACTTCTGGTCACCGCGGGTGCCCGGCGGCAGGTGGCAGCCGGGAACGCGCCTCCCGGTCCTCCTCGACGAGGGCCTGGACCTGAACGCCTACTACGATCGCCAGGCGCTCAACTTCTTCCACGGGCCGGGGCCGTCGGGAGTCGTCTACTCGGGGGAGAGCCCCGACGTCCTCTGCCACGAGATGGGCCACGCCATCCTGGACTCGGTGAAGCCGGGGCTCTGGGACGCGGCGAGCCACGAGGTGGCCGCCTTCCACGAGTCGTTCGGCGACATGAGCGCCATCCTCAGCGCCGTCCAGCTGCCGAGCCTGAGGAAGGCCGTCCTCACGGCCACGGGCGGGCACCTCTACCGCAGCTCCCGCCTGTCGCGGCTGGCGGAGCAGCTGGGCGCCGCCATCCGAGCCCAGCATCCCGACGCGGTGGACCGCGACTGCCTGCGGAACGCTGTGAACTCCTTCTCGTACCAGGATCCGCTCACGCTGCCCTCCTCGGCTCCGGCGACCCAGCTCTCCTCGGAGCCACACTCCTTCTCGCGGGTCTTCACGGGCGCCTTCCTCGAGGCGCTCGGTGGAATGCTCGCCGGGGCGGCGAAGAGCCCGACCGCACCGACGGAGGGGGAGTTGCTCGCGGTGAGCGCCGACATGGGCGACATCCTCGTGAGCGGGATCCGGGTCGCGGCCATCGCGTCGAGCTTCTACTCGCAGGTGGCGGCGGCCATGGTGCAGGCGGCCTCCGCGCGGCGCGCGGCATACGCGGCGGCGCTCAGGGCCACGTTCACGCGGAGGTCCATCCTGTCGATGGCGTCGGCCGCGGCGCTGTCCTCCGCCACGGCGGCCGCGCCCTCGGACGGGGAGCAGGGACCGGAGCCTGCGCGGATCGCGATCGACGCGACCCTCCTCGGGCTCGACACGCGCGCGCTGCACGTCTTTGGCGTGTCCCATGCGGCGGCCGGCGCCTTCGTGGAGGACCTCTTCCGGCGCGGCAAGGTCCGCGTCGGCGAGGCCACCGGCGTGACGGCCCGGGCGCCCACGTCTCCCCATCCCCTGAAGTCCCACTCCCTCGTGAAGGAGGACGGGGACGTCGTGCTCCGCCGGAACCTCTTCGATTGCCGGTAGGATGATCCCGGCGGACGGCGCCCATGCCGCGCAAGACGAAGCCGCGAGCGAGGAAGCCCCCGCGCACCGGAAAGGGGCCGGATGCGTCCGCCCTCCCGGAGGGCGCGATCGTCCCGGACGACCCGGCGAAGGAGTCGTTCGTCCGGGCCCTGGTCGAGCGCGGAGAGGCCGCGACGGCAGGCCCGTCCGGGAAGCTGCCGCCCGGCGCGACCCACGAGATCGTGGGGGTGACCGCCTCGGGCGCTCCCATCGTGGTGCGACGGCGCTTCGCGAGGGCCTGACGGGGGGTGCGCGCTTCTGCAGCAGGCCGCGCCTGCCAGGAGGCGCGCACCCTGGACCGGGGGTGCCCCATGAAGTTCCAAGTGCGCCCTGCGGTGGTCGGTCTCCTCGCGCTCGCCCTGGCCTCCTGCCACCTCCTCGGCGAAGAGAAGTGCCACGGCTACTACCGGTGCCACGACAACTCCCTGGAGTGGTGCACGTCGGACCAGTGGTTCGGAGACACGTACTGGCACGTCGTCGCGACGTGCGAGTCGCCCCAGGTGTGCCGGGTGGACACCGCGCCTGGCGTGGATCTCGGGCAGGTCGAGATGGGCTGCTTCGACTCGAATGCGTACTGCCCCGCGGGACAGGCCGTGTGCGTGGACACCGGCTCGGGCCTCAACGCGTCCGATTCGTCCCTCTGGTCGTGCGTCCTCCAGGAGTCCGATCAGACGCTGCGGTGGTCGCGAACGGTGTGCTCCGCGCAGACGCCGGTCGCGTGGTGCGCCTACGATCCGTCCGGGGGGTCGCCGGTCCCGGCCTGCTACGAGGCCGTCCAGAACTGCCCGTACTTCCCGGCGCGCGACCTGCACTGCGAAGGAAGCGTCCAGTACTGGTGCGCGGGTCCCTCGGTGATCGACGGCAAGGCCGTCTTCGACTGGTACACGGTCGACTGCGCGCCCAACACCTGCGCGGTCCGGGAAGGCCTCCCGGACTGCGCCACGCCTCCCTGAGGCGCCGCTGACCGCCGAGGCGCCTCGCCTGGCTGCGCCAGGGCCGGCTGTTGAAATACTCCCGCGGCACGGCCGGCGAGGCGTCCCTCCCTATCGCCCCGGGCAGCGTTCCTCTCTGGGGTGTCCATCGGGAGCTTGCAGCTTGGGAAGGAATGGGACCAAGGTCCCGTCGATCGGGGTGCGCCCGTCGGTAACACTCACGCGCTCCTCACCCTCCAAACCGAGGTCCTCGTGATTCGACGACTGACGATGCTCGTGGCGCTCCTCCCCTCGATGGCGCACGCCCAGGCGACGGACAAGGCGCTGCAGCGCATCCGCGACACGAAGACGGTCACCGTCGCCTACCGGACCGACGCCACGCCGTTCGCCTACGACGACGGCGGGAAGCCGGCCGGGTACTCGGTCGAGCTCTGCAAGCGCGTCGTCGCCAGCATGGAGCAGCAGCTCAAGGTCCAGCCGCTCGCCGTGAAATGGGTACCCGCCAACGTCCAGAACCGGCTCGACCTCGTGAAGAAGGGCGAGGTGGACATGGAGTGCGGGACCACCACCGCCACCCTCTCGCGCATGGAGCAGGTGGACTTCTCGAACCCGATCTGGGTGGACGTGACGGCGGTGATCGTGAAGAAGGCCGTCGGGGCGAAGGCGCTCGGGGGCCTCACCGGCAAGAGCATCGCGGTCGTGGCCGGTACGCCGAACCAGAAGGCGCTCGAGGACGCGCTCAAGAAGGGCCTCGTGAACGCCAAGGTCGTGCCGGCGAAGACCTACGACGAGGCCATCGGCCTCCTCGAGGGCGGCAAGGCCGAGGCGCTCGCGGCTGGCCGGACGATGCTCCTGGGCCTGGGGAGCAAGCTCAAGGACGCCTCGGAATACGACCTCCTGAACGACGACATCGGGTACGTGCCCTACGCCATCACGCTGCCGCTGGGTGCGAGCGGCCTTCGCCTGGCGGTGAACCGTGCGCTCTCGCAGATCTACGACAGCGACGCCCTCGCGGAGATCTTCCGGGGGACATTCGGCACCGGCGCGAAGCCGGGCGGTGCGCTGCTCGTCATGTACCGGCTCAACATCTACCCGGAGTGAGCCGGAGGCGCCCGCCGCGGCGCCCGGCCGCCCATGAGCACCCGGCCTCATCCCTTCACCCTGCGGCAGCTGCAGTACGCGGTTGCGGTCGCCGACACGCTCTCGTTCCGCAAGGCGGCCGCCCTCTGCCGCGTCTCGCAGCCCTCCCTGAGCGCGCAGATCGCCCAGGTCGAGGAGGCGCTCGGGCTCAGGCTCTTCGAGCGCGACCGGCGGCGGGTGCTCCTCACCTCCGCGGGGCGCGAGGTGCTGGAGCGGGCGCGGCGGCTCCTCGTCGAGAGCGACGATCTCGTGGAGGTCGCTCGGCGGTCCGGGGACCCGCTCCGCGGGACGCTCCGCCTCGGGATCATCCCCACGGTCTCGCCGTACTTCCTCCCCCTGGCGGCGCCCGCCCTGCGGCGGGCCTTTCCCGAGCTCACCCCGCTCTGGACGGAGGAGCGGACCGCCGCGCTCGCCGGGCAGCTCCGTGAGGGAGGCCTCGACGCGGCCGTCGTCGCCCTCGAGTCGCGCCTCGGCGAGGTCGATCACGAGGTGATCGGGGTCGACCCGTTCCTGCTGGCGACGCCGAGGAACCACCCGCTCGGCGCCGGGAAGCCCGTCCAGCCCTCCGAGCTGCGCGACGTGGAGGTCCTCGTCCTGGAGGACGGCCATTGCCTGCGCGACCAGGTGCTCTCGTTCTGCTCGCGTGCGAGGGCGCACGAGCTCGAGTTCCGGGCGACGAGCCTCGGGACGCTCGCCCAGATGGTGGCGGGCGGGGTGGGGGTGACGCTCCTGCCCGGGATCGCGATCCCGACCGAGGCGGACCGGGCGCGCCTGCGGGTGCGGCCCTTCGCGAGCCCCGCGCCCTCGCGGACGATCGCGCTCGTGTGGAGACCCCGCTCGCCCCTGGCGCCGGCCCTGCGGAATCTGGCTCGCGCGCTCGCCGGGGCGTGGCCGCGGGGGTGAAGACGACCCCGACCCGGCACGGGAGGACCGTGCCGGGTCGAGAGAGCTCCGCCGGGGGCGATGTCAGCTCACCGTCACCGCGCGAGGTCGAACCGGTCCAGGTTCATCACCTTCACCCAGGCCGCCACGAAGTCCCGGACGAACTTCGCCTGCGCGTCCGAGCTCCCGTACACCTCGGCGAGCGCCCTGAGCTGGGAGTTCGACCCGAAGACGAGGTCCACCCGGGTCGCGGTCCACCTCTTCGCGCCCGTCTTGCGGTCGCGGCCCTCGAAGACGTCGGCGTCCTTCGAGACCGGCGTCCAGGTCGTCCCCATGTCGAGCAGGTTCACGAAGAAGTCGTTGGTCAGCGCCTCCGGCCGCTTCGTGAAGACGCCGTGCTGCGACTGCCCGGTGTTGGCGCCCAGCACCCGCAGGCCGCCCACGAGGACCGTCATCTCGGGCGCGGTCAGGGTGAGGAGCTGCGCCCTGTCGACGAGCAGCTCCTCGGCCGACACCGCATAGCGGGTCTTCTGGTGGTTGCGGAAGCCGTCCGCGACCGGCTCGAGCACGCTGAACGAGGCCACGTCGGTCTGCGCCTGCGTGGCATCCGTGCGCCCGGGCGCGAAGGGGACGGTCACCGCGTGGCCGGCGTTCTTCGCGGCCTGCTCGACCCCGGCGCAGCCGGCGAGGACGATGAGATCGGCGAGGGAGATCCGCTTCCCGCCCTTCTGGGCGCCGTTGAACGCGCCCAGGATGCTCTCCAGCGTCCCGAGCACCTTCCGGAGCTGGGCCGGCTCGTTGACCTCCCAGTCCTTCTGCGGGGCGAGGCGGATGCGGGCGCCGTTCGCGCCGCCGCGCTTGTCGGAGCCGCGGAACGTGGACGCCGAGGCCCAGGCGGTGGACACGAGCTGCGAGACGGACAGGCCCGAGGCCAGGATCTTCGCCTTCAGGGAGGCGACGTCCTTCTCGTCCACGAGCGGGTGGTCCACCGCCGGGACGGGATCCTGCCAGATGAGCTGCTCGGCGGGGACCTCGGGGCCGAGGTAGCGGGCGCGCGGGCCCATGTCACGGTGGGTGAGCTTGAACCACGCCCGGGCGAACGCGTCCGCGAACTGGTCCGGGTGCTCGAGGAACCGCCGCGAGATCTTCTCGTAGGCCGGGTCGAAGCGCAGGGAGAGGTCCGTCGTCAGCATGGCCGGCGGATGGTGCTTCGTCTTGTCGTGCGCATCCGGCACGTCACCGGCTCCGGCGCTGCCCTTCGGCGTCCACTGCTGGGCGCCGGCGGGGCTCTTCGTGAGCTCCCATTCGTAGCGGAACAGATTCTCGAAGAAGCCGTTGCCCCACCGCGTGGGCGTCGAGGTCCAGGTGACCTCGAGGCCGCTCGTGATCGCGTCCCCGCCCTTGCCGGTGCGGAAGCTGCTCCTCCAGCCGAGGCCCTGCTCCTCGATTCCGGCCGCCTCCGGCTCGGGCCCGACGTTCTTCGCGTCGCCGGCCCCGTGGGTCTTCCCGAAGGTGTGGCCGCCCGCGATGAGCGCGACCGTCTCCTCGTCGTTCATCGCCATGCGGGCGAACGTCTCGCGAATGTCCCGCGCCGCGGCCACCGGATCCGGGTTGCCGTTCGGGCCCTCGGGGTTGACGTAGATGAGCCCCATCTGCACCGCGGCGAGCGGGTTCTCGAGATCCCGATCGCCGGAGTACCGCTTGTCGGCGAGCCACTTCTGCTCGGAGCCCCAGTACACGTCCTCCTCGGGCTCCCAGATGTCCTCGCGCCCGCCGCCGAAGCCGAAGGTCTTGAAACCCATCGACTCGAGCGCGACGTTGCCGGCGAGGATCATGAGGTCGGCCCAGGAGATCTTCCGGCCGTACCTCTGCTTGATCGGCCAGAGCAGCCGGCGAGCCTTGTCCAGGTTCACGTTGTCGGGCCAGCTGTTGAGCGGGGCGAAGCGCTGGTTGCCGTGTCCGCCGCCGCCGCGGCCGTCGCCGGTCCGGTACGTGCCGGCGCTGTGCCACGCCATGCGGATGAAGAGGGGACCGTAGTGGCCGAAGTCGGCCGGCCACCAGTCCTGCGAGTCGGTCATGAGCGCGTGGAGGTCCTTCTTCAGGGCGGCGAGATCGAGGCTCTTGAACTCCTTCGCGTAGTCGAAGGCCTCGCCCATGGGATCGGAGAGGGACGAGTGCTGGTGCAGGATGTTGAGCTTCAGCTGGTTCGGCCACCATTCCCGGTTCGACGTGCCACCGCCGGCGGGGGCGTGAAAGGGGCATTTCGCTTCGTTCGACATGGTCTTCCTCCTGGGTTCCGGTCGTGCTCGACCGGGCTTCCGTCCTCGTCTCGCAGCGTGTTCCGCCTCGGGCTGGCGGTCCAAGACAATGTAGGTACGACGGTGACAGCCTCCACCTATCAGTACCCTCAGTCGATCTGGCCGACCGCGAGGGCGAGGCCGAAGGCGGCTCCCGAGTACGTCACCTCTCCCTCGGTCACCGTGCACTCGAGGACGCACACGGTTCGCGTGTAGTGCCGGTGGGCCGAGCCCAGGGTCACGTGGCCCCAGGCGACGAGGCCCGCGGTCACCGCTCCCGGCGCCCAGGCGAGCACGCGCGCGCCCAGGTACGGGAGCACGGCGTTCGCGCCGCTCACGTGCTCGAGGGCGTAGCTCGAACCGTGGTTCACGTACCAGCGAACGCCGGCCGCGGCGAGGAGGTCGAGGCGTGCCGCGTCCGGCGCGCCCAGGCGGACGCCTCCGCACGCGCCGATCGCGTACGCCTGGCCCTCGCTCCGGAAGCTGCCGACCGAGTCGATGCCGAGCTGCCACGTCCGGCCGAACGTCAGGCCGACGGGGATGTCGAGAACCGTCGAGGGAACGCCGTCCACCTCGGTCGTGCGGCTGCCGCCCACGCCGAGGTAGCGCGTCGCGACCACAGGTGGTGCCGGGGGGTCGGGCGCCGGCCCGGTCGGAGGCTCCGCGACGGCGACGCGGGCCACGGCCAGCGCGACGAGGGCGGTTGCCGGCGAGAGGCGAGCCCACCGCATGGCTCACGATAGGTCGGACCCCCCCGTCTGGCCGAGGCGGCGGAAGGTCGCGGGGCGGCGCCCGGGGCTCAGAGCCCCGTCCGCTTCTCCAGCTCGTCCGGATACCGCGCGCCCTCGATCCGGATCTTCGAGGCGGCCTCGTCGACGGCGCGGAGGTCGCCGGGCGTGAGCTTGAGCTCCGCCGCGCCGAGGTTCTCCTCGAGCCGGGCGAGCTTGGTCGTCCCCGGGATGGGCACGATCCAGGGCTTCCGGGCGAGGAGCCACGCGAGCGCGATCTGCGCGGGCGTGGCCTTCTTCCGTGTCGCCACCGTGCCGAGGAGGTCGACGAGCGCCTGGTTCGCCTTGCGTGCCTCGGGGGTGAAGCGGGGCACGACGTTCCGGAAGTCCTTCTTCTCGAACGTCGTCTTCTCGTCGATCTTGCCGGTGAGGAAACCCTTCCCGAGCGGGCTGAACGGGACGAACCCGATGCCGAGCTCCTCGAGCGCCGGGAGCAGCTCCTCCTCGGGCCTGCGCCACCAGAGCGAGTACTCGCTCTGCACCGCGGCGACCGGCTGCACGGCGTGGGCGCGGCGGATCGTCTTCACGCCCGCCTCCGACATGCCGAAGTGCCTCACCTTGCCGGCGCGGACGAGCTCCTTCACGGTCCCCGCGACGTCCTCGATGGGCACCGCCGGATCGACGCGGTGCTGGTAGAGGAGGTCGATGACGTCGGTCCTCAGCCTCCGGAGCGACGCCTCCACGACCTCACGGACGTGCTCGGGCCGGCTGTCCACGCCGGTCGTACCGGGCTTCATCCCGAACTTCGTGGCGATGACGACCTGGCTCCGGACCGGCTGGAGCGCCTCGCCGACCAGCTCCTCGTTCGTGAACGGGCCGTAGACCTCGGCCGTGTCGAAGAACGTGACACCGCGCTCGACCGCGCCGCGGATGAGCCTCACCATCTCGTTCCGGTCCGGCGGGGTGCCGTAGGCGTGGCTCATCCCCATGCACCCGAGCCCGATCGCCGAGACCTCGAGGCCGCTCCTTCCGAGCACTCGCTTCTTCATCGCATCCTCCTCGCGGCTCACGGCCGCAACAGCGCCTTCACCGCCCGGCGCTCGTCCATGGCCCGGTAGCCCTCGGCGACCTGATCCAGAGGCAGCGTCAAGTCGAAGACCTTCCCGGGGTCGATCCTCCCCTCGAGCACGCGGCCGACGAGGTCCGGCAGGAAGCGCCGCACCGGGGCCGGGCCGCCGAAGAGGCGGACGTGCGCGAAGAAGAGCGCCTGGCCGTCGAGCGTGACGCCGTGCGGGACGCCGACGTAGCCGACCGTGCCGCCCGGCCGGGTCGAGCGGATCGCCTGCTGCATCGCCTCCGGCGTGCCCACGCACTCGAGGACCGCGTCGGCGCCGACCCCTCGGGTCAGCTCCATGATCCGGGCGACGCCCTCGTCGCCTCGCTCGGTCACGACGTCCGTGGCGCCGAAGTCGCGCGCCAGCTTCTGCCGCGTTGGATGGCGGCTCATCGCGACGACGCGCTCGGCGCCCATCTGCCGGGCGGAGAGCACGCCGAGGAGGCCGACCGCGCCGTCGCCGACCACCGCGACGGTCATCCCCGGCTTCACGTTCGCGGCCTCGGCGGCGAACCAGCCGGTGCCCATGACGTCCGACAGCGTGAGGAGGCTGGGGACGAGCTCGGCGGAGGGCAGCTCGGGGAGTGCGACCAGCGTGCCGTCCGCGAGCGGGACGCGAAGGTAGGGCGCCTGCGCTCCGCCGACGAGCTCCCGGTGCTGGCACGAGGTGTGGTAGCCGGCCCGGCAGTGCGGGCAGGTGCCGTCGGAGGCGAAGAAGGAGCCGATCACGAACTGGCCCGGCTTCACCGTCCGGACGTTCTTGCCGACCTCCTCCACGATGCCGCAGTACTCGTGCCCCATCGGCGTCGGTTGCGTGATGGGGTTGGCGCCGCGATAGGGCCACAGGTCCGATCCGCACACGCACGCCGCCGAGATCCGGATGACGGCGTCCGACGGCTTCTCGATCGCCGGTGTCGCGCGCTCCTCGAAGCGGACGTCGCGCGGCCCGTGGATGACGGCTCCCCTCATGACTCGTCTCCTTTCCTGCCGACGGGGCGAGTTCTACGCCCGACGATGTTGGTCTGGTAGATGCGACGAATCCGACAGCCTGTGAAGCCAGGATTGACAATGATCCGACCCGGGTGGAGGGTGGTCGCGAGGCTCCAATGCGATCCGCTCTCTTCTCCCAGCTCCAGACCTTCCTCGCGGTCGCGCGCGTGCGCAGCTTCAGCGGCGCGGCCCGCGAGATCGGGGTCTCGCGCTCGGCCGTGAGCCAGGCCGTGCGCCAGCTCGAGGATCACCTCCGCGTGGTGCTCCTCGTGCGCACGACCCGCAGCGTGTCGCTGACGGATGCGGGGAGGAAGCTCGTCGAGGGCGCGAGCCCGGCGCTGGCGCAGGCCGACGCCGCGCTGGCCGAGGTGGGGGCCAGGCCCGGTGAGGCCGTCGGCCGGCTCAGGCTCTCGGTGCCGCGGAGCGCGGTCCCGGTGCTCGTCGAGCCGGTGCTCCCGGCGTTCCGCGAGCGCCATCCGCGGGTGGAGGTGGAGATCGTCGTCGAGGAGCGGTTCGTGGACCTCGTGGGCGAGGGCTACGACGCGGGCGTGCGCCTCAGCGAGGCGATCGAGCGCGACATGGTGCAGGTGCGGCTCACCGACCCGTTCCGGTTCGTGGTCGTGGCGTCGCCCGCCTACCTCGCGCGCAGGGGAACGCCCGGGCGCCCGGAGGACCTTCTCGACCACGAGTGTATCGCCTTCCGCTCGCAGACGACGGGCGCGCTCTACGCGTGGGAGCTGGAGCGGGGGCGCCGGACGTGGCGCGTGCCGGTGCGCGGAGGCGTCGTCACGAACGACAACCGGGTGTCGGTCGCGCTCGCCGCCCGCGGCCTGGGCCTGGCGTACGCGATGGAGCCGGCGATCCGAGATGAGCTCCGCGCCGGTCGGCTCGTCCGCGTGCTCGAGCCCTGGGCGCCGACGGTCCCCGGGTTCTTCCTCTACTTCCCGAGCCGCTCGCAGCGCTCGGCGCCGCTCCGGCTCTTCGTCGAGGCGGCGAAGGCGCTCGCGGTGAGGGCGGTGTGAGGGTCGCGCCTACCACCCCGCGAGCCGCCAGGCGATCGCGAGGCCGAGCCGCCCGTACGCGACGACCACGGCGGCGAGCTTCAGCCGGTACGCCCACTCGATGGGCCGGATCTCGCGCTCGGTCTGCTGGGAGACCTCGGTGCCGGGACCGAAGCCCTGGCCCGCCTCCCGGAATCGCGCCTCCGCGCGCTCGATGAAGCGATCCCAGACCGCGTGCCCGATGACGTAGTGGGCGAAGTCCGCGGCGAGCGCCACCACGAGCAGGAGCGCGCACCAGAGGAGGTCCCGGGCGAGCCCCTGGAGGCTCCCACCGGCGAGGATCCAGACGACACCCAGGCCGGCGAGCGAGAGCGTGCGCACGCTCTCGCTGACGCGGGCCGAGAAGTGGTCGCTCGCCGCGTTCGCCGATCCGAGGGTGATCACCGCTTCTTCGGGCCGGTGCGGGTGGTGCCCTTCGGCCGCGGCCTGGGCTTCGGGGCGGTCTTGCGCTTGCCGCCGGCCTTCGCGGGGCGCGCGCGCGGCTTCGTCGTGGCCATGCGGGGAAGGGTAGTCCCGCGGGCTGACGCGGCCCGGGGTGATCGCGCCCGCGGCGCGACCGGTCCGGCCCGCATCGCGCGGGCGAACGCCTCCGCCTCCGCCCACGTCGGCGGGGCGCAGCCGGAGCGGGTGAGGTCGAGCGACGCCGAGGCGACGGCGTGGTCGAGCGCGGGCGCGAGCACCTTCGCGTCGAGCGCGTCGAGCCCGCCGGGCTTCAGGTGGCCGTTGCGCGCGAGCCAGGCGACGAGGCCGGAGAAGAAGCAGTCGCCGGCGCCGACCGTGTCCACGACGCGGAGGTCGCTCGGCGGCGCACGTCGAGTCCGCGCGGTGCGGGAGACGAGCGCGGCGCCGGCCGCGCCGAACGTGAGCGCGACGAGGCGGGTCGTGCCTCCCCGGAGCAACTCCTCGGCGGCGGCGAAGGGGTCGGCCCCGCGCCCGAGGTGCGCGAGGTCCTCGTCGCTGAGCTTCACGAGGTGTGCACGGCCCAGCGCAGACCAGAGCCCGGCCGCATAGCGCGGGAGTTCGTCCGCCGCCGCGGGCCGGAAGTTGGCGTCGAGCGAGACGAGCGCGCCGCGACGGAGCGCCTCCTCGAGGACCTCGCGGGTCCGGCCGAGGTCGGCGGGCACGAGCGCGAGCCCTCCGGAGTGGAGGAGCTCGAGCGGCGGGGGCAGCGCGGCGACGAGCTCCTCTGCGCTGGCGTCGCGGTCCGCGACTGCCTCCCGGTAGAAGCCGTACGCGGGTGAACCGCGATCGTCGAGCGTGACGACCGCGAGCGAGGTGGGGAGCCTGGTCGTCCGCCGGGACGCCCGGGCCACGCCGGCCCCGTCGAGCGCCGCGGCGAAGCGTGAGCCGAAGCGGTCCGACGAGAGGGGATTGAGGTAGGTCGTCGCGACGCCCTGGAGCGCGAGGCCGAGGCTGAAGTTGAAGACCGAGCCGCCGAGGACGGCCTCGAAGCGGCCGTCCGGCTGCTCGATGAGGTCCACCAGGGCCTCTCCCAGGGTCGCGATCACGGTACCGCCCTCCGGAAATCATTCGACAGTACAGGCGCTTGCCAGCCACCAGCGGGCTCAGGTCCCAAAAGGATTAATAAAGCGAGTTGCTTTATTAACAGAAGTGAGAGTATTCCAGCACCGCAGCCGACGCAAGGGGAAGGACGGGCGCGGGCCCGGCCTTCTCGAAACCGCCCGCCCACCGGTCCACCGGACCGGAACGAAGGAGAGACCCATGCTTCGAAGGATCGCCGCGGTCGCGGCCGGACTCCTGTTCGCCGTCGTTGCGGCCGCAGCCGACCCCGTCACCGTCGGACTCATCACCAAGACGGAGACCAACCCGTTCTTCGTGAAGATGAAGGAGGGCGCCTCGGGTGAGGCGTCCAAGCTCGGCGCGAAGCTGCTCACCGGCGCCGGCGCCAAGGACGGCGACAACGAGGGCCAGGTGACCGCGATGGAGAACATGATCAACGCGGGCGCCAAGGGCATCCTCATCACCCCGAGCGACACGAAGGCGATCGTCCCCGCCATCAAGAAGGCCCGCCAGCAGGGCGTGCTGGTGATCGCCCTCGACACCGCGACCGAGCCACAGAACGCCTCCGACGCGCTCTTCGCCACGAACAACTTCGACGCAGGGCTCCTCATCGGCCAGTGGTCGAAGGCCGCGATGGCCGGGAAGAAGCTCGTCATCGCCACGCTCGACCTGCAGCCGGGCATCACCGTCGGCGCCCAGCGCCACAACGGCTTCCTGCAGGGCCTCGGGCTCGCCAAGGCAGACCCGAACTCGTCGAACCTCGTGACCGCGGCGGAGGTGGTCTGCAGCCAGGACACCCATGGTGATCAGGCCGAGGGCCAGGCCGCGATGGAGAACTGCCTCTCCAAGAACCCCGACATCAACCTCGTCTACACCATCAACGAGCCCGCGGCGTTCGGCGCCAACACCGCCATCAGGGCGGCCGGGAAGGACAAGCAGATCACGGTCGTGAGCGTGGACGGCGGCTGCCGCGGGGTGCAGGGCGTGACGGACGGCAAGATCGCCGCCACCTCCCAGCAGTACCCCCTCAAGATGGCGACCATGGGCGTCCAGGCCGTCGTGACCTACGCGAAGGGCGGCGCGAAGCCCTCCGGCTACACCGACACCGGCGTCACGCTCATCACCGACAAGGCGCAGGCCGGCGTGAAGAGCCAGGACAGCAAGTACGGCGCCGCGAACTGCTGGGGCACCAAGTGACATGATGGGTGCCGTGGTGGCGGGGGAGGGGTGCCTCCCTCGCCACCCGTCACTCAGGAGGAACCGCGCATGACTGCCCTCGCGAGCGCCGAAGGCGCCGGCCGCCGTCCCGCCATCCTCGAGATCGTCCGCGGAACCCCCATCCTCGGTCCCATCGCCGCGCTCGTCCTCGCGTGCGTCTTCTTCACCACGCAGACCGAGCGGTTCCTCACCGGCGCGAACTTCTCGCTCATCCTCCAGCAGGTGATGGTCGTGGGGACGCTCGCCATCGGCCAGACGCTGGTCATCCTCACGGGAGGGATCGACCTCTCGAACGGGATGATCATGGCGCTCTCGTCCGTGCTGATGACCGGCCTGTTCGCGAACTCGGGCATGAACCCGTACCTCGCGGTCCTGGTCGGCCTCGCCGTGTGCGTGGGGATCGGCGCGCTCAACGGGTGGCTCACCACCGCCATCGGCCTGCCGCCGTTCATCGTCACGCTCGGTACGTTCAACATCGCCTACGCGCTCGTCCGCATCTACACGACCGCCACCATCACCGACGTGGCGCCGCCGCTCCTCTTCCTCGGGCAGACGTTCGGGATAGGCAGCACCCAGATCACCTACGGCTCGGTGCTCATGTTGATACTCTTCGGCGTCGCCTGGTTCGTCCTCGGGTCCACGCCGGCGGGCCGATCCGTCTACGCGGTGGGCGACAACCCGGAGGCCGCCCGCCTCGCGGGCATCCGCACGAACCGGGTGCTGATGGGCGTCTACACCTTCGCGGCGCTCAGCTACGGGATCGCGGGCCTCCTGCTCGTTGCCAGGACCGGCGTCGGCGACCCCCAGGCCGGTCAGACCGGCAACCTCGACAGCATCACCGCCGTCGTGCTCGGTGGCACGAGCCTCCTCGGCGGGCGCGGCCAGATCATGGGCACCCTCGTCGGCGCGCTCATCGTCGGAGTCTTCCGGAACGGGCTCCAGCTCATGGGCGTCGGCTCCATCTACCAGGTGCTCATCACCGGCGTCCTCGTCATCCTCGCCGTCTCGGTGGACTACCTCTCCCACCGCAACCGCTAGCCCGGGGATTCCGCCATGACCGCGGTCGCGATGCAGCAGGCCGAGCTCATCCCGCCCCGCCCGGACGCGAAGGTGCTCCTCGAGATGAGGAACATCGGCAAGTCGTTCCCGGGCGTCCACGCGCTCGAGGGCGTCAACCTGACCGTGCGGGAAGGCCAGGTCCACGCGCTCCTCGGCGAGAACGGGGCCGGCAAGTCCACCCTCATCAAGATCCTGTCCGGCGCCTACCGCCGCGACGAGGGCGAGATCCTGTTCGACGGGAAGCTCGTGAACATCCGGGGCCCCGAGGACGCCCAGGCGCTGGGCATCTCGACCATCTACCAGGAGTTCAACCTGGCCCGGAACCTCAGCGTCGCCGAGAACGTCTTCCTCGGGCACCTGCCGACGAGGCGCGGGCGGGTGGACTGGAGGGCGACCCGCCTGCGCACCCGCGAGCTCCTCGACCGGCTCGGCGCCGCGTTCGCGGTGGACACGGCGGTGGCGAAGCTCTCGGTGGCCGAGCAGCAGCTCGTGGAGATCGCGAAGGCGCTCAACCGGCGCACGCGGGTCCTCGTCATGGACGAGCCGTCGGCGGTGCTCGGCGAGGACGACCTCGGGCGGCTCTTCCAGGTCGTCCGCGCGCTGCAGGCCCAGGGGATCGGGATCGTCTACATCTCGCACCGGATGAAGGAGATCTTCGAGCTGGCCGACGAGGTCACCATCCTCAAGGACGGGCGCCAGGTCGGCACGCGGAAGGTCTCGGAGGTCACCATGGGGGAGCTGGTCCGCCTCATGATCGGCCGCGACCTCAAGGAGGTGTATCCGCGGCGCGAGGGAGTCCCGGGCGACGTGGTACTCGAGGTGAACAGCCTGCGCCGGGCGCGCCTCGTACACGACGTGACCTTCAAGGTCCGCGCCGGCGAGATCGTCGGCTTCGCCGGCATCACCGGCTCCGGGCGCACCGAGGTGGCGCGGGCCATCTTCGGCGCGGACGCCCACACGGGCGAGATGCGCCTGCACGGCAAGCCGTACCGGCCCCGCTCGCCGCTCGACGCGATCACGCGTGGGCTGGCGCTGGTGAACGAGGACCGGAAGGCGCACGGGCTCTTCCTCAAGCTGGACGTGACCCGCAATACGACCATCACCGGGCTCCGCAAGCTCTGCCGGCGAGGGCTCATCCAGCGCAAGCGGGAGGCCGCGCTCGTCTCGAAGTACATCCAGGACCTGCGCATCAAGACCCCGAGCCCCAGGTTCCTGGTGGTGAACATGAGCGGCGGGAACCAGCAGAAGGTGATCCTGGCCCGCTGGCTCAGCATCGACACCCGGGTCCTCATCATGGACGAGCCGACCCGCGGCATCGACGTCGGGAGCAAGTCGGAGATCTACCAGATCATGAACGACCTCACGAAGCGCGGGGTCGCCATCATCATGATCTCCTCCGAGCTGCCGGAGGTCCTCGGCATGAGCGACCGGGTCCTCGTCATGCGCGAGGGCACCATCGCGGGCGAGCTTCCGCACGAGGCGGCGAGCGAGGAGGCGGTCATGCGCTACGCCGTGGGCGGGGAAGCAGCGCGGTGAGGCGTGCGGCCGAGACGCGCCATGCGAGGCGCGCTCGCGCCACCGCCGCGCGTCCGGTGTCCGGGGCGCTGGCGGGTGCGCCCGGGCAGGCGCCCCTGCGGCCCCGCGGCTCGAACCAGGTCGGGATGCGCCAGTTCAACGAGCGCGTGGTGCTCCAGGCGCTCCGGCTGAACGGCCCCACCTCCAAGGCCGACCTGGCGCGGCTCACGAACCTCTCCACGCAGGCCGTCGCGCTCATCGTGGAGCGCCTTCTCGACGACGGGCTGGTGGTGAAGCGCTCCCCTCTGCGCGGCCGGGTGGGGCAGCCATCCGTCCCACTCGCGCTCGATCCCGACGGAGCGTTCTCGGTGGGCGTCCACATCGGGCGCAGGCGGCTCGAGACCGTGATCCTGGACTTCGTGGGCAACGTCCGCGAGCGCTCGGGGATCGCGTACCGGTACCCTGACCCCGCGGCGGTGTTCGCCGAGATCGGAAGGCGGCTCGATCGGATCCCCGCCGCGCTGGGGACGGCGCGTGCCCGTCGCCTTCACGGCGTGGGGGTGGCGGCGCCCCTGGCACTCGATCGCTGGCAGGCCCTGCTCGGCGTGGAGCCCGCGCTCGCGGAGCGATGGGCCGGCGTGGAGATCGCGGCGGAGGTGCGCCGCATGACCCCCCTCCCCGTGGAGTTCGCGAAGGACACGGCCGCGGCCTGCGTGGCCGAGCTCGTGGCGGGGCGCGGCCGCTCCATCCGGAGCTTCCTCTACGCGTTCGTGGACACGTTCGTCGGAGGAGGCCTGGTCCTCGACAGCCACCTCCGGCCCGGCATCCGCGGCAACGCCGGCGCGATCGGGTCGCTCCCGCTCGAGCGCGCCCCGGCGGGCGGACGACCGGGCCAGCTCCTCTCGGAGGCCTCGCTCTTCGATCTCGAGCGCCTCCTCGAACGGGCGGGGCTCGACCCCTCCGCGGCGGCGGACGAGCGGGCGCTCCAGGATCCCTGGCGCCCGCTCGCCGAGCGCTGGGTGGCGGAGACGGCGCGCGCGCTGGCCCTCGCCTGCGCCGACGCCGCCTGCCTGCTCGATCTCGAGGGGATCATCGTGGACGGCGTCATCGCCCGCCCGCTGCTCGAGCACCTGGTGGCCGCGATGGAGCGCGCGCTCGACGACTACGACTGGGAGGGGGTCTCGCGGCCCGCCGTGCTGGCCGGAACGGTCGGCGCAGACGCGCGGGCGATCGGCGTGGCACTCCTCCCCCTTTACGCCAACTTCGCGCCGGACAGCGATCTCTTCCTCAAGGTCGCGCCGGGCGACGAGCGAGCGTGACGCGGCCGTGCGGCCGCCTGGCGCCGTGAGGAGTGGATGTGGTTGCTTCGATCACACGCTCAGTGAGACCGGATGCTTCTGCGCGCCGGCGACGTCCGGTATCCTGTTCACCGTGGAAACCGCTCGCACCGTTGCCGGTCGCCTCGCGCGCACGCGCCTCGTGCGCCTCGGCCTCCTCGCGCTCGCGGCCTGCCTCGCGAGCTGCGCCGCGTGCGACTCGGTGCCGCCGGCCGCGGTGACGAGCTGCCAGGAGACCCTGGTTGTGCCGGGTGCCGCGAAGACGGACATCCTGTTCGTGGTGGACGACTCGGGCTCGATGGCCGGCGCGCAGGCCAACCTGCAGGCCAACTTCCAGGCCTTCGTGGATCGGCTCGTGGCGTCGCCGGTGAGGAACGACTTCCAGATCGGCGTCACGACCACTTCGGTGGACACCTACGTGCGGGGCGCCTACCCGGACACGTTCGTGAACGGCGCCAACTCCGCGCCGTGCACCAACCCCCCGTACGCGGCGAGCGCCACGTATCCGCAGGGCGCGCTGGTCTCGGTGACCGCCGACACCAGCGGCAATCGCATCCAGAGCACCAGCCAGCCGCCGCGGATCCTCGCGGCGAGCTCTCCGACGCTGGTCGCCGACTTCACCGCCAACGTGAACGTGGGGATCTGCGGCAGCGGCAAGGAGCAGGGGCTCGAGGCGACGCGGCGCGCGCTCCAGGCCGCGCAGCCGGGAGGAGCGAACGACGGGTTCCTCCGGCCGGGCGCGCGGCTCGCGGTGGTGATCGTGTCGGACGACGACGACTGCTCGGACCCGCTCCACCAGGGCACGAACCGCGAGCCGACGGCGTGCACGAGCTACGACATCCAGAACTACATCGACTTCCTCAGGGCCCCGATCGCCGGCGAGGTGCGCCCGCTCATCATCGGCGCGGTCGTCGCGGTGGACCCCGTGACGCTCCAGCCGACCGCGTGCATCGAGCCGAGCGGCAACGCCGCCGAGAACGGAGCGGTGCGGTACCGCGCGTTCGCGGACGCGTTCGGCGCGGGCGCGGTCGTGGACAGCGTCTGCAACACGAGCTTCCACGACACGCTCGTTCGCATCGCGGGGCTCATCGACCCGGGGCAGGTCATGCCGCTCAAGGGCGTGCCCGCCGACTGGAGGTTCCTGGTCGTGTCCGTCGTGAAGGCGGACGGGAGCCGGGTCCCATGCGTCCTGGGGGATGGGTCGGACCCGGAGGACGTGACGTATCTCGCCCCGACCGAGAGTGAGCCCGCCCGCCTGCAGTTCGGCGGCGCCTGCACGCTCCAGCTCGGCGACAGCGTGGACGTGAAAGTCCTCTGCGCCGGGTGACGGGCGGGGGGAACTGCTCCCAGCAGGGCCGGTTCTCGCGCAAGACGCCGGCCTGGAGGCGTCCTGGTTGCTTCGGGGAACGGCGCTGGACACACCTCTCCCACCCAAACGCGCTCCGATGAGAAGGCGGCGGCCGGCCTAGGCTCCCGCGGCCGAGCTCGGAACGCGGGCGAGGTCAGAACGGAAAGGGGCTACCCGGCACCGGCGCACGGGACGCCGAGGAAGACTCGCAGCTGGTAGGTGCCGTGGGGAAAGATCGCATCCTTCACGCCAGCCCTCAGCTTCGCGAGCGCCTCCCGGTAGGCGTGAAGGAACGACTTCAATCTCGCAAGCGCCTCGATGCGCCTCCACTTGTCGCGCGCCGCGACACGGGGGTTGAGCTTGCGCCGGGGCTCTCTCGAGCCCGGGAAGTCGGTGTGCTTCTGCGCGAGCACCTTGCGGACGCCCAGGAACCGACGCCCCTCGGCCTTGAGCGCCCGCGCCGCAGCCTGCTCCTTCTCCGACAGGCGGGCGGACACGAGCGCCCTGAAATCCTCGGCCCGGAAGCCAGGAGGCACCGACAGCTCGAGGGTCGAGCGCTCGGGCATGTTGCCCTTCTCGCTGAAGAAGTGCCCCGGCCGCTCGAACGTACGCCACGAGTTCCCGAAGGCCTCGGGCGGTGACCAGAGTCCAGGCCACTCGCTCCCCCTGGCGACGAGGCCAGCGGCGACGGGGTTGGCGAGCGCATAGGCGGTCTTCTCGACGACGTCCTCCGGGCCGGTGAGGGCGACGGCGCTGAAGCTTCCGGGCGCCCAGAACGCCTCCCACCTTCCGAGCGCGGCGTTCATCGCCCTCGCCACGAAGGAGTCGAGGTACTGGCAGAAGGCAGGAAGCTGGGCGGACGGGTCCGTGAGGACGAGATGAAGGTGGTTGGAAAGCACCACGACCGTGTGGACGAGGATGCCGTGTCGCTGGGCAGCCACTGAGAGGATGTAGCCCAGCGTGTTGTCGGTGAGCTTCGAGGGCTTGAGGAGGAACTGCCGATGGGCGATGCGCCTGGTGACGAGGTAGGTGGTCCCCGCGATCACCTGTCGAGGTGCGGTCACGGGTCCTCGGATATCGAAGATGTGTGCCGCGGGGAAACGCTTGAAATGTCACGCTTCGGGGTCGAGGGAAGGTTCGCCCCGCGGACCTACCGTTCGAGCCACGGTACTCTCGGTCGGGTCGAGCGCGGTCGGGTCGAGCCGGTCGAGCTCCGCGCGCGCGAACACGGTCGCGACAGGCGCCACCCTCGCTCCGCCCCCCTCGCTCGGGCCGGCCCCCCCGGGTCACCTCACTCCGGCCTCCGGTCCGTGCTCGGGCGCTCCCAGAGGTTGACGCCGCCCTCCTTCGCGTGGCGGTCGATCTCGGCGAGCTCACCAGGGGTGAACGCCAGGTTCCGCAGCGCCCCGACGTTCTCGCGGATCTGCGCGGTGCTGCTCGCGCCGATGAGCGTGCTCGTCATCCGCGGATCTCGAAGCACCCAGGCGAGCGCCATCTGCGCGAGGCTCTGGCCTCGCGCCTTCGCGACCTCGTTCAGCGCCTTCACGCGCGCGAGGTTCTCCGGGCGGAGGTGCTCCCGCGAAAGCGAGCCGCCGCCGGGGCGGTTCATGCGGGAGTCCTTCGGGATGCCGGCCAGGTACTTGTCGGTGAGGATGCCCTGGGCGAGCGCGGTGAACGCGATGCAGCCCACACCCTCCGCCTCGAGCGCGTCGAGAAGGCCCCCCTCCACCCACCGGTTCAGCATGTTGTAGGACGGCTGGTGGATGAGGCAGCGGACCTTCCACTCCCGGAGCAACGCCACCGCCTCGCGGGTCTTCTCCGCCGAGTACGACGACACCCCCACGTAGAGCGCCTTCCCCTGCTGCACGGCGGAGGCGAGCGCGCCCATCGTCTCCTCGAGCGGCGTGTCGGGGTCGAAGCGGTGCGAGTAGAAGACGTCCACGTAATCGAGGCCCATCCGGGCGAGGCTCTGGTCGAGGCTCGCGAGCACGTACTTGCGGGATCCTCCCCCCTGCCCGTACGGGCCCGGCCACATGTCCCAGCCCGCCTTCGTCGAGACGACGAGCTCGTCCCGGTACGGCGCGAGGTCCTCGCGCAGGATCTGGCCGAAGTTTCGTTCGGCGCTCCCGTAGGGCGGTCCGTAGTTGTTGGCGAGGTCGAAATGGGTGATGCCGAGGTCGAACGCCGTGCGGACCATCTCTCGCTGCGTCTCGAACGGCGTCGCGTCGCCGAAGTTGTGCCAGAGCCCGAGCGAGAGGACCGGCAGGTCGAGGCCGCTCCGCCCGCATCGGCGGTAGGCCATCGACCCGCCGTAACGCTCTGCCGCCGCCGAGTAAGCCATTCCGTTCCCTCCTCCCGCTGGCCGCGGCCCTCAGCCCTTGACCGAGCCGGCCAGCAGGCCGCGCACGAAGTACCTCCCGAACACCACGTAGACGACGAGTGTCGGCACCGCCGCGAGGAGCGCGCCGGCCATCGGGAGGTTCCACCTCACCGCCTCGCCCCCGGCGAGCTGCGCCAGCGCCACCGTGATGGGCTGGCTCGCAGGGTTCGACAGGCTCACCGCGAAGAGGAACTCGTTCCAGATCTGGGTGAACTGCCAGATGACGACCACCACGAAGCCCGGCAGCGACAGCGGGAACACGATGTGGCGGTAGATCGCGAAGAACCCCGCGCCCTCGAGGGCGCTCGCCTCGACGAGCGAGTCGGGGATGCCCACGTAGTAGTTCCGGAAGATGAGGGTGGTGATGGGGATGCCGTACACCGTGTGGACCACCACGAGGCCCCAGATCGAGCCGTACAGGCCGATCGTCCGGATGAAGGAGAAGAGCGGGATGAGGATGGACTGGTACGGGATGAACATCCCGAACAGGATGAGCGCGAACACGATCCTGGACCCGGGGAACGGCCACTTCGCGAAGACGTAGCCGTTCAGCGAGCCGATCATCGCCGAGGCGGCGGACGCGCTGAGGGTGAGCACGAAGCTGTTCTTGAGCTTCGGGACGAACGCTTCCCATGCGGCCGGGAAGGTCGCCCAGTTCCAGACCGTGGGGAGCCGCCAGGCGGTGTCGAGGCTGATCTCGGCGGGATCCTTGAGCGCCGTCACGACCATCATGTAGACGGGCATGAGGAAGAACGACGCCGCGAGGCAGAGCCCGAGGTACATGAGCCAGCGCCACCGGCCGGTGCTCCCGATCGGCGTGCTCATTCCTGCGCGCCCTCCCTGAGCTGGCTCCGGAGGTACGGAACGACGATGAGCGCGACCATCAGCAGCAGGACGACGCCGATCGCGGCCCCCTTCGCGAACTGGTTCCCCCGGAAGGACGTGATGAACATGAGCAGGGCGGGCACGTCGGTGCGGGCGTTGTCCGGGCCGGCCATCGCGAAGACGAGGTCGAAGATCTTCAGGCTGATGTGCCCGAGGATGATCATCGCCGAGAGGGTGATGGGAGCGAGCAGCGGCAGGATGATCCGCGTGTACACCTGCCAGCCGGTCGCTCCCTCCACGACGGCCGCCTCGCGGAGCTCCTCGGAGATCCCCGTGAGCCCGGCGAGGTAGAGCGCCATCGTGTAGCCCGCCATCTGCCACACCGCGGCCACCACGATCCCGATGAACGCGAGGTTGAAGCCGTGCAGCTCGGGGAAGGGAAGTGGCTGGATGCCGGGCGCGGCCCCGACGGTCCACGCCACGACGGCGACCGTCGCCGCCGAGGCCACCACGGCCCGCCGGCGCTTCCCCGCCCGGTGCGCCACCGCGGCGACCGCGGCGAGCGTGACCGCGAGGAGCACGCCCGCGATCACCGGCAGGTGGTTCCAGTCGAAGCGGAGGACCTGTTCCCTCGAGGTCAGCCAGCCGAAGGTGGCCGGGGGGAGACCGACGAGCGTGGGGAGCTGGTTCACCCCACCCCCGGGCTGGAGCAGCCACCTCCAGATCGTGCCGGTGACCACGAACGAGAGCGCGAAAGGGAAGAGGAACAGCCCGCGGAAGAATCCTTCCCCCCTCGGCTTGTGGTCGATGAGGATCGCGAGGGTGAGGCCGAGCAGGAGGCACCCGGCCAGGAAGAGGAGGGTGAAGAAGACGGTGCTCACCAGGTCCTGGCGGAACCTGGCGTCGATGATGCCGGTGAAGAGCTCGCGGTAGTTGTCGAACCCGACGAATCGGGTGATCGGCGAGATCGCGAGGGCCTGGCTCGGGTCCTTCCCCCAATCGGTGAGCGACGCCCACAGGGTCCGTCCGATGAAGCCATAGACGAAGACCCCGACGAGGACGATCGAGGGA
>Ga0335085_10003608_pt1 | contig 26573 bp, 24 predicted proteins | sample Lox_Sample_45_FD_206712 | JGI IMG/M metagenome (GOLD analysis project Ga0335085, IMG submission 206712) | Soil microbial communities from Loxahatchee National Wildlife Refuge, Florida, United States - Lox_Sample_4.5 | ecosystem: Environmental > Terrestrial > Soil > Wetlands | place: USA...
AAATTAATCAAATACCCGGTTTTCGAGGACGGCGGTAACACCACTGAAGCGAACCAACTTTTTGATTACCAGGTTCTGTCGAAGCGGGATGAATTCAAGGGGGTAGGGCACATTCCGCAGGCGGCCACCCCCGCGGCCGGCACGGTTTCCAGCCCCGCCGCCCCGAATCCGGCGCCGTTGGCCGAAGCTTCGGCCAATACGGTCCCGGCACTGGTTTCCCCCCAATGGGGAGTAAGTTATCTCCGGCAAATCACCAATCCGAACGGCTGGGCGGTGACTTACGTTATCCCTTTCAACGGTGTTTATTTCCCGGGCCAATTCCAGGCCGCGGCGGTGGGCCAAGCCGTGACCGTCCGGTACCCCGCATTCGGGATTTATTCCATCCACACCCTTTTGGCGCCGGATCAAAGCTTCCAGATGACCGCCTCGTCGGTCGGAATGCCCGGGCGGTGTACTTTCACCGAAACCACCTCGTCGGCCCAATTCGGGGAATATGAGGAAGGAATCCAGTTGGACTATTGCGATTACCATTTGTTCGCGATCCGGTCCATTCAAACCTACCCTCCGGTGAACCAGGGCCTTTGGTTTCAGGCGATGAAATGGCCGATCCCGACAAAACCGGCGCCTACGCAACACGCGGAATTCGGCAGGTGGCGTAAAGCGGTATCGGCCCAGGGCGAGGGCACCCTGACCCTTTGGCAGCTCGAGGGTGGAAAGTGCAATAGGGGATGGGTCACCGAAACCGATTATGACGTTCGGACCCAAGTGGAACGCCTCAGCACCTATTGGCCGAACAGCCAGTTGCGGATGAGGGGAACGAAGCGCCAGGATAACGCCACGGGGACATGGTACCTCGGCTACGCGTCGGGGGTAAAAGAAGGGATTTTTACCTACGGCGCAGGGGAGAACCTTTTGACGGCGCAAGGTTGGTACGAGGACGGAACAAAGTTTTTTGAGGCCAACCCTACGACCATTGTCGCTCCCAATCCCTATAACCAAGTGGATAAGAACGTCAGTGTTTTCATGACGACCTATTGGGACCCTTTGGGCCGAAAGGCTTGCGTGGATAAGACCACCGAGGACGAGACGCTCGACAATTTAATCCTTTATTGGCCCGATGGGGGGGAGGCGTTCGAGAAGTTCCGCCAAAAGACGGATCTTTGCAGCGTGGGCTATTTACAAATGATGGATTTGGGGGGGCGAGTCCTCTTCCGCATTGATGAAGAAGGTCTGCAAGGCGGCTATGGAAATAACTCCCACTGTGGGATTTCAATGAATATCCAGGGTTCGGATTCGGGCACAACCAAAACCCTACCGGACGGACCTATCACCTTGACGAGTTTTGCAAACGTCCAGGATATCCTTGAATCGCCGGACCCCGATCCATTGCAGGATAGGAAACCCCTTATAACGGCCACGATTAAAAAGGGAAGGTTAAGCGGCGACCTTACCATTGACCCGGATAGTGGAATGAATGGCGTCCTTCATTTCAAAAAGGGAATTCTGGACGGCCTGACGGAACTTCAGGATCTCTATATCCATGACTATCAGTACAAAAATGGGAAGATGGTGAAGGAAAAGGATTCCGAGGCCGATATGGTTTGGTATCCATAAAAAGCGCCAACATGGGGGTTGGCTATTTCGTTTTGCTCTTAGAGAACAAAAGAGATAACCCTAGGATCAGGTCTTGAATTTTGTATCAGCTGTCAAAATCAGGGCCGACCGCGTTATTCAAGGCTAGGCCCCGATCCCGCTTTGTTCTTTGTTTTATATGGCCTCCAAGGCCGTATTTAAGCCCATTCAACGCCTAAACATTTGAACTAAATTTACCCTTTGCCGTCTAGAGGCTAGATCAACCCGCGCAAGGGGGTAAAGCCATGAAGATCCAACCGCTGGCCGGCATCCTTTCGGCCCTGTTTTTGGGAACCCTGTTTTCTTCCTGCACCTCTCAATACAACGTCCTTTCCGCTCCGAGCCTTCCTCCCGCGACCCCCACCAGTACGGCCCATGGAACCCCAACCGTCACCGTCACGCCGACCGCTACTACGGTTTCAGGCACCCCCACCGGCACCCCCCAAGGGACCCCGACCGTCGTCGCTACACCCACCCATACCCTGTCTACAGGCTCCTTGATTTGGAGCTATACCACGGCCGGGGCGATCGGTTATTCCTCCCCCGCCATCGCGGGCGATGGAACGGTTTACATCGGGTCCTTGAACGGCAGCCTTTACGCCGTCAACCGCGCGGGAGGTTTGAAATGGTCTTACGCCACGGGAGGTGGGTACCTTTACCAGGCGCCCGCCATTGGAGGCAATGGGACTGTTTATGTGGGGTCTTATAGCGACAATCTTTATGCCATCAACCCCAATGGAAGCTTGAAGTGGTCTTACGCTACGGGCGCCCCCCTGGATTCCGGTCCCGCGGTCGGAAGCGACGGGACGGTTTATGTGGGGTCCCAGGACTCCAACCTTTACGCCCTCAACCCCTCCGGAAGCTTAAAGTGGTCTTACCTCACAAGCGGCCTTGTCAATTCATCCCCCGCGATCGGGAGCGATGGGACGGTTTACGCGGGGTCCTCCGATGGAACGCTTTGGGCCCTCAACCCCAATGGAAGCTTGAAATGGTCCTACGCCATGGGCGGCGAGGTCGAAAACGCATCCCCCGCGATCGGAAGCGACGGGACGATTTATATCGGGAACAACAACCATTATTTTTACGCCATCAACCCCAATGGAAGCTTGAAATGGTCTTACCTGACGGGTTGCCAGATCAATGGGTCCGCCGTGATCGGGAGCGACGGGACCGTTTATGTGGGAGTGGAGGACGGCGGCCTTTACGCCTTTACCCCCTCCGGAAGCTTGAGTTGGGATTACCCCACGGGCAGTCCCATTTATTCATCCCCCGCGATCGCGCAGGACGGGACCATTTATGTGGGATCGAACCGGCTTTACGCCCTCAATCCGGATGGAAGCGTGAAGTGGAGCTCCAACCTGTCTGCCGCCGGTTATTCCATAACGGCCTCCCCCACGATCGGAAGCGATGGGACGATTTACGCGGGGTGTGATGACGATAATCTTTACGCCGTCGCAGGGTCGAGCCCCTTGGCCTCTTCCCCCTGGCCCAAGTTCCACTACGACCTTTTGAACAACGGATTGCAATAATTCCCCGTGGAACCCAGGGGGTGAGGCCATCTGCCTTCCCCCAGCGTCGAGACTTCCCCCTTCGTTAAAACTTCGGGGGACAGGTCATTTTAGGCAGCCGTTCAAGAACCCGGCTTATAACAAGCCGGGTTTTTTTGTTTTTACCACCAGTCGTCCTACCGCAACGAACCGCCCTCCCCACCTAAGCCCAATTGTTCAAAAGATATCAAGTTAGCAAGGTTATTTGACGACAGCCGCTCCTCTTAAGTTGTTTCCGCCCGCCTCCAGGACGGATAAAGGTTCCCATTCGCGCCTTTTTTCGGCCCAGGCCTTGCCATCGAAAATGCTTAATTTCTCCATGGGTTTTTGAAGCGATTATTTATGGATGTTTTGGATTTTAATTTATTTGAGCCGTCTGTATTTACAAAGGAGCCGTCATGAACAAACACCATTATGTATTGCCGCTGGTCCTATTGGCTTTCTGCGCCCTACCCCTCGCCTGTGTGCATCCGATGAGCCCGGTCAGTCCGGCGCCCACGGCCACACCGACCCCGGTGAGCCCCGACACCCCCACCCCCACGCCCAGCACCACGCCCAGCGCCTGGGATGTGGTGGCGGGTAGCCCTATCACCCTCCAATCGGGGATCAACTACACCGCCACCTATATCCACCTGCACACGGGCGCCACTTTGGTCCTGGAGCCCAACGCGAGCTACCAATTTTCCGCCGAGCAATATTTCACCATGGACAGCGGCAGCACGATCTTAGCCCTACCTAGTTCGAATGTAACGGCGGGTTCGCCCAATCTCGGCACCAGCAGCGCGGGCGCCGGGCATGGGGGGGCCGGCGGAAGCGACGGCCTGGGCAACGCCGGGGGCGCCGCCTATGACAGTTCAACCTTGCCGGTCCTGAGGGGAAGCCCGGGTGCTGCCGGGTCCTGTACCGGGGGACCAGGGGGCGGGGGCGTCTTCATCTACGTGATCGGCGCCTCCGGAGCCGCGACCTTGAACGGCGTCATCGACGTGGACGGGTCCGCCAGCAACAATTGCTCCACCACGCCGCCCCTTTCGCCCTCGGGCGCGGGATCGGGAGGCACCATTTACATCGGGGCCAATTCGATCCAAGGGACCGGATCATTGACGGCCCAAGGGGGAACGGGACTTCCCGATACGGGCGGCGCCAACAACGCCGGCGGGGGCGGGGGCGGAATCATCTCCTTGGGGGCCCATACGGCCAACAATTTCACCGGGACCTATTCGGTCCAAGGGGGTGCCGCGACGGCTCCCGCCCAACCGGGCCAAGCCGGAAGTTTCACTTTCACCACTAACTAACCCGCTGATTATTCGTGATTAAAGAGCCAACCTTTTAAGGTTGGCTCTTTTGTTTTATTCCCGGAAATATTAGTTCCGTAGGGGACCGTTAAGGTTTTTCACCGGGGCTTGGAGTGGATCGCCAAGGCATAACCGGTATACCAGTCCAGTTTCTTCGTGCCCGGGGTCGGTTCGCCTTCGACGACCGTCAAGCCGGTCGTGTTGGTGGAATGGTCCACATAACCCAAATCGTTGATCGGCTGGGAGCCTGTCAGGATGTGGGGGGGCTTTGTTCCCAGGGGCCGCAGGACCTGAAGGACCACGACCACGTCCGCCCCGACCTGGGCCGCCCTTTTCTTGAACAACCCGAAAAGCTCCTCTTCGGACCGGCAATCATTCATCGGGGAAGACTTCAGGCGGGCCAAAAGGACATAGGCCTTGGGGGCGAACTTGGGCTCGGGATAAAGGATGATCTGGTTCGGGTCCGTCGGGGGGTAGTTCTTCGCCTCGGGGGCCAGGTCATAGGCGATGACGTCCGGCGGGAAGACGTGCCGGGCGTCCAGGGCCGCGCAGCCCCAGGCCGATAAAAGCAGGCTTGCCGCGAAAAGGGCGCGATATTTCATGGGGGAATTATAAATAAGGAACCCAAGGGTCAGGTTTTGAATTTTGCTTTGGCTGTCAAAATTAAGGCCGACGGCATTATTCAAAACCTGATCCCCGGCTCCCTAACGACAGGCCTTCCCCTAAGCCCCGTTCGCCCAAGTGAATCGCCCGGTTTTTAAGGATGATCCAAAGCTTGTATAAACCCACCGTTTAGGCTAATGTCCCTCATCCCCGGGAGGGCACATGAACAAGATCCACCTAGCGCTCGGCTTAATGTGCCTCGGTTTCGGCGTCCTCACCCTGGCCGGCTGCCCGGGTAAGTCCAACCCCACCAGCCCCAACAACACGCCCGCGAACACCGACACCCCCGGCCCCACGGGGACGCCCACGGCCACCCTCACCAGTAGCGCGACCCAGACACCGGCGGGCACGGCCACCAAAACCGGAACGGCCAGCCCCACCGCGACACCCACCAACAGCCCGACGGCCACGGCCTCGGGCACAGCCTCCTCCACCGCCACCCCCACGGCCACCAGCACCCTTTCCGATACGGCCACATCCACTTTCACCCCCAGCAATACCCCGACCCCTACGCCGTCCGGCACTCCCACGGCCACCGCCACCAGCACCAGCACGCCCACGGTCAGTTCCACGCCCAGCCTTACCGCCACCCTTACGGCCACCCCCACGATCACCAACACGCCGACCATCACGAACACCGTACCCTGTACGCCCGTGGCTTTTGGGAGTTCGACCGGGGATAACCTCCTTCTGTCCATGAACACTTCCTCCGTTTACTTCAGCGATTTCGCTTCCCCCTTCGACGGGAACCTGAAGGATATGCAGGCTTATTTGACGACCGGCAGCGGGTCCGTCTCGATGCAGGCCGCCGTTTACACCGCCGATGGGAGCGGCAGGCCCCAGAACCTCGTGGGGGTTTCGGCCCTGCAGTTGGTGGCCACCGGCGGGTCCGCCGCTTGGGTGACCTTCGGCATCCCCGGCGCCGCGGCCTTGACGGGAGGAGTGACCTATTGCCTTTGCGCCTGCCAGGTCTCCGTGGTGTCCGGCAACGGTACCATGGGCGTGGCCACGCCCAGCGTTTCGAACGAGGGTATCGCCGTGTTGAACGGCAGTTTATCCAACCCACCGATCGGCCCCGGACGGTATCCCGGCGGCTACTGGGATTTGAAAGCGGATTTCTGCGCGCCCGACCTTCCGACCATTACCCCCACCCCGACGATCACCGATACGGGCACGGTCACCCCCACCGATACGATCACGCTGACGCCGACCATGACCGCCACGCCGACCATCACCGATACGCCCACGGCGACGCCCAGCTTTACACCGACGGTAACCTTTACTCCGACGGCCAATATCGGCGTTTGCACCCCGGTGGCCTTCGGCGGCAGCGGCGGCACAAGCTATCCCGGCCTTGAGGATGGGGCCTATGAGGTGTTGTTCAGCGTTTATAGCCCCCCCTTCAACGGGTACTTGAAGGATGTGCAGGCCTATATTTTCACCGGGGCCTCCTTCCCGGCGTCCATCCAGGCCGCGGTTTACACCGCCAATGGGAGCAACTACCCCCAAAACCTGGTGGGGGTTTCGGCCGTGACCGTCGTCAACACCGGCAACAGCTCGGCTTGGGTGACCTTCGGCATCCAGGGATTTCCGGCCCTGACGGCGGGGACGAATTACTGCCTTTGCGTTTGCGACGTCAACCCCGGCGGTACGACCCCCTATTTGGGGACCGGGCCGGGCGGTTCGAACCTGGGCCAGGCGAACATGACCGGGCCCGACCTGACCTACCTGCCCGCGGCCTTCGGGTTTTCCTCAGGGTACTTTGGAATCCAGGCCGATTACTGCGGCCTCCTCGTGGCCACGCCCACCAACACCGGAACTCCCACCCAAACGCCCACCGTGACCGCCACTTCCACGCCCACGAACACGCCCACCGTGACCGATACTTCCACCCCCACCTTAACCCCCACCAAGACGGTCACGCCGATCATCTGCACGCCCTCGGCCTTCGGGGATTCCGCCATGGACACGGGCTACGCCAACCCGAGCCAGGTCAACTTCAGCGATTATGCCTGCCCCGCGAACGGGTATTTGAGGGATGTCCAGATCTACATGGGGAACATCGCCGCCGACCCGGTGACGGTGCAAGCCGCGGTTTACACCGCCAACGGAAGCGGGTTTCCGCAAAACCTGGTGGGGGTCTCGGCCATCCAGACCGTCAACACGGGCGGGGTCAACGCGTGGGTGACCTTCGGCATCCCGGGCAACGTGGCCGTCACGGCCGGCACGACCTATTGCCTTTGTTTCAGCGAATTGGGAGGGTTTGACGGGGCCGAAGGTTCCTACGTCGTCGGGCCGGGCGGCATGAACTACGGCCAGGCTTACCTGAACGGAAGCGACCTGTCGGCCACACCCACCAATCCCTCGCTCACCGTCACCGGCTACTTCGACATCAAGGCCGAATACTGCCCTTAGCCCCCGGCTTTTCCCAAGCCGGGCCCTCTCTTTTTACCGCCAACCGTTCCGCTACCGCGACTTCCGCCCTAAGCCCCGTTCGCCCAAGTGAATCGCCCGGTTTTTGTGAAGGTTCTTCCGCTTGATTTAACACATAGTATGGGCTAATGTCCCTCATCCCCGGGAGGGCCCATGAAAAAAATCAACGCGACACTCGGCTTATTGTGCCTCGGCCTCGGCGTCCTCATCCTGGCCGGCTGCCCTTCCAAGAACAACCCCACCACCCCCAGCGCCCCCGCGGCGCCGACGAATACGTCCTCGCCGACTTCCACCCCGACGGCTTGCGTGAACTCGCAGGGCACGCCCTGCTCGGCCACCCCCACGCCCTCCCTGACCGCCACCGGAACGCCCACGAGCACGGCCACGGTCACTTCCAGCTCCACCCCCACTTCCTCCCCCACCCTCACCCGCACCGTCACCCTCACCCCCACCGCCACCCCCAACTTCACGACCACCCCCGTCTCCGGCTTCGGCTGGGGGGAAGGGTTCGTGGTGGGGAACAACGCGGTGGGTAACGACGTTTACGCCGAGTTGCAGTTGAACGGCCAGCCCGTCACCAATGCCAGGGTAGTGCTCAACGGCCCGGCGATGTCGGGCCCACTGACCCTTCCTTACAGTGGCCCCCAGACCGTCTCCGCGGTCTTTTCGCTTTACGAGGCCGTCGGCGGATTCGCGTTCCAAGCGGGCCAGCCTTACACGATCACGGCCGCGGCCGGAGGAGTCACTTCCACCGCCGCGGTGACCGCCGCCGGCGGCGTTTTCAGCGTCGCCCCCGACGGGTCGGCGGTTTCCTGGACGGTGGACGGCAACGAATCCTCGATCGGCGTTTATCCCCAGGGATCGCTCTCGACCCCCCTTTATTCGGCCGCCGGGGCCGGCAACTCGCCCGTCTCCATTCCGGTCTCGGTTTACGCCTCGCCCGGGGCCTACACCCTCATCCTCGACGTGGACAACCTCTCCGCCGGCGTTTCGGGGGGCACCCTGATCTATCCCAACCGGCTGGGCGCCAGCGCCCAATACATCGCCACCTTCGTCGCCAGCCCCACCCCCACCTCCACCCCGACCCTTACCCCCACTTTCACCCCCAGCCTCACCTTCACCCCGACCGCCACCTTCACCCCTTCCGACACGCCCACCGGCACGTCCACCCTCACCCCGACTTCCACCATCACGCCCACTCCCACGGCGACGCCCTGCGCGATGATCGGGTACGGCGGGGTCCTGCCCTCCTACGGCCTCGTGGGCAACAACGTCTATTTGGGCCAATACACCCTGCCCGCCTCGGCGACCCAATTGACCTCCTACTCGATCTACCTTTACGCCAATACGGGGACGACCAACCATTATGAGATGGCGCTCTACGCGGACAACGCCGGCAACGTCGGCAACCTGGTCGCCGGTTCGGACACGGGGGAACAAACCTTCGACGGCACCGCCTCGGGCGCTGACGGGTGGCAGACCGTGACGCTTTCCTCGCCGGTTCCGGTCACGGGGGGAGGGGTCTATTGGCTGGCCTACATGACCGACGGCGACACGGGGACTTACGTCGGCGCCGTGCCGTCCTACCAGGTTTCCAACCTGTACCCGGTGTCGTTCAACGCCTTTCCTTCCGATGGTTCGGGCGGATACGGCGGCACCAGCACGACGGCCGAATCGGTCTACGCGAGTTTCTGCCCCTAGCGACGAACCCCAGGGTCGGGTCTTGAATTTTGTTTTGGCCGTCAAAATCAAGGCTGACTGCATTATTCAAGACCTGGCCCCGGCTCCATAGGCCTGGGAAGCAATCTTGGGGCCTGCCTATCGTTTAATGTTTTGCCCTTGCCCCCGGCCGCCCATCCGCGGCGGGCCGCCGTAACGGCTCCCTCAAAATAACCTCCACCCCACGGAGGACGGGTATTCGCCCCTTTTGTGCCGACACCCCATGGACACCTGTCGTCTAATTCAAAGTGGAAGATAGGGGAACCGCCCCGCTTCTAATTGGAATGAGACCCGGTTCGTTCAATCCGTCATCGGGGGGTCATATGAAAAAACTTACAGGCCTATTGGCGTTGTGCCTTGTCCTTCCCATTGGATGGGAATGTGCTCCGGCCGCCCTTGCCGCCGAGGCTTCCGCCGGTTCCCCAGGCAGGGTCATCGAGGACTGGAGCAACGTGACGCCCGGGACCAACACGGGCACCTTCGCGGACGCCCTGGGTTCCAAGATCAATTTCACCGCCGAGGCCGGGCCCGGCGGGGGGAAGGCGCTGAGGCTGACCTCCACCCTGGTCCAGGCCGGCTGGTGCGGGGTTTGGCACAGCCTCCTGGTGGACCTTTCCAAGAACGGTTCCCTCAAGTTCAAGGCCAGGGCCAGCACGCCGGGAGACGCGCAGTTGTCGCTGAAGGACGCCTACAACCTGCAATACATCGCCCGCTTCACCGTCCCCTCCAAGGATTGGACCGACATCACCCTGCCGCTGTCGGCCTTCCGCCAGGACCCCTATTACACGCCGCCGGACGCGGTGCCGGGGCATCCCATGGACCTCACCCGGACCACCAACCTGAACATCGCGCCCCAGGCCGCCGGAAGCTGGGTCTTGGAGATCGGCCCGGTGGAAGCGGCGGGAACCGCGACCCCCGCCGGCGCGTCCCCCTCCCCGGGAGGCAAGACCCTCGAGGACTGGTACTTCAGCCCTTTCCAGGAGCCGGGCACCTTCACGGATGCCCTGGGTTCCAAGATCAACTGCGACACCGAGGACGGACCCGGCGGCCTGAAAGCCGTCAAGCTGACCTCCACCCTGGCCCAGGGCGGCTGGTGCGGGCTTGGATGCAGTATTCCGGCATCCGACCTTTCCAAGAACACTTCCCTCAGGTTCAAGGCCCGGGCCGCCGCGCCGGTGGCCCTGCAAATCGGCCTCCTGGACGCCAACAAGGCGCAATACATCACCACGGTCGCGGTCACCGCCAAGGACTGGACGGAAGTCACGGTCCCATTCTCCTCCTTTATCAAGGACCCCTACTACACCCCGCCGGGCGCCCGCCTGGGGCACCCCATGGACCTGACCCGGACCACGAACCTGAATTTCATGCCCCGAACCCCCGGCCGTTCGGTGGTGGAGATCGGGCCGGTGGAGGCGGCCGGAACGGGCGGCGCCTTCCACGAGACGGCTAGTTTCCTGAAGGCCGAGGCCAAGCGAAAGGCGGCCATCCGGTCCCAAACCCCGGTGGTGGGGATTTCCCGTTCCGGGGGCGCCCCGATTTCCCCCTTCGCTTTCGGCAACTGCTACTTCGATTGGATGGATTGGAGCAAGAACGGAACGGTCGGCCTGAAGGGGACCGAGGAGGCGGTCAAGGCCCTGGGCCTGAACGTGATCGTGGGGGCCAACAACTTCAACGACTCCAACAGCCCCCAGCTTTTCAACGAGGCCGAGGAGGACAAGTTCATCCAATACTGCCGTACCGTCGGGGCCGAACCCATCATGATCGTGCCGGTCTACGGCAACAACGTGGACGGCGGCAGGATGACGGCGAAGATCGCGGCGGACATCGTCACCTACGTCAACGGCACCAAGAAATACGGCGTCAAATACTGGAGCATCGGCGACGAGGTGGATCTCTACGACATCTTTTTCAGGGGTGGGCCGGGAGGCTCGGGGAAAAGCCTTCCCGTGTCGACGGTGTCCCAATACGCTGCGATCTACAATTCCTACGCCCGGGCCATGACGGCCGCCAACGCCGCGGCCCATAGCGGCGTGGAGATGAAGTTCGTGGGGCCCGAGCTGGGCGCGAAGTTTTTTTCGGGGGGGAACGACTGGCTGGGCCCGATGCTCGACCAGTGCAAGGATTTCATCGACGTGGTGAGCATCCACGCCTACGGGTTTTCGGCGCACGAGCTTTCCGCGGAAGGCGCCCTTACGGATATCGACCGGTTCCCCCAGCTCATCCGGGATGTGAAGGCCACCATCGCCAAGCACGGCCGGCCTGGCACGCCCCTGGCCATCACGGAGGCCAATGTCTGCTACGACGGCACCGCCGATTTATACACCCCGGAGGAGCGCAAGGTGGGTCCGGGAACTTTCTATGCCGCCCTCTGGGACGCGGACCGGATGGGCGCCGCGCTGGAAGCCGGGCTCTGGACCTTCGCCTTCTGGGACCTGGCGGAGCCCGACCTGTCGGGGAAAGGCAACCTCTTCGGGTTCGTCTGGACGGACAGCTCGAAAAACCCGCCGGCCTGCCGTTTGACGCCGGAATACTACGCCGAGCAAATGGTGGACCGGAACCTCAGCGGAACCACCCTCCAACCCTCCGGCGTGCCGGAGGACCTGTCGGTTTACGCCAGCTACGATCCGAAGAAGGCCGCCACCGCCATCCTCGTCCTCAACAAGGACAGCGTGAAGAGGTCCCTGAAGCTGGCGGTGGAAGGCCTTCCGCCCCGCAAAATCAGGTTCGCCCCCATGTCCATCAACCTCGTCACCATCCCGGACGGCTCGGCCGGGTACCAGGAGCTGGAATACACGATGAAAATGGCGGAGGCCGGGGAACCGCCCCGTCAGGCCCGCTGATTCGGAATGGGAAACAACCGGAGGAAGAGATGAACATGATTGGAGGAAATATGAAAAAGTTTTAGATCCGTGGGGTTTGCCTGCTTTTGGCGGCCGTCGCTTCACCCCTCTTCGCTCAGGACCTGAAGGCCGTCCCGGCGCGCGCCACCCCTTTGCCCCTCCTGAAGGTGCAGGGAAACCGCATCGTGGACCCCCAGGGCCGGCCCGTGACCCTCCAGGGCCTGAACGTCTGTTATCCCTCGATCCTGATCCAGGAAGGCCATTGGACCAGGGACTACTTCAAGCAAGCCGCCGCGTGGGGCGCCAAGCTGATCCGGGTGCCCATCGACCCGGGCAGCTACCGGGTCCTGGGGAAGGACAAAACCCTGGAGGTCCTCGACCAGGCCGTGGATTGGTGCGAAGGGTGCGGAATGTACGTGATGGTCGACTGGCATTCCATCGGCAACCCGGTCTCCGGGGTTTTCCAGGAACCCTGGGAGAAGGAAATGCGGACGGACCTGGGAGAGATGAGGGAGTTCTGGGGCGCCGTAAGCGAGCGCTACCGCGACCGGCCCACGGTGGCCTTCTACGAGATCTTCAACGAGCCCGCCGCGATGGAGTGGAAGGGGGGCCGGATGGAGTGGACCCAATGGCGGGACATGGCCGACCAGGTCATCGATGCGATCTACGCCCGCAACCCCAGGGCCATCCCAGTCGTGGGCGGGGTGCGGTGGGCCTACGACCTCAAGGGCGTGGCCCAAGCCCCCTTGCGGAACAAGGGAGTGGCTTACGCGGCCCATCCTTATCCCGGGCACGCGGCCCAGCCCTGGGAGGAAAACTGGGAAAGGGATTTCGGTTATGTGGCCGCGAAATACCCCGTCCTCCTGACCGAGTTCGGCTTTGACCCCGACGACAAGGTTTTGCCGGACCAGTACCGGGCGGGGACGGATTACGGGGAGCGCATCCTGGCCTATGCCCGGACCAAGGGAATGTCCTGGACGGCCTTTGTCTTTTACACGGGCCCGGGCTGGCCCATGCCCCTTTTCAAGGATTGGAGTTATACCCCCACCCTGTCCGGCGCTTTCTTCAAGGAAAAGCTGGGGGGCTCCGGGGAACCGCCCACCCGCGGCGGGGAGCCGTAACGGATGCTTCGCCTATGGGACTCCGAAAAGATCCCTTGTGAACCGACCGGCGCCATCGCATAAAATGAAGCATCTAAGGCGGAGGTATTGGCATGATCTTATTATGCGGTTATTTCACGATCCTGATTTTAGCAACGCTATTTCTCGTCCCGCTCCTCTTTGCCGCCGCTTGCCGCCTCCTCAAGACCGATGAAACAATCAAATTCCGGGTTTATTTCAAAACCGGCCTTTACCTTTTATTCGCGGGATTTGCGGGCTCTTGCTTGGCCGCCTTTATCGTTATGGGCCTCAAGGCGCTGGACGTCAAAATCGGCTGGCTGGAAACACCCCTTCATTTCCTGTTTTGGATCGGGCTTGGTATTTGGATCGTTTCAAAAAACCTGAAATGGAACTGGATGATAGGCATCCTCACGCTTGTTGGGTTCATCGTGATTTTCATCCTCTCCCTTTTTCCGGTCCGGGGTGCCGTGGGATTTTTCGCCAAACTCTACAGTGTCCCCTCGGGAGCCATGGAGGACACCCTTCAGGTGGGGGACCTGGTCCTCGCCGATCAACTGTATTACGGGCATTCCTTTTTCAACAAAACGTCCCGGTATTTCGCTTCCCACAAGCCCTGCGAAGGCGAAATCGTTATATTCCGGTATCCCCTGGACACTTCCCATAATTTCGTGAAACGGTGTGTCGGGACACCGGGGGACGTTGTTCTATATAAGAATAAGGTCCTTTACCTGAACGGAGTCCGGCAGAACGAGCCTTACGTGAAACATACCGATTCCATGGTCGAGGCGCCGGGTTCTGATGCCGGGTTTAACCCCCCCTCGGTCATTGGCCCGGGCAGCCCCTTGGCGGACGGTTCCAAGACCAGCCGGGATAATTTCGGGCCGGTGACGGTCCAGCCCGGCCATTACTTCATGATGGGAGACAACCGCGACAACAGCCTGGATTCCCGCTATTGGGGGGAACTGGATGAGAAACTTATCTTGGGCAAGGCCACCTGCGTTTTTTTCCGGAAAACCGAAGACAAGGTTATTTACCAACCCTTGCCTTGATTGAAAGAAGCACTAAGTCACCCGGCCCACCTAGGCCCCACGTTCGGCAATCTGATCCGAGGGCCAAACATGAACCCCCTTCAAGCCCGCCAGGGCCGTGCGCACCATGGCCTTGGCAATCACGGAAGCCGCGATGGGCCGATAGGGCTTGAGGGGTCCCACGAATAAAAAGCTAAGGGGGGTTAATATCCCCTCCAATATCCTCTCCGACGGACGCCTTTCCTTCCGGTGGCTTTCCCCGGTGATGAAGGAGGGCCGGAAGAGATGGACGGCCTCAAAAGCCTCCTGGGAGACCGCCTTTTCCATTTCCCCCTTCCTGCGGCTATAGAGCATGGCCGAATCGGGGTCGGCCCCCATCGACGAAACCACCAGGAATTGCCGCGCCTTGTTTTTGCGGGCGTAATGGGCCAGTTGGACCGGGTAGGTGGTGTCGACTTTCCGGTAGGCCTCCGGGTCGGGGGTCTTTTTGCGGGTCGTGCCCAGGGCGCAGAAGACGTCATCCGCCCGGAGGCCCTTGAGGGCCTCCTTCATGCGGTCGAAATTCACGATTCTTTCGGTGAGTTTGGGGTGCCTCAAGCCCAGGCGGCTGCGGCCCAGGATCGTGACCCGCGAATAGGCCGCCTCGTCCAGCAATTCCCTCAGGCAGAAGCCGCCCACCAGTCCGCTGGCCCCGACCAATAATGCCGTTCGTTTCATGGATTTCCTTCAGGGTTGGTTATGGATGAGCCCTCATCTTACGACGGGATGGTTTGGGAAGCCACGCGCGGGAACCCGGCCCGGACATCGGGGGAAGACGTGGGCCTTCGGGCTTTACCGCGCCGCTCGGAGGTCGGCGGCGAGGGCGTCGTGAGACCAATAACCCTGGTACCGGAATCCGTTGATGAAATAGGCCGGGGTGGTGCTGACCTTGCTTTCCACCGCGCCCCGGAAGTCCCCCTCGATCCGTTCCTCCACCTCCGGGCTGTTCATGTCCCTCACGAAAGCCGCTTCGTCCAGGCCCAATTGGCGGGCGTAGGCCTTTAGGCTTTCCAGGTCCAGCTTTTCCTGGTTTAAATAAAGAAGGTCGTGCATTTCCCAGAACTTCCCCCGCAGGGCCGCGGCCTCGGCGGCCTTGGCGGCGTTCCACGCGTCCGGATGCACTTCGGCATTGGGGAAATGGCGGTGGACGAAACGCAGCCTTTCGCCGAGTTCCGACTGGAGCCGCTTCACCGAATCGAAGGCCAGCCGGCAATAGGAACACTGGAAATCCCCATATTGCAAAAGGGTCAGGGGCGCGTCCCCCTTGCCATGGCAGTGGTCCGAACCGGAGACGGGAATCTTTAAGGGGATAGCTGTTATCATTTTCCGCATTCTATCGGGCGTCCCTTTGAAAACAAAGAGGCCGGGCCTTTCGAAAAACCATTGCCGGGGGCCGGTAACCTGACTATAAACTCTGAAGTATATTCGTTAGGCCGAACCCATTTTTTCGTGCAAGGCGGGTCTAAACATGGAAGTCAAAGGCGCAGCCTTCCTCTACACACTGGCCGGATTGACGGTCACCTTCGCGGGGTTCTCCGCGCTCTTGTGGGTCCTCCGGCAGGCGGCCGGGGCCAAGTTGTCCCTGCTGGACCGGTTCGTCGCGAAAACGGTCATGACCTACCTCTTCGTGTTGACGGCGGGGGCGCTGCTTCCGCCGCTCTTGGGGCTCTTCGACACCCCGGAGGATTGGATTTGGCGGGGCTCGGGCCTGATTTTCGGGCTGCCGATGCTGGCGCTCCAGGCCACCTATCCCTACCGGCGCCACAAGGTGGTCGGCCAGGCGCCGCCGCCCGCCATCTACGCGGTCTTGGTGGTGCTTGGTTCGGCGGTGACACTGGTGATGACCGGCTACGTATTAATGGGCTTCCCCTACAGCGCCGCCGTCTACATTACGGCTTTGACCGTCGATTTTTTTACCGTCGCTTTCGCCTTCCTGGCCGCGATGGACATCATCATGGAACAGCCTGTGAAATCGCCGAAAGGGCCGACGCGGCGCTAGTTCCAAGTCCCGGCCGGCGGGAGGATGGGACCCGGCTTCCTGAAAATAGATCATTAAAGCCGGGATTTTAGTCCTAGAATCTAAAGTACATTCTTTTGGTTTAACCGTATTTATATGAGGGGGTTTCGAATGAAGAAGGCCATCCTCTTTTTCTTCCTGGCGTTGCTTCTCCTTTGGGTTACAGGGATTGTTTTAGAGAATTTCTTCAACGTCGACCTGGACAAGTATTTCAATGGAGGTTCCCCAGCCCCCCAGGCCGCGTCACCCGCCCCGGCCCCCGCCGCCGATGTCCTGCCCGCCGACTGGAAGACCTACAAGAACGATGATTTCCATTTCTCAATTACCAGCCCCTATGAATTACAGGAATCCAAACCCTCGGTACCAGTTACCATAAAAGCCATGCTCGCCAAGGGTCATAGCCCTGATATGAAAGTCATGATCCAGGTTGATGCCCATGAAATTCCGAATTATACCCCCGACCTGAACAAAATCATGGACCTGCAAATCAAAATGCTCCAAATTGATGAAAAGATTTTTCAGAATCTCCAGGTGACAACAACCCCGGTTACCGTGGCCGATACGCCGGGCGTTCTGGCGCAAGGGACCTACCAGTCCACCGTAATGACCGAAAAGATTGAAATGGGAATAATGCTCTTCAAGATCCAGAAGGGAGCCATATTTCTGGACCTCATGGTCCTATACACGCAAACGGATGAAAACAAGGCCATGGCGGATAAGATAATCCATTCCTTAAGTTTTTCGAATTGACGGGGAGGACCCGGAAACGAGAAAGCTCCCCTTCTCTTTTGCTTTGCCCGGCCGGTTGCGCCGCCCAGGCCGCTTGTTTTGGTTCTCCCCTTTACGGTGAAATGCAACAACATTCGTTCTCGAGGCTTCCCTGGGGTGGAGATATAAAAATCCCCCGGCGCCATGCGTGTTACGATGGGTGCATGTCGGGCGTGAAGGAGGTTCACCATGGCAAAGAAAGCGAAGAAAGCCGTTAAGAAGAAAAAGAAGCGCTAACCCAACGCAAAAGAATTTTTAGTTTCAAACCAAAGCCTGGGCGGCAATCCCGGGCTTTTTTATGCGCTCTCCCCAAAAAAGAACGGCTTCGCGCCGGGTTTCCCGATGCCCTGAATCCCTTTTCGCGGGGCGCGGGGTTTTCACTCCCACCACGGACTATATTTTCCCGTCCTATATCCTTTTCCACCCGGCCTCCCTATAGTGGAGGCAAGACCTACCCGGCTTGAGCCGCCCATTTTCTCCCCCGAGTTTCTCGCCCCCGTTCGTCCCGAAAGGAATCACCGCATGAGGATTTATATCGACCAGGTCTTTGAGAACATGAATATCGAGGGGGCCGTGATCTTGAACGTCCTTCCCGAGAAGGATTACCGGAAGCTCCACATCAAGGGATCGGAGAACCTTCCCCTGGGGAAGGATCCGGAGGCCTTTTGCGAGGAAGTCGTTGAAAAATACGGCCGGAAGAAAAAATTCATCGTCTACGGCGAGCGTTTCGGCCTCTTGGACAGCTATATGGCCGCCCGGGCGCTGGAGGAAAAGGACCTCCAGGTCCTCAACTACTCCGGCGGCATCGAGGAATGGTACCGTTCCGGCCTGCCGGTGGACGGGACCCAGGTCCATCCGGAACCGAAGGCCGACGCATGAAACCCCATAAGACGGTCTGCCAAAGCTGCGCGGCCCCCATCCTGCGGGACTTCGACAGGGGCACCGAGAAGGACGGGTCCCACTCGGACCTCTACTGCCGGCGCTGTTTCGCCTGGGGCGGTTTCACTGAACCCCGGATGACGGCGGAGCAAATGCACGAGATCGTGCGCGCGCGCATGATCGGGCTGAAGTTCCCCCGGTTCCTCGCCAAGCTCTCGGCCAACGGGGTCTACGACCTCAAGCGCTGGGTGATGCAGAAGGTTTAGCCGGGGAAACCCGGGGGCCGGCTCCTAGGTTTTATTCCCGATAATCCAGGCTGCCCTTCTATTGATGGTCCTGGTCGTGGTCACGATCATGGTGGTCGTGATCCTCGTCCCAATGGTCGCCGTGGGCGCGGTGCCAATCGTCATCGTGGCCGTCCCTCCAGACCCTTACGCCGTGGGGGTCGTAAAAGTAAGGCGCCAAGCAGGACATATTCAGAAACCCGCCGGCCAAAAGAACCATCCATCCCAAAAGAAACCACATCCAGCGTCTTGCCTTGCCCATGAAGCCCTCCTCCGGTTGATCGTATTTTGTGCCCCGCCGCCTAATGGAAAGGGCAGGGTATAGACGTTGGGGCCGCCCGAAGCTGCCCGGTGAACCTCCGAAACTATTAGGCCTGAAGCCGGCCTCGCCATTCAATCCCTCAACAGGACATTCAAGCTGAAGGGCGTGTGCAGGGTCTCGGCGACCGCCCAACCGGTCTGCGCGGCCAGGGGAACTTATGACTGCGAACATAAAACCGGGGTATTTGCGCCGATAAGGAAATAAAGATTCATTCATATATTTTTCCTTTAAACTTGAACCGGCCCTATCTTTCAAAATAATCCGCGAGCTTTACATGAAACGGTTCCGGAAGGTCAGGTTCCAAATTACGTAGAGTCCCAGGGCGGCCTCGATCCCCAAAGCCAGCAGGAGCCTGCGGCGGCTTTTGGGGTCGGGCGCGAGGAGGGCCGAGATCAGGTCCCCCGGCGCCAGGAAGGCGATGCTGTAGGTCCGGACGACCACGGGGAAGGAGAGCAGCACCCAGGGCCCGCTCATGACCCCCAGGTCATGCAACAGAGCCCCGATCATTTCCAAGGGGGGGCCGGTCAGGGCCAGGGCCAGCAGGCCCCAGGAGAAGAAGGTCCAGAACCAGGCGACGGGGCGCAGGAAAAAGAGCGCCAGGGCGGTGGGGACGATCATGGCAAGGCCCGTGACTTGGAAGAAGGCGATGGAATCGCCCTCGGAGACCATGCCGGGGGAATTCCGGGCGAAGGCGGCCACGCGCTGGTCGTTGAGCCACCAGGCCAGGCAGCCCAGTCCAACGGCCGCGGCATAACCCGCCAGCACGACGGCGATCTTCAGGAATTTGTTCACCCGGTCCTCCCTGGCCCTTCATTCTATTACCCTGACTCCTGAAATGCCTTGTCTTCGAACCCCATCCTGCGAAAATAACCCCGATCTTGCCATTCGGAGAGAAACGCATGAATAAAATCCTCGACCGCATTTTCTGCGGCCTTATGGCCCTGGCGACCCTGGGGCACCTGTTCGGGACCTTTAAATTCACCCAACCGGGGACGGGCCTTTTCGTCTGGTCCCTGGCGGGGGTTTTGGCGGCGGCCCTATTGACGGCGCTCAACATCCTGCGCTCGGGCCGCCCGCAGGATAAGCCGCTGGCCTGGATCACCCTGGCGGGCAACCTGGGGTGGGTCGTCATTGTGGTCCTGTTCGGCCTGTCGGTGGGGAACCTGTTTGATTTCCGCGCGGTATTCCACGGCCTGGCCGCGGCGGGCTTGGCCTATTTCAGCCTGCGAAGCTTGCTGGCCCGGTAGGGAACATCATGTCCGTCACCTACGTCGATCATTCCCCCCAAGACCCCATCGCCTTGAGGTCGCCCCTTTTTTTCCTGGTGGCCGCCCTGGGCCTCGGGTTCCTGTTGACCCTGCCCGTTCTCTGGGACTACCAGTTCTATGAAAAGGCCTTGCCGTACCAGGGCTATGTACTGTCGAGCGATCCCCATTTCATGAAGGGCTCGGTGGATTACTACGAATTGAGGGTACAGTTCCAGCCGCCGGGTCAGGCCGTGCGCCGGCAAACTTTGAGAACCGAAAAGGACCACCCGGCGGGAAGCCTCCTCCCCATTGTCTACGACCCCCACCGGGGCGGGGAATGCCGGGAGTTCCGGCCGAAGATGGATTTTTGGGGCGAGGTTGCCCCGGCTTTTTTAATCCGCTGCCTCATCGGGGCGGCCTTGACCGTGCTTTTCGAGTTCCGCGCCTGGCGGCGGAAGCTCTCCGGGGCCGGATAAAGGGCCGGGAAATTCCGGCTAAGGCAGCGCGGGGGTTTGGGCCCTCGAGTCGAAGTTCTCCCGCGATTTCTCCACGTACTGGATGTTCTTGTCCACCCAATGCCAGATGGCGCAGGTGGCCTCGCTTAAGGATTCGCCCTGGGGCGTCAGCTTGTAGCTGACCTGCGGGGGCACGGTGGGTTTGACGCGGCGGGAGATCAGGCCGTCCCGCTCCAGTTGCCGCAGGGTCTGGGTGAGCATCTTCTGGCTGATGCCGTCGATGGACTTCAGGAGCCGGGAATGGCGCACTTCCTCCTGCCCATCCAGGGCGTCCAACACCAGCAGGGTCCATTTGGTGGCGACCTGCTCCAAGACCTGCCTCACCATCTTCGTTTTCTTCGAATAATCGGCGATTTTTTCGGCTTCCAAGAACGGCATGGGGCTCCTCCTGGGAACTTCAGGGTGGCTGGGGCACCTTCAGGTACCTTCTTCTTTTTTCCTTCGGGCCGGGCCTATTCTTATCCGGCGGCGTCCAGGATGTCCAGCGGGCGGCAAAATCCATTCTTCTTTAGGAGGCGGGTCATGGCGGGAACGATGAAGGTCATGCAGGTGAGCAAGGCGAACGGCCCCTTTGAGCTGGTGACAAGGCCCATCCCCGAGCCCGGGCCGGGCCAGGCGCGGGTGAAGGTGGAGGCCTGCGGCATCTGCCACAGCGATTCGCTGGCGGTTTCCGGGGCCATGACGGGGCGGTTTCCCGTGGTGCCGGGCCACGAGGTGATCGGACGGGTGGACGCCCTGGGGCCCGGTGTGGAAGGCTGGAAGGCGGGGCAAAGGGTGGGCGTGGGCTGGTATGGGGGCCATTGCGGCCGATGCGAGCCCTGCCGCCGGGGCGAATTCGTGAGCTGCCAGAAGGGCTCCGTTCCGGGGTTGACCTACGACGGTGGCTACCAGGAATACATGGTGACCTCCACCCAGTCCCTGGCCGCGGTGCCCGATTCCCTCGACAGCGTGGAGGCCGCGCCGCTGCTTTGCGCCGGGCTGACCACCTTCAACTCCCTCCGGAACGCCGGGGCCAAGGCGGGAGACCTGGTGGCCGTGCTGGGCCTGGGGGGCCTGGGCCATTTGGGGGTGCAATTCGCCGCCAAGATGGGCTACCGGGTCGCGTCCATCGCCCGGGGCGCGGACAAGGCGGATTTCGCCAAGAAGCTGGGCGCCCACCACTATATCGACAGCACGAAGGAAGACCCAGCCCAGGGCCTGCAAAAGCTGGGCGGGGCCCAGGTGATCCTTTCCACCGTCACCCACGCGGAGGCCATGACGGCGGCCCTCGGCGGGCTCGGCCTCCATGGCCGGTTCGTGATCCTGGGCGTGGACATGAAGCCTATCCAAGTGAACATGCTGCCCATGCTCATGCTCAAGCAGCACATCCAGGGCTGGCCCAGCGGAAGCTCCGTCGACTCGGAGGACACCCTGAGGTTTTCCGAAATGACCAGGGTGAAGTCCATGAACGAGGTTTATCCATTGGAGAAGGCGCAGGAGGCCTATGACCGCATGATGAGCGGCAAGGCCCGGTTCCGGGTGGTGCTGAAGGTGGGTTGAGAAGCCCCATGGACGCCTGAAAAGCCCGGCCCTTCCGGCCGGGCTTTTTTTATTCCAGGGGCCGGAAGTTCAGTACCATGCCGTCGAAAATCTTCTCCGCCGACCTTTGGGGGTCCCAATCCTTGGGGTGTTCGTCCATCACTTCCGGGACCACTGAATTGAGGAAGCCCTTGAGCTGGTAGCGGTGCTTTTTCCCCTGGGCCTCGTAAAACAGCGTGATCCATCGGTGGCTCATCCCGGCGTCCAAAAAGACCGTCTTGGTGAACTTCAGCCCGCCCGCCTTGAGATAGCCCGCGGGGGAGGCGGAAGGGTCGGGCTTTTCGCCGAAATCCTCCGTCCCCTTGGGGGCCGTATAAAGGGTCATGGAAACCTCGTTGATCCATTTCGGGTAGCCCGCCAGCGGCAGGGTGATTTTGAGGGCGCAATCGGAAGGGTGGTCCAGCGTGGAGCCTTGGGGATAGCGTATCCAATAACCGCAGGCCTTGTTCCCGGCGGTCAAAAGACCGGTGCCCTTGGTTTTTTTTCCACCGGCCGCGAAAGCGGCCGCACCCAACCCCATCGCTAAGGCGGCTAAAAAAATAAAACGATTCCTCAAAACGCACCGCATTCGATGCTCCTTCCCCAGGAGAATATCCGGCGCTCATTTTAGGGCAAAGGGGCCGGAACCCGGCATCCGGGCTTCGCCTAACTTGGGAAGCCCCATGTCGATTCCCGGAAAATCCCGTTTTAAGCCCATTTTTAGGCAGGCCTTTTGGCCGGGAATTTGGAGGCGACGGTCCCGGCTGTTCGGGTTTAAGATGTTTCCAATCCATCGTCGAGGTATCCCCTTGGCCCCGAATTCCCCCGAACCCACCCCACCCCCAAACCCGAAGGACGGGTTGAACCTCAACCGCGAAAACCGCACCCTGCGCCTGATCAGCGAGTGCAACCACGTCCTGCTGCGGGCCACCTGCGAGACCGAACTGATGGAATCCATCTGCCGCATCCTGGCCGAGAAGGGCGGCTACCGGATGGCCTGGGTGGGCTTCGCCGAGGCCGTGGAGGGGGTGAAAAGGGTCCGCCCCATCGCCCACGCGGGCCACGACGACGGCTACCTGGCCCAGGCCGATATCACCTGGGACGACACCGAGAGGGGCCGGGGGCCCACCGGCACGGCCGCCCGCACCGGGAAGCCGGTCTTCATTCCTTCCATCGCCCAGGACCCCCGTTTCGTCCCCTGGCGCGAGGCCGCCTTGAAGCGCGGCTACGCCTCCTCCATCTGCCTGCCCCTGGCCGACCGGGGCAAGGTTTTTGGGACCCTGACGATCTACGCCTCCCAGGCGGACGCCTTCGACGATAAGGAGATCGAGCTTCTCTCCGAGATGGCGGGCGACCTGGCTTTCGGCCTGCGGGCCATGCGCGACGCCGCCGAACACGCCAAGCTCGAGGAGGGCCTGAGGGCCGGCGAGCAGAAATACCGGGAGCTGGTGGAAAACGCCAACAGCATCATCCTGCGCTGGACCAAGGACGGGAAGATCACCTTCCTCAACGAATACGGCCAGCATTTCTTCGGCTACGCCCCCGGGGAAATCGTGGGCAAGCACGTCCTGGACACCATCGTCCCTCCTTCCGAGACGGGGGGGCGGGACCTGGCCCGGCTCATGGACCAGATCCTGGCCGATCCCGCCGCCTTCGAGCAGAACGTCAACGAGAACATCAAGCGCAACGGTGACCGGGCCTGGATCGCCTGGACCAACAAGGTCGTGAAAGACGAAGAGGGCCAAATCACGGAAATCCTCAGCATCGGGACCGACATCACCGCCCGGAGGGCGGCGGAGGAGGAGCGGGAGAGCCTGCGCCAGCAGCTTTTCCAGGCCCAGAAGATGGAGTCCATCGGCCGCCTGGCCGGCGGGGTGGCCCACGATTTCAACAACATGCTCAGCGTCATCCTTTCCTACGCTGACTTGGTGCGCAGCCACCTGAGGATGGACGACCCCTTGAGGGAGGACCTGCAGAAGATCCTGGACGCGGCCCGCCGATCGGCGGAGCTGACCCGCCAGCTCCTGACCTTCGCCCGCAAGGAGGCTGTTGAGGTGAAGGTGATGGACCTGAACGAGGCGGTAGGGGGAATGATCCCCTTCCTCCGGCGCCTGCTGGGCGAGGGCATCCAACTGGGCTGGCGGCCGGGTGGGGGCGCGGGCCGGGTGAGGGTGGGGGCCAGCCACCTGGACCAAATCCTGACCAACCTTTGCGTCAACGCCCGGGACGCCATCGAAGGCAAGGGGGCCATCGAAATCACCGTCACCGCCGCCGACTTCGACGAGGCCTATTGCGCCCGCCATGCGGGCTTCCACCCCGGCCCCTACGCCTGCCTGGGCGTGAGGGACAACGGGTGCGGCATGAGCGAGGAGGTGCTGGCCAGGGCCTTCGAGCCCTTCTACACCACCAAGGGCCCGGGCAAGGGCACGGGCCTGGGGCTTTCCACGGTTTACGGCATCGTCCAGCAAAACAAGGGCTTCCTCAGCGTCAAAAGCAAGCCGGGGCAGGGAACGGCCTTCGAGGTTTACCTGCCCCGGTTCACGGGAGCGGCCGCCGGGGCCCCGGAGGAAGGCCCGGCTCCGGCCCTGGCCCGCGGGGGCACCACCCTGCTCGTGGTCGATGACGAGCCGGCCATCCTCCAGATCACCACGCGAATCCTCACGAACCTGGGCTACGGCGTTAAGGCCTTCACTTCGCCGGTAGAGGCGCTTTCCGCGGCGCGGGGCCTGCCCAAGGTGGACCTGCTCTTAACCGACGTCGTCATGCCTGAAATGGGAGGGCTGGAACTGTCCCAACGGCTCAAGGCCCTCCACCCGACGGCCAAATGTCTCTTCATGTCCGGCTACGCCGCCGACGACGAAGTGCTGCAGGAGTCGGCCCATTTCATCCAGAAGCCCTTCGCCATCAAGGAACTGGCCAAGAAGGTGCACGAAGCCCTGGGCTGAGGCGGGGTTCCTTGTGCCTCTTTCTTTCTGAAAAAAGCGTTTTCGGCGCGGCTCCGTAACGATTCCCCCCGCCGGCGGTATATTTAGGTAGGGCGTTTGGCCTGTTTTTAGGGACCCGCCATAGGTAGAATCAGGCCCCACTCGGGGAACCTTCCCGCCAAGGAACGACGCATGAAGCTGTTCAAATCCAGTTGGGTCCTGCTCTTGGGGGCCCTGACCCTCTTGCCCTCAACCGGTTTTTCCCAATGCACCCCCGCTTCCGCCAACCTGCTGGTGTCCGGCGACGACAACAGTTACGTCTGGATCAACGGCTTTGCCATAGCGCCCAACCCCACCACCGTGTGCGGAACCTGTCCCATCACCTATTGCGGGGGGACCTGCGTTCCCGCCCCCATTTCGGTGCCGGTCTCGGTGTTCAACCAGGGGCAAAGCGTTCTGGTGGCGGTGGAGGCGGACAACCTCAACCCGACCGAAACTTTCGGGGCCTGGTCCTTGGAAATCAACTGCGTAGGCGGGTTCAACTGGGTCATTTCCAGCGAAAGCTACGCCACCATCCCCTTTTATTGGGACCCCAACGGCGGGATGGCGGCCACCTGCGCGGGGGCCGCGCCCCCGCAGCCCGACGGGGCCTCGAACCCCTGGACCGCCTTCACCTATAGCCCGTCCCCCAATTTCTTCAACATGATTTCCGCCCCGGTGACGGGCGCCCAATATGCCGCCACCATCTTCAACCAAGTCACGGGCGCCCCGATCACCCCGGTGTCCTACGATCCTTCGGGTTACATCGCCACCAGTTGCGGCGCCCTTTATTGGAGGGAACTGGCCATCATTCCCACGCCCACCCAGACCCCTACCCCGACCCAAAGCTTCACCCCCACCCTGACCGCCACCCTGACTCCCTCCTCCACGCCTACCTTCAGCCCGACGCCGACTTTTTCCCCCACCCAGACCTTTACGCCCACTTTGACCTTCACACCGACCCTTACCCCAACGCCAAGCTTCACCTTTACGCCCACCCTCACCTTCACCCACACCAATACCTTCACGCCCAGCTCAACCCCCACCCTCACTAATACCCATACGCCTTCCGCTACCCCGACCCTCACGTCCACCCATACCAACACCTTTACCCCCACCAACACCCCAACGCCCACCTTCACGCTCACGCCCTGCGGCTATCCGGGCTTTACCTGTACCCCCACTGCCACCCCGATCGAGGAATTCGACGTGTCGGAAAACGTCCTGCGCCCCTCCCAAGGAAATGTTTTCATCAAGGTGGCCAGCTCCCTCTACCCCGGGGAGTTGTCGCTGACGATCTATAATTCGGCGGGGGAGCATATCCGGACGCTGCTGTACGGGAACCTGACTGGTTCCTTCGTGCAGACGGTGCAATGGGACGGGACGAATAAATACGGGGAGCCCTGCGCCAGCGGGGTTTACCTGATCCTCTACCGGGAGCCCTACGCGATCCGGACGAAGCGGATCCTGCTGGTGCGGTAGCGTCGAATCCCATTCCGGAATAAGCAGCCCCCCAAATCCGCTTTTATGAAAGAAGGGCAATACTTCATGTTGGGGGATAACCGGGACAACAGCTACGATTCCCGCTATTGGGGCCCTTTGGATGAAAAGCTGATTTTAGGCAAGGTTATGGGGATTTATTGGAGTCAAAAGAACCCCGCATCCATACTAAAAGCATTTCCTTAATTTCCTAGGCGGGTCCAATAT
>Ga0335085_10003609_pt1 | contig 26564 bp, 24 predicted proteins | sample Lox_Sample_45_FD_206712 | JGI IMG/M metagenome (GOLD analysis project Ga0335085, IMG submission 206712) | Soil microbial communities from Loxahatchee National Wildlife Refuge, Florida, United States - Lox_Sample_4.5 | ecosystem: Environmental > Terrestrial > Soil > Wetlands | place: USA...
TCGCGCAGGCGTTTGCCGTTCTGGGAGATCGGCAGTCTGCCCTGCGCATGCTCAAGCACAGCATCGACACCGGATTCTTTCCCTATCCCTACTTTATGTCCGATCCGTTGCTGAACAACATCCGCTCCGAATCTCAATTCGCAGAACTCATGGAGAGCGCCCGCCAGCGACACGATTCCTTCCAGAAGACCTTTTTCTGGGGGCCTTAGTAAATCACTTTCAGCGAGAACTGAATCTGCCGCGACGTCCCCGCCGTCTTGCTGATAATCCCGAACCCGCTACCGTTCACGATATTTGACGGCAATCCAAAGTTAACAATATTGAAGATGTTGAAGAACTCCGCGCGAAACTCAATCGTCCCCAACTCCGCGTTGCCGCGATGTCCGAACGGAGTATCTTTGATCACCGCGAAATCAAAACTGTGAAATGCCGGTCCGCGGAACGTGTTGCGCCCCAGGGTTCCGAACCGCCCGCTGTGCGGCCCGCTTCCGCCCGGGATGTTAATGGGAATATCAAAGAAAGACGCATTATCACTGCCTTCGCCGAAGTAGTCTTCGCGCACCGCTCGGCTCGTCGACAAATGTGGCATCGACACCAGGTCCGGGCGATCTCCACCACCCAGCCCCGCGCCGGTTTGCTGAATCCCCGAGTAAACCGTAAATGGAGATCCCGTCGTCATCGTTGTAATGTTCAGGACCTGCCAGCCTCTCGTAAAAGGTCGCCCCAGTGGCCGCAGAAAACTCACTTTTTCGAGTGGCAGCACCTGGATCACGCTGGCAGCGAACACGTGCGTTACATCAAAAGTGGACGGACCCTTTTCCACCCATGGTTCAAAGGGATTCTGGGGTCCGGTTTGCAAAACGGTCCCAGACGCTCCAAGCAGTCCACCCAACACGGAACTGGTATCGTCCAGCGACTTGGAATATGTATAGCTCGCTTGCAGTCCCAATCCCAGCCGGGCCGAATTCTTGTTCAGGCTGGTTTGCAATGCGTGATACGACGAGTGCGAACCATCGGTCATGATCGTTTCAGGACCAAATCCACCGGTCGCATGACATTCAGAATCAAACTGCGTGAACGGAGCAAATCCCTGGCACGCGCCGCCGTAACCGTTCGGGTTGTAGAACCTCGGCAGATGGATTCCCGCCGTCGCTACGTACGCAGCGCTTAACTTGAAGTCATGAAAGTCGTGATCCACGCCCGCAGTCCAGCTGCCGACGTAGCCGTTTCCCCAGTCCTTGGCAATGCCGTAGATGCTCAGCAATTGCACGTTTCCCGGAGCCAGCGCATTCAAATCGTTCTGGAAGCGCACGTAGTCAAACACGGTGTTGGCCGGGACGTCCTCGGTTCGCCCCGTAGCAAAAATTGGTTCTCCCTGGATGTTGTAAGCAGTCGGCAGATTCAGAGGAACAAACTGATTCTGGAAGTTGATCGGTTCATTCGGTTGTGCGTAAATCACCGGCGCGAACACGTAGGGGATGGCCGCTGTCAGCGAATTGTCCTGCCATAAATTCGGAAGCAGTGTCGTGATCGATGCTCCAGCATGCAGCACCGTGTTCTTGGTCAATGCATAATCGAGTCCCAGCCGCGGTCCGAAACCCTTCCAATCCTGATCGTACGGCGGCTGCGGATTGATCAGCTCCTTCTGGATCGCGTTGCGATCCCAGTACGGCACGGTCTTGCCGTCGGCCCCAAGGAAGACCGGCAGCGACGTGCGCTTCGTTGCCTCATGGATACGGCTGTTCACCTCGTACCGCAGCCCGTAGCTGACCGTCAATTTCTGGCTCGCCTTCCACACGTCCTGGAAATAGAAGTTGTATGCCTCGCGCCGGACGCCCGCTTCATTGAACTTGTCGCCCACCGGAGTCACATCGGCTGCGGCCATGATGTTGTAGGAATACGCCGTGGCCGTCAGCAGTCCAGTCAGCGAATCGGGCAGCGCATCGCCCACCTGAATGTCGTGCGTCCCGCTCGCAGACTGGATGGACACCGGCGAGTACGCTTTCCCGCCGCCAAACTCGTACAGCCCATTCGGATTTACGCCGAAGATCGTCGAATCGCGGTTGATGCGAATCTCTGTTCCCCACTTGAAGAAATGTGATCCGCGCGTCCAGCCGAAATCCTGCCTGAGCTGGTACAGGTTTCCGTACGATCCAAAAATCGACCCCGCAGGCTGATTAAACGGCTGGTAGAGACCATCCGCGTACGTAATCCCCGGCTGCATGTGATTGGTCGCTGGGAAAAACGGCGTACTGCGTATGTAGCCTAGCGAAGTATCCGAGGTCATGTGTGAGGAAATTGTGCGCGTGTAGTGAACGCCCGCATTCCGCTGATGATCGAAAAACTGAACGCCGAAATCCGGGTCGATCGCGGTCTGATCCGGATTTGTCAGGGGCCCTGTCACCTGGTTCAAACTGAAGCGCGTGATCAGAGATGCCTTATCCGAAATCTTGTGATCCACCCGGATTGAGAACTGATCGGTCCGCGTCTCGATCTTCGACGACGTTGCATACGTGCGCTCGCCAAACGGCCCGCCGGGCTCATTCGGCAGCGGATAATGGTTCAGTACCGGCGCAATGTCTGGGTCCACCGGAACCGTCAGCGTATCACCAGGAAATGTAGTGGTATCGATCCCTTGCCGCTCTTCCGGTGTCGGTACCGGAAGCACTTGCGTCGTCCCCAGCACCTGGCGGAATCCCTGGTACTCCCCGAAATAGTACGTCCGGTTTCGACCGTCATACAGTTTCGGCAAAACGATCGGTCCGCCGCTGGTAAATCCAAACTCGTTGCGGGTAAAAGGAGGAATGCGCTGTTCACCCGTCGGGTCCCGGTAATCGAAATAATTGCGCGCATCAAAGGCCGCGTTCCGTACGAACTCGAACATACTGCCATGGATCTGATTCGCGCCCGACTTCGTCACGACATTGGTATAGCCCGCCGCCCCATGTCCTATCTCCGCCTGTATGACGCCTGAGTTCGACTGTACTTCCTGGATCGCATCGACGTTGAAGTTGGAAAATGTAGCTCCTCCCATCTCCGGATCAGTCGTATCAAATCCATCCATCGCGAACACAGTTGCCGAACCGCGCTGTCCGTTCACGGCAAACTGCTGCGTGAAGTTAGCAGCCCCGTTGGCGTCGGTCATCGTTCCGGCCGCGAGCAGCAGCAATTTGCTGAAGTCGCGAGCGTTTAGGGGAAGACTGGAAACCTCCGCGCCTGACAAGTGCTCTCCACCAGTGGCCTCGGAGACGGTTGGACTGCCCGCCACTGGAAGCGTCGGATCATTCCCCGGCGCGACCTGTCCCGCAGCCGTGAGTTGCAGCGGTATCAGGATCGCACTGGCATCTTTGACCACGTACGGAGCCGTGGCCTTCCATTCCTTCCCATTGGCTTGAACTGAGAGCTCGTAAATTCCCGCCTCGATCGCAACGAAGGCAAACTTGCCCTCCTCATTGCTGGTTGCCGTTAACTCCTGAGTTGAAGCGCTCAAATGCAGACGGATCACCGCGCCGACCACGGGCTTACCATCGATATCGTTCAATTGCCCGTTCCACGAAGCGGCCGCGCCCATCGCAGGTAATGCGATCAGGAGAACTAGTGGGACTAAAACGATAGAAAATCGATTTTGCATTGATTTAACTAAAGCTGGCATTATACAGACGAAACCGCGAACTAGTTTAAACAGTATCAGCGTCAAGCCTCACTGATTGTGATTGCGATCACAAATCGTACAGCACCAAGGTCTATTGACGCCGCCGCTGTCGATCGGTAACCAGACCTCGCTTCCTGGAAATGCTTCTTAGTTCAGCGCTGAGAGTTCTACCATTTCCCTCCCACCCGCCTTTTGCATTGTCCCGCAACCCTGCTAGCATTTCCCTGAAGGCACTCTCCTCCCGGCCGCAATGCCACGCACCCGCTCCATGGCGCTTTCGCTAGCACTTGTTGCTCTGACTTTCGGCGTGAGGCTTCACTCCGCCGAACCACCCTGGCTCGAGATCCATTCCATCCATTTCACCGTGGTCACCGACGCCGGAGAGAAGAAAGGCCGTGAAGTTGCTCTTCGCTTCGAGCAAATGCGAACTGTCTTCGCCGGTCTTCTTGGCAGAGACCGACTGCAACAGTCCCGCCCGCTGACCATCCTGGCCTTCAAGGACGACAAATCCTATTACCAACTCGCTCCCCTACGCCAGGGAAGGCCTATTGATGCTCCCGGATTCTTTCTCCCGGGTGACGACCAGGATTTCATCGCCCTCAACCTCTTCGAGGATCAGGCTTGGCGTGCTGTAGCACACGCTTTCGCCGTCAGTCTGCTGAACTGGAACTACCCGCCCGCGCAAGGCTGGTTCGATGAAGGCCTGGCCGAATACTTCAGCTCGATTCGCGTCAACGGCAACCAGGTCGAGATCGGTGGCGATCCGGAGTTGCTCCCCTCGCTGTCCGAAGACCTCGCCGGAAATCAACACGAAACGCATCCGCCCAAGTCCCTCACTGAGCTACTAGGTGCGCAGGTCTGGCTGTCGCTCCCTGATCTGTTCGCCATGAAGCATGATCCATCCACGCGAAATCAGGGCACACGTCACGTTCTCTATTACGCCGAGTCATGGATCGTGATGCACTATCTGCTTCACGAGAAGAAGCTTCCGGAAACCGGCACGTACTTCGGTCTGGTTCTGAACCAGCATGTTCCGGTGGAAGATGCGATTCAGCAGGCCTACGGGATGAGCGCGGCGCAATTTGAGCAGGCAGTGAAGGATTATTTCCGCTCTCTCGGTGGCCTCACCGATGTTGTAAACGCTGCCCGGCAAACAAACGTGGACCCCGATCGTCCCCCTGTCACGCTCGATTCCGGTCAAACCGATCGCTTCCCCGTTCCAGTTGGAGCAGAAGATTCCACAATCACTGCCCGCCCCTTGGCGGAAGCCGACGCCCGTGCGCTCTATGCCGGAGTTCAGGTTCGCGTTCCCGAGCGGCGCGACATTGGCCTCAAGACGCTGCGAGAGTTGGCTACGACTCCCACCGAAGCCGACAAAAAAGCCGAGTCTAAATCCGCCAAGAAAATCGGAGAAGACGCCGAACAGCTTCCCTCCTATGCCATCGGTAACGCGCTCGCACATCGTTTCCTCGCTTGGGATCACATTGAACACGCGGAGTTCGAAGATGCCTTCACCGAGATCAGCGATGCTGCGTCCCTGAATCCGCGGGATATGTGGCTCCGCTACTATCTCTCGGTCGCCAAATACCGCGTGGCGCAGTCCAAGCATGCGGACATGAGTGGCCTGGCCAACATGATGCTCGACCTGAAGGGCGTGTTGGAATGGAACCCCGAGATGGCCGATGCCTATGACCTGCTTGCGATGGCCCGCAACTCGGGAGGCAGTTCCACCTCCGCTATGCAGGCCGCACGCGCTGCTATCGTGCTCAGCCCGCGTAACGAGCTTTACGTCTACCATCTCGCCCAGATCTATGTATCCAGCAAGAAGTGGGAAGCCGCTGGCGCCCTGCTGGATCGCCTGAAGTCGAGCAACGATCCCCAGATTGCTTCATTGGCTCGCGATCTGCTCTCTCAGGCGGGATCGGAACGCAAGTACGGCATACCGATGAGCCCGACCGGCACATCCCCACCGAAGTACGAAGCCCAGAAGTCTCCATTCGATGTGCTTGAACAAGACGCCGCCAAGCGCCGCGCCAGCGAGAATCCAACGGGAGTCACCGCAGACCATCGTGCAACAAAGTTCGTGAAGGGCCGGCTTGTATCGGTCGATTGCTCCAAATCGCCTATGGCTGTACTGGTGATCCGGTCCGATGCGGGAGCGCTCAAACTCCGAGTGGCCGACTACAAATCGTTGCTGCTCATTGGCGCCGACGATTTCTCTTGCGAATGGCGGGACGTCCCGGTCACGGCAAACTACAAGCCAGGTGCCGGAACGGAAGGCGACCTCGTTTCGCTCGAAGTACGCTAGTCCTAGGAGCCTGAAGACACCACCAGATCTGTCGGGCTGGATACAGGATAGGGAGAACCCGACACCGCCACTGCGCCCGATGCATTTACTGAAAAGACGTACAGTTTTCCACTCGAGTTGCTGATGGCATAAAGATGATCGCCTCCATCCCATCGCACCTCGTCGATTGCATCGCTCGTCAGCAGCCCCGTCAATTGCGTAATAGGATTCGCGCCGTCGAAATTGAACACTTCCAATCCTGAAGATTCTCCTACCGCAAGAAACTTCCCCGATGGTGAGATCTCCAGATCATTGACGGTATCTCCGGCTACCTGGGGCATGTTCGAAGAGGTGCTATTGGTGCTGAGATTTCCCACATCATCGACTGTATAAAGCGCTAATTGAGGTGGTCCGATCTGTTCAAAAGTCGAGCCATTGATCGGGGTCAGCGAAACCACCAGATGATTGGCTTCGTCCGACGCAGCTAGCCAGGGACAGTACGGGTCTCCCTCAGGGCCGCTCGGTAGCGGAGGAGGCACACCTAGACTTGTCTCCAACGCCAGTGAGCCATTTGAGTTCCGTTTGAAACCAAATACCTCCTGGTTGAAGTGATAACAGCTCGCGCTGAACCCAAACGCATCGTCACCTGTGAACTGCAACCCTCGCTCGAACACGGGACTAGTATCCGATGTGTCTGCCAGAAAGGTCAGTGTGCCCGTGGCATTGTCCAAGCTGAATGACTGATAGCTGTTGTTCGCGCAGTCGCTGCGAATGTCCAGGTCGTATAGGTTGGTGCCGGTGCGATCGAAAAAGAGAAACTGCGGACCGCCACTACAGTCCACGGGATCGTTATAATGTCTCGCGTCGATGGATGCTGTTTGGACGATCGATCCATCCTTCCCGATCGCGTATGAGTAGATATTCGTTCCGTCAGTGCCGAACAGGAATTTCCCGCTCGCAGCCAGCCCCCCAATGCTGAACGGAAAGGGCGACCCCGGCAAATCGGTCAACTGCCCGTCGGGGCTTACACTGAAACCCTCTATATCAGAGCCGCCATTTGTCGCCCCCGAAACGTAAACGAAGGCTGCTCCCATTCCATTTCCTCCCGTGCTGCTGGCAAAATTCGCCGTCACCGATTCGGCAGCTGTCATTTCCAGAGTGCAAGCTCCACCACCGGAGCACGCGCCGCTCCATCCACCAAACGAGTAGTTGGCTCCGGGAGTTGCTGTCAGCGTAACTTGCATGTTCTCGGCAAACATCGCCCTGCAAGCTGCCGGACAGCTGATTCCGGCTGGACTGCTGGTCACGGCTCCCGCTCCCGACGGCGGGATCGCAACCGTCAGTTGAAAAGTGTGAATTCCTGCGCTACTACCGCAACCTGTAAACAAAATCAACGGAAGGACACTATTCAGCGCAAAGGCTATTACTGCGAAGGGACGCGACACCCGGACACCTCACATCGCACGCCACAAAGGTGCCTCTAGGATGCGCCTTACTTCTCAAAGGTAGTCTGGTTTCCTGCTCGACATGAGACCTTGTCCTGCAGCATCGAGTACTCGCACTTCCAGTGAAAACCGTTGGCATCATGTTGGCCGTAACCCCACACTCGGAAGTAAAAGGTCTCTCGCTCCAACTGTACTGCTTCAACAAAGATGTGATCATCCGCGCGTAACGTGTCCCGCCACTCTACTGCAACCATCTGGATGAGCGTGGAAACATCAAGCACGATGGGCCCTCCGGGGCCAACTACCGGAAACACGAGAGCACGTGAAGTTCTCTTGCTGACATACTCTGTGATCACAACGAAATCATTGCCCGACCAGGCCACCGCGGCCAGCCCGATGTAATCAAAGAGTTTTCGCGACCGTCCCGTCGCGACTTCAGTAAGCCAGAGTGAGTGAAACGTCCCCACATATTGCGAAGAGGCAGCCTCTCGGTCTCTGCCTTCCACCAGAAATCTGCCGTCCGGTGAAACGAGCCTCTCTGCCTTGGGAAAAACAACAAACGACACCGAATGCACTTGCGTCGGCATTGGCCCGGAAAGTAGAAGGGAAACGAGAGCAATCCGCGCAATGCGCATAAGGGCCCCAGTCCTATTCCATTTCGGAACCGGTTCCATTGCGGTGATTTCGATCACATCTATCGTTACCTCGGTGTATTCCAGGCAGCCATTAATGAGTCCCTCGTGCCATGCTGGGGCCAGCACTCGGGGAAAATGTCGACAATGCCTGCTCGGATGAAACGGTCGACCCGGGGGCATTTTTCGCTTCTTGCGGCCATTCTTCGCAGATTCAGCAGCTCAGCGCCTTAACCGCACGGAGCACAAGGAGACCGCAGAGCGCCCGCAGGATCTTGATTCACGATCCCTTGCACAAGTGATCGCATGAGAATTCCAGTAAACTGATTCCCGGGTTCGAACTAAGAAGGGGATTCCTGGAGCCATGGCGGTGATGCGTTGCGGATTGTTGATTCTTGCATTGATGTCGTGTTCCTTCGCGCAAGGTTCCCATGGCTCGGCTTCCGTCCCGAAAGCTCCAAATATCATCCTGATTACTCTCGACACGACGCGCGCCGATCGGATGGGGTTTCTTGGCTCAAAGCATGGCCTAACCCCGAACCTTGACACTCTGGCCCGGGACTCCGTGGTTTTCACGCGAGCCTATGCGCATGTTCCACTGACCCCGCCATCGCATGCCAGCATTCTCACTGGCACGTATCCGCAGTTCAACAAGGTGAACGAAATGCAGTCGCCTTTGGCGGCTGATCTGCCCTACGCTCCCGAGATTCTGCAATTGCACGGATACCGCACAGCGGCCTTTGTTGCGTCCATCGTCCTCGACGCGACAGGTCCGTTCTCTCCCGGCTTCAATCGCGGGTTTCAAACCTACGACGCGGGTTTCCATAATGCCGGCGTGGGCGAGGATCCGTACCACAGCATCCGTCGTCGAGGCGAAGACGTTGTCGCGCATGCATCCGAGTGGTTGACAACGCACTCCAGAGGGCCTTTTTTTCTGTGGGTGCACTTATACGATGCGCACGATCCCTACGATCCGCCGGAGCCCTACAAATCCCGCTACGCAAAGGATCCCTATGACGGGGCAATCGCGTACGAAGATGCGGCATTAGGGAAGTTGCTGCGGCGACTGAAATCCGGGAGCCTCTACGAGGGCTCGGTGATCGCCGTGATGGCAGATCACGGGGAATCGCTTGGCGCTCACGGCGAAGATACACACGGAATTTTCCTCTATGACGAAACAATTCAGGTTCCTCTGCTGATCAAGCTGCCCCACTCCCTTTACGGCAGCAGAAAGATCGATGATCGGGCTGAACTGGTCGACGTACTGCCGACGTTGTTAGAGGAAGCGCGCATTGCAATCCCCAAGGAAGTGCAAGGAGAATCGCTGCTGGCTGTGATGAAGGCTGGCGCACCGGGACACAACCCAGCCGCGACCGGGAGTGAGCGAACCGCCTACGCGGAGTCTGACTATTCACGCACCGAATATGGTTGGAGTGCAGTGCGCTCCTTGCGGTCAGGCAAGTATCTGTACATCCAGTCACCCCGGCGCGAACTTTACAATCAGACCGTTGATCCCAGGGCAGACCACAACCTGGCCGCTTCCTCTGCAGCCGTGGCCGACACTCTCGAGAGTCAATTAGAGGCCTTCCGCAAGAAAACAAGCAGCGACCGTGAAGTTTCCAGGATCGCTTTGGACTCATCCGCACAAGAAGCCCTGAACGCCCTCGGGTACATGACTTCCGGAACGGACGTGTCGAAAAATACCGGCACCGATCAAGGCGCAGATCCCAAAGACAAGATCGAGATCGCTAACATGGTCCACCGCGCCAAGGTATTGCAGGACCAGCACTCCGACGAGTCGATCACACTGCTCGAGCAGGTCATCGCCAGAGAGCCCAACCTGTGGGTCCACCCGTTGCTAGGAGACTGGCTTATGCGGAAACATGACTATCCAAAAGCGGTTTCCGTCTTACGGCGCGCTGTAGAGATGAGGCCTGATTCTGATGGCACTCATTTCCTGCTGGGCAAAGGTCTGATGGGAATGAAAGACTACGCCGCGGCCATACCGGAGTTGGAAATCGTAGTTGCGAAAGCTCCCAACATGGTAAGTGCTCACAGCCTTCTGCAAATGGCGTACGCCCGGTTGAACCGGCTTGACGAAGCGATCCGCGAATGCAACACCGTCCTGAGTTACGCTCCTAACGACTACGAGAGCTACATGATGCTCGGCTATGCCCTGCCCAGGACCGGAGATGTTCAGGGCGGCATCGCCGCTCTAAAAAAAGCAGCGTCGCTGCAACCAGCGATGGCACCACCCCATCTTCTGTTGGGGAATCTCTACGAGCGATTGGGGCAGACTGCAGACGCCGCGCATGAGCACGAGGAAGCAAGACGTCTCGAGCAGAACGCAAAATCTGCCGGAGCCGGCACGCGCCCGCAGTGAAGATTGCTGCAACTCAGCGCCAAGATCCAGTTTTCACGCCTGCGAAATCGCAGCGGTACCGTCCGGATGCTTGGTCATCAACGCAACAAAAAACCCTCCCGCTGGGACCGGGAGGGCTCTCAAATGGTTCGCAGGTTATGCGCGCACGACGTTTGCCGCTTGAAAGCCCTTGGGGCCCTTCAGCAGGTCAAATTCTACGGTCTCGCCCTCATTCAAGGTGCGATAGCCGTTCTCCTGAATCGCGGAGAAGTGTACGAAAACATCCTCTCCTGTGGAGCGTTGGATAAAGCCGTATCCCTTCGCCCCGTTGAACCACTTCACTGTACCTTTCTCTCTCACGGATAAAACTCCTTTCACCAATCACTAAGAATGTTCTCCAGTTTCTCGGATCACGCTTCGATGGCTCGAAGCCCCCCTCGGAGAAGCCGGTAGAATTTTCGGTTGCGTCTACGATGTGCAGAGGGAATTACTTCCAAAAAGGAAAAGACTCCTTGGCTCCCGAATACGGCGAGCATCCGCTGCGGGACGTCCGGAGTCCGACAATTTGGCGCTTTTCCACCACACCCAACAAACGTCAACCAACCTCTGAATCTCAATACCAGAGCGTTTCCTCCGGTATTGAGCAAGAGATCATAGCAGTATTAAAACGTTTCGCAAGCGAAATATGAAGATAAACGAAAGTATGACCTTTGGTCACACTGGATAACTTTAACGAAGATTAAGAAATTAGAGAGGTCCCCCCTGACACTTCCGTTCTGCGCCATTCCTTTGAATTAATTGGGGTTCTGGTACGATTTGGTTTTCCTGTGTCCGACCACCCCATCCCGACTTTGCCCACTGAAGTGAACCCTGCTCCGGTTCAGCCCACCGGTCGTCCTCGGCTTCGCTCATCCGGATTGGTGCTTTCCACCGTGATGTACCTCATGCGGACCGACGTTCACACGTTTGCTTTCTCGGTGGCTGCAAATTCGATTCTTTCCTTCTTTCCCTTCGTCATGCTGATGATGACACTCATCCGGCACGTCTTTCATTCACGGGTCATGTATGACGTCGTTGTGCAATTACTCCGTGACTACCTGCCCGCCGGCCAGGACTTCGTAATTCGGAACCTGAACTCCATGGTCAACTCGCGGCAGAGGGTGCAGTTTGTCTCGCTGGTCATTCTGCTCATTACCTCGTCGGGCATTTTCCTGCCGCTTGAAGTTGCCCTGAACCGCATCTGGCGCTTCGAGAAGAACCGCTCCTATCTGGGAAATCAGATCGTGTCGTTCGGTCTCGCGTTTGCGTGTGGGGCCTTGGCTTTGCTTTCGATTGCTTTGACTGCTGGGCCTGTCGCATTCATGGAATTCCTGCTGCGCGGCTACGGAAGCGGCTTCGTGCGGGTCGTCGGATTTCTGGTAATGAAAGTCTTCGCCATTGCTGCTAGCATCGCCATCTTCTTCCTGATCTACTGGCTGTTGCCGCATGGAAAGGTTCCGGTACGAGCGGTGCTCCCGGCGGCCATTATCATGGGACTTCTCTCCGAGGCCTTGAAGTACGCCTACATCCTCGCTCTGCCCTGGCTGAATTTCCAGGAAGTCTACGGGCCATTCGCACTCTCCGTCACGATGATGTTCTGGGCTTTCCTGTCCGGCTTGCTGCTGCTGGCCGGAGCGCATCTCTCGGCGGAAGAACATCTGCGAGGCGCATTGTAGGCGGATTACTTCTGCAACGGAATCCGAGAGAACGCAACGCCGCGCTTGCGGATGATACGGCAGATCACATCCTCCAACGCCTGCACCAGCATGTTCACTCCCTTTCGCGGCATCAGGAGATTCTTCTCAAGGTACTCTTCGGCGCCGTCTGCCAACAGTTGCTGGCGGTTTCTCTCCGAGAGGCTGCTGACCACGACAACGGGAATGTTGGTTGTCTTCTCGTCGCCTTTGAGTCGGTGCAGGACTTCGGGGCCACTGACCTTGGGCAAGATCATATCGAGCAGCACAAGATCGGGAGCATATTCGCGAGCCATCTGCAGCGCGGATTCGCCATCCTCAGCGCAGATCACTTCGTATCCCGCATTGGCCAACACGGCTTCGTTTTCCCGTCGGATCGGGTGGCTGTCCTCCACTAAGAGAATTCTCACAGTCGTCTCCCTTTGTTGTTGCCATACACATCGGCAATCGAGAGAGCCGCTTTAAGAACGTACAAGCCTGATTGTTTCGGACAACAAAAAGCAGAAGTGAGGTGGAGGCGATCTCACTTCTGCATTCTGACTTCTGCAAATTCGTTACTTCTTGTCGCCGATCGAGATCAGTTCCACTTCAAAGATCAGCGTGCTGCCCGGAGGAATTTCGGGCGTGGGAGGATTGTTACCGTAAGCCAAATCCGTGGGGATGAACAGCTGCCACTTCGATCCCACCGGCATAAGTTGCAGAGCTTCGGTCCATCCGCGAATCACTCCTCCGACTGAAAACGAGGCAGGCTGTCCGCGCTTATAGGAGCTATCGAACTCCTTGCCGTTGATGAGTGACCCTCGATAGTTGACGGTCACATTATCGCTGGCCGTGGGCTTAGGTCCTGAGCCTTCCGTCAAGACCTTGTATTGCAGGCCGTCAGGAAGGGTCTTCACGCCCTCCTTGGATTTGTTGGACGCGAGAAATGTTTCGCCCTCTTTGCGGGCAGGAGCTGCTTGTGCGGATTCAACTGCCGTACGCAGCTGCTGTAGAGCAGATCTCATTTCGTCTTCGGTGAGTTGTGTCTTGGCGCCCGACATGGAATCCCGCAATCCACGCGCAACAATTGCAGGATCGACAGCAGTTCCGACTCCTTGGCGGCGAAGGCCTGAGCCGATGCTCATTCCGAGCGCGTAGCTGTCTTTCTCTTTCTGGGTACGGAGAGGAAGCCCAGCGCTTGCTGGCTTTGCCGCGGTTGCGTACTTTGTTGAAGTCGCAGGCTTCTTGGCCGCGGTTGACTGCGCTGGTTTTGCCGGCTGCGCTGGGGGTGTGTCTTGGGAGAAGGCGAGTCCGGGCAGCAGAACGGCCGTTGCCAGAACTCGAGTCAGGAGTACGGTGAGCGGTTTTTGCATAGAGAAATATTGTCCCATTGCGACGGAAAGATGGGCAATGCAAGGGTCCATCTGCTGCCAACATTCGAAAATAAGTGCGAGTGAGAGGCGACGCGATGGGTATTCTGGGATTCCCGTTTTGGGAAAGTGATATGGTGCTGGGGTACCCCCCTCCCCCCTCCCGGTCTAATGGAATCATCAAGTTAGCGGAAAATCTTGAAATAATCTCTGGGGCTCAATCACTTGCGGGCAAAATCTTGAGCCACAAGGATTTAAGTCCTGTTGACCTTTTTCCGTCGATGCCGCTTTCGCCTTGGCAATCATGTGCTTCTTCTTTGTTGTGCGCAAGGGCAGATATCACAAGCCAAGCCTGTGGATTTCTGTGGCCAATCGAATTTCCAACGCCCTTTGGAATTTTCTCCCTGGCCACCTGTCAACAATGCCAGCAGCGAACGTCACGCATATGGCTTAAGGTGTGCAAACTTTCACCTGATGAGCGGAAGCGGGGGTGTCGAGACTGGGAATCAAGGCACCCTCGCAGTTTCAAGGCGGATTGCAGTAGCTTGCTACCAGCTGGTTTTAGTTCACAGATTCAAGGTTTGGGGAATCGTCCGACAGTTCCCTTCTGTAACGGATTCGTAACACAGTCATTTTCTTAGGTGAAATAAGGCTGCAAATGGGGTATAACGTTCGCACTCGAGGTCCCCAGCCATGTCGTGCAATTTCTGTCAGTCATCGAAGCAAACGGTATTTCCAGCGGAAGTGAACATTCATTTTCCCGGCATGAACGGTCTCGACAAACCGACCGTGTGGGCGTTCCCGCGGCTACTGGTTTGTCTGGATTGCGGCATTGCCGTATTTCACGTTGACAAATCGGACCTGCAAACACTGAGTGATCCTGGGACACGAACGCAGCCGCGAGAAGCCGCCGCCTAGGCATCGCGTGAGTATTCGCGCAGGATTCACAAATTCCTGACACCTGCGAAGTGCTGGAACACCGATGCGCCAGCGACGCGCGCGGCCACCCGTCTGCTTCACACCCCGCTGTAAGTCTTGTTAGTTGCAAATTGAGATAGGAAAGCTAAAACTTCGAGGCGGGTACAAAATCATGACCCGAACACCAACCACACGAAGATGCATCGCCGCTGCGGCAACGCTGCTGCTCTTGGCCTGCATGGGCTACACAGTTGTGGACACTCCGCAGCTGCCGAATCCGGGGAAAGCCCCCATGAGCCGTGAACAGCAGATTCAACTGGGATTCCAGGCGGCTTCCAAGGTCTATCAGCAAATGCCGGTCTTGCCAGACAGCAGTCCGGAAACGCAATACATACGGAAGGTCGGCAAGAAACTGCTAGCTACAATTCCGGCGCAGTATTCCTGGCCGTTCGAATTTCACACGGTTCCGCAGAAAGAAATTAACGCCTTCGCGTTGCCGGGCGGGCCGATGTTCGTGAATGTGGGGACGATTACGGCAGCAGCAAATGAGGCCGAACTGGCCGGTGTCATGGCACATGAAATGTCTCACGTGTACATGCAGCACTCCGCCAAACAAGCCGGCAAAGCACAGACGACGGAACAGATCGCCGGTATTGCGGGAGCGATCCTCGGTACGCAAACCAGAGGGATTGTCGGTTCACTGGCGCAAGCCGGGGTGCAGTTTGGTACGCAGGGGTTGATGCTGAAGTATTCCCGTGGTGACGAGGCACAGGCTGACGCGGTAGGAGCCATCATTCTGTACAAAGCGGGGTATAACCCGCAAGCGATGGCCGACTTCTTCAAGAAACTGGCGAGCGAAGGGTCGACTGGACCGCAGGTTCTGAGCGACCACCCCAATCCGGGAAACCGAGAGGCAGCGATTCAAAAAGAAGTTGCCTCGTGGGCTCCGCGAAAATTCAGCGACGACGATGCATCATTTCAATCAGCGCGACAGCACGCCACGGGGTTGAAGGTGTATTCGGGCGAGGAGATTGCGCAGGGAGCAAAAAGCGGTCAATGGGCAAAATTGAACAAGCAGAATGGCGCTGCGTTCAAACCACCGGTACCGGCAAGCGAGAAGACTCCCTTGCCTACCAGTACCAAACAATGATCAATTCGCGCTGTGAAATTTGGGATTTGTGGCAGAGGTCTCGTCACAAAGATACAGTCCACGAGTGATAAGGCCTGGTTTCGGCAGTCGTCCCTCTGATTAGCAAGATTGCAATAAACTTTCAGGTCACGGTACGTATGTCTTGAAATCCGCCGGAAACGTCATCCTGGACAGGCTGTGAAAGATCGAACTGGAGAGGTTACGCAAGAATACAGACTGGATGGCAGCAAGATTCAAGGAAAAGAGCAAGACGGCACACCGACCGTTGAGTGGATAGACATCAAGGGTAGACAGTTGATTATTCGGTCCTCCCTGAAGGCGGGGAGTGGCGCGCTCAAAGATGTCCCGATCGTGAAAACTCAGAAATGGGGACTATCCGAATATCTCGAAACGGTGACGATTAGCGAGCAGTTTCAGCTGCCTGAAGGAATGCACGTCTGTCCTGCCTCAACTGGAAATGGAGAGAGCGTTCCTCCGTTAAGAATAGCGGAGCGAACGTATGAGGAAAGAACGGAAGCATTACCCCGCAGAGGAGAAGGTAGCCATCTTGAGGCGGCATCTGTTGGACAAGGTGCCGGTCTCGGATCTGTGTGAGGAACTGGGCCTGCGGCTGCCTTTCAGGCTCAAGAGCGTCCCCACCGCCAGGTGGAGGAGAAGCAGAAACGAATTGAGTTCTTGGAGAAGAAGGTGCAGACCAAGGACGAAGTCCTGGCCGAGTTGATGGCCGAGCACGTGGCGCTAAAAAAAACACTTGGGGAACTCTAACCGGCAACTGGGTGCCGCATGACGTGCGGGACCAAGTGGTCGATTTCGTCCGGCGCTGGTCGGAGAAGACCGAGATCGGCGTCGGGCGCTTCATTCCTTGGCTGGGCGTGACCGCCAGCAAGTTCTGTGACTGGCGGCAGCGCTACGGTTGCGTTTCCCGTGATTTCTGGCTGGAGCTGTGGGAGAAAGAAGCGATCATCGAGTTCCACCTGAAGAACCCGCTGGAGGGCTAGTCCGGCAAGTGTTTGGCGAGCTTTGAAGCAAGCTGGATTATTATCCCGGTGGAAGAGCAAACCTTCGCGCAAGGGGACTGGTTTCGACCAGCCGCTGCAGCCGCATCAGCACTGTCATATCGACATTTCCTACATCAACGTCCGTGGGACGTTTTATTACCTGTGCAGCGTTCTGGATGGGTACAGTCGTGCGATCGTGCATTGGGACCTACGCGAGTCGATGAAGGAAGCCGACATCGAACGGATTCTGCAACGCGCCAAGGAGAAGTATCCGGAGGCCAAACCACGGATGATTTCTGACAATGGGCCGCAGTTCATCGCGCGTGACTTCAAGGAGTTCATTCGCCTCTCGGGCATGACGCATGTCCGAACCTCCCCTTACTATCCACAGTCAAACGGCAAGATTGAGCGCTGGCACAAGTCGCTGAAAAGCGAGTGCATTCGGCCGGGAACGCCGCTGTCGCTGGAAGATGCACGGCGTCTGGTCGAGGGCTACGTGGGGCATTACAACAACGTCCGCTTGAACAGTGCCACCGGTTACATCACGCCGAAGGACGTGCTTGCGGGGCGTCAGCAGGAGATCCGCGGAACGCGACCGCAAGTTGGAAGCCGCCAGAAAGCAGCGCCGGAGTCGCCGCCAGCAAGCCGAAGCGGGCCAACCGCCGCGATGTCGGACAGCCGGTGAAGTGGATAGTTTCCGGCGAGCGACAATCAGGACTTGTAGACAAATTTTGTATGGTTAGCAGTTCACCGAGCCTCGGGTAATGCGGCCCGAGCCGCGGAGGATCGACCAAATCGGATACGCTGCACACAGTGCAACTCCGGAAAGCAGGACTCCTGACATCACAAATGGCGGTCGCGCAGCACGTTCGATGGCGTTAGCGTGCCACAGCGCGGATGCACCCATCGCAAACACAAGCGGGGCCAGGATGCTGGCTGCTATTGCAATGCGTCGGGATTCGCGGCTCATCCATGCGTGAATGACTGCGCCCGCAAAGGCTAAGCAGATCGCAAAGAGAGGCATACGAACAAGTATCTCCGAGGACGATTCCAGTATGTTCCTAACCCGGAAGCCCCCAGGGTCGATCATGCCGCTCACGGCAAAGGCCTCGCGCAACTGCCAGTCCACACGTGCCGCAAAAAACAGGTTGAAGGAAATTGCAAAGCTGAGCGTGATCAGCGTCGCGACAATCGCACACCAAACTCCGCCGGTCACGGCCAACACCAACGACCTGGTGCGTTCCCATGCCGCCGCACCTGCCGTACCTAACAGTGCGAGCATTAGCAATACCGGGCCGATAACAAGAACGAAAGGTCTGATCGGAACGAACGCCTCAATTAGGTGATTGGCTATCTGCACGGCACCAAGAAGTAGGCCGATCTGCGCCCCAACAATTGCCGCCGCAGTATTTGGGCTGCCAGCCCTTTGCTTCCAGACAACTACTCCCGCTATCCCGTATACGAGCAAGAGCGCGACGTCCATACGGAGCAGGTCACTTCCGGAGCCTTGGACGCTTGCGGGATGGTGCATGACGCCGACCACGACGAGCGAAAGGACAAGACCCGTGCCAAGAATTATCGCGCAACCGAGCATGTGCTGCCTTCGCATCTCTATGCCCTCCCCGTGCTTATATCATGAAGAAAACATTCAGAAGTGTCTCTACCGGACCAGAAGTTGAGACCGGCAGACAGCGTAGAGCTACAATGAGTCTGGCCGGGCGAAACGGAAGCGGGCATTGCGGGACGCAACCATGCCGAGGGATAGTCCGGGTGGGCTTATCGAGACGATGATCGGCAGCGCAGGGAACACGCTTCTCGCGCTGCTTCTCCATCATCGGATCGAAAGACCCTCATGCCTGAAAAACCCCCGCCCGAAGGGCGGAATACTCACTAACGGGGAACGGCGCTTCTCCATTTCAGGCTGAGCCAACACACGTCGAGGTCGCGAATAGCCTCTCAACCGTCGTCACCAACATGCGCCATTGACGTTCACATCCCCATAGCACTCAAGACCCGCTGAAAAGGCGAAGATACGGCGCAAGCTTGTGAAAACGCTTATTACAACAGTTACGCGCTGCCATTTACTCCAAATTGCGAAAACTCTTCCGCCTTCGGGTCGTACAAAGCACCGCAGATGCAACCTCCATCACAATCGTTCACAAGCTTGTGTTGCCAACATACAGGCGGACGGTGCTCACAAAACGTGTTGATGTAGATGAGTTTCTGCCCGGCTTCAACCACACCTACATATTGCCTGTAATAGTGGCGTGGATCGCTTGTTGGACTTGCCGAATGAGCGAGATTGTCCTTAAGGTAAGTGGCTTTCGACAGACGCTTCTCCATTGTGGAGACGTCCGCTGCGGTGGGCTGCCAGTTTCCATCGACTTTGGGAAGAGCACTCCAAGAGCAAAGTGGAGCAACTGCTTCTGCCTCGCTGGGTGGGAGAACTACCCACCTCTTCTTTTTTGCATAAACATTCGCATTGATGATCAAAAAAAATGCATCGCCTCAGCCGTGGTCTTGGATGGACCGCTTTACAAATCGGCACGATCGATGGTCCACGTGATCTTCGAGAATTCCGGCATCTCGCGACCGTTGTCCTCACCGATCTCGCTCTTGATAAGCGCTTCGAGTTTGTTGCTCATGCCTGTCACCAGGTCACGGTTCTTCTCTCGGTCGGCGGCGAGATTTGTCGTTTCCGACGGATCGGTTTGCAGGTCGAACAGTTCCACGTCGTTTGCCTTGTAGAGATCCGCCAGATTCTGCGGCCGGTTTCGATCCACAGGCGCGAAATATCGGGAAAACTTGTATCGGCCGTCAAATGCCGTACGGACGCTGCCCCGTTTCTTCAGGTCAGGCTTGAAACCGGTGGCCTTCATCGACTCAGCCGGGTTCTTGCCTGCGGCGATCGCTTCCCCTGCCGCAGCAATCAGCCCTGCGTCATTGGCGACAAGAGCGCTGTAAGTAAACAAGATTCCCTCACGCGCCGCATTCAGTTCTGCAGAAGCGGGACTGCCGAGAACTGGCATAAGGTTCTTTCCAGGAAGATCCCGGCCAGCGAAGTCGCCCCGCTGACTCTCGGAGGCACCCGCCATCGCCAGAAGTGTGGGCGCCATGTCGAGGTGGCTCGTCAGCGCCCGGCATGACTGCCCGCCCTTGAGGTCCGGATGGCGAATCAGGAGCGGGATGTGAATGCCTTCCTCGTACGCGAAGGGTCCCTTGCCGTGTAGACCATGTGCGCCCCCCAGCTCTCCGTGATCGGACGTGAAGACGACGATAGTCCGGTCGGCAAGCTGTAGAGCGTCGAGCTCGTGCAAAATATTCGCGATCTGGGCATCCACCGTCCGCAGAGAATTGATGTAGAAGTCGTTGAATCGTTGCCAGCGCTCTTCCTCGAGCGGAATGTGGCCGAGTACATGATCCCAAACCGCAAGAAATTCTCCGTGCGCTTTAGGACGCCCGGGCGCATCCATCGGTTGACGCAGCGTTGTGGCAACCGGCTGGTTCCATGTTGCCTTATAGAACTCGTGATCGGGAGCGGGCGCTGCATGTTTCAGCAGTCTGCCGGTGTCCTGGACTTTTTGTCCGGGAGCGTCGGTGTTGAAGTACATGATGTCGTGGGGGTTCACGAGGCTGACGAAGAGGCTCCAGGGCTTTCCTTGCGCGGACAGCGGCTGACCCACGCGACGTAGCCAGGTGACCGCGCTTCCGGCAATCAGGTGATCGAACTCGTAGCCGCCAAGGGTGTGGCCGATCAGGTCTCCCGGTCCGGCATAATCCGAAAACCCGTAGGCCTCCATCTCTTTGGTGAACAACTTGTCGGCGTCCTGCGAATCAAACTCCTTGTTCAAGTGCCACTTGCCCTTGTACGCGGTGTAGTAGCCTGCCTTGCGAAGCATGTGGCCGATTGTGGGCACGCTGGTGGACATATTCTTAACCCACGGCATGTCGGTGTTATCGAACATGCGGTTGTCGGGAGTCTGCAGGCCGGTAAAGAGAACGGAGCGCGATGGCGTGCACATGATCGCGCTGGTGTAGTGCTTCTCAAAAGTCACGCCGCTCTGCTGAAGGTGCTCGTGACCCGGCAAAGTCAGGCCCGCCGGTGATTTTGCGAAGTAGCGTTCCTGATCGCCAAAAATGAACAGGATATTGAGGCTTTGAGTAGGTGTATGGACAGGCGTCCGTTCGGCCGAAGACGGAGGGAGCACGGAGGCAGAGGCTGAATCGCTCGCACCAAATCCAGCCAATGGAGCGGCTAGCGCTGCTGCCGCCGAAATTTTACCGAAGTCACGTCGCGTGAGGACACGTCCCACTTTTCGCATGTCGGTTCAAGTCTCCTAATTGAATGAAAAAGGCAGTCCCCGCCGAGCTTCCCGTTGCTCGAACATCGAGACTAAGGAGTGCTGCTATCGAGGCAGAAGAATGTTTGTTTCTAGCGGGTCAACAGACGGTTTGGCAACTGTCAATGTTGCCAGAGTGAAACCAAAAGATGACCTTACATCATTGATTACAGTCATGAACCCTCGCAGTGATGGCGTTTGCAGTGATCGACGACTCCAGGGGCCCTCCATTGCTGCAATTGAGTTGTCCCCCAACCCAATCTTCACAACTTCAATCTCGAAGTCGCTCATGACGAACGCCGGTGCATCGTCTCGCTGACTTTTGCGGGTTCAGGCGCTACCGTCACGAGGAATGTTGTTCGCGCTGCGATCGCGTTGCTGCAGCTTTTCATGTCTTACCCGATAGGCATACAGCACGGCGAGTAACGGAGGAGCCACTAGCACCCCCCAGAACGGCCAAATGACTCCGAGGACGATCGGGGTAAGCAGGGACGCCCAGATCGGCACCTTCGCCGTTCTCCGCATGATGTAGGGCTGGAGTAACAACCCGTCGACCAAGGCAATGATGGCGTAAAGCACAAGAACGCCGAGAGGATGTTTCCAGTCCATCCACTTGATGGTTGCGGCGAGTACAGGTCCCAACAACCCGAGGATCGGCCCAAAATGTGGCACGATCTGGAAAACTGCTGCGATCACGGCCCACATCGGGGCCAGCGGGACGTGCAGAAAGTAGAGTCCGATCATCCAGAGGACTCCGACCGCCAGAGAGTCCTGGAATTGGGCCACGGCCCAGTTCTTGAGCGCGCCGCCCGTGGTGCGTAGGTGGTCCCGGAAATCCACTATCAACCCTGCACAACTCTCTTGATACTACATGGGCCAACCAGGGAATTGACCCTCGCGAAATTGCTGCCGGTGTCCGGCACTTATGACCTGAGCGCGCATTTCGGAACCAATGCAACGCTTACAGGCGCCCCCCCTTTTTCAACAATTGGCCGGGTACACGCAGCGACATGGGTGGTCTTGTTAGTGAGGCAGGCGACGCAGAGTTCATGTTGTACGGGAGAAATCCGTCATTTCCTGTTTCACGCCGTATTCCATCCGAAGGCCAACAAGTTGCTGAGTTCCCTCTGTAAGAGTGCACAGTACACTCCAGTATCCAGCGTCCCGTAGTATTCACTCTGAGCCGAGTTGAAAAGGGCGGCTCACCCTTCGCAGGTGCAGCGCAACGGTGCGAAGTAAATGTGCATCTTTTCTGTCATCGCCGGCTGCATCGAAAAGTACGTCGTCAGGTCATCGATGGGGGATTGTGTTGCGAGAGAGAAGTGGCATTGCCGTCTTTGTTTTTTGGTTAGCCTGCAGCGCATCAACGTGGTCGCAGTGCCTTAGTTTCACCGGGTTTTTCCCATCCGAGACCCCGGACAACCCCTTGCGCAATTTGTCTGTGACCGCGGACGCTCTTTGCAATCTGCTCGGGACTTCCCCTTGTAAGAATCCCGGAGTTACGCAGACAGCACTATTCGACCGCACCGGACCCTGCTCGCTCGCCCCGAAAGAACAGGAGCAGCCCGAACTTCCCGATGTGCAGAAAATCTTCAGCGAATATGACAGCCCGATATCGAGTTCCGCGAATACGTTTTTGCCGGCGGTGCGGTATGAACCAGTTGCGGAGGTCCCGCCGCAAAAGGTCAAATGGCGCGGTCTATTCGGTGCATCACTGCGCTACCTGGCTGTGATGCATGCCTTCCGCTTGGGTACTGAAGCGGCCACCTCCCGGGCGTTTGTCAACAACTCCTTCTTCGGGGGCTGGGGTGCGTCTTTGAGCGCGATGCATGGCTGGTCCGATGGGGACGGTTACTACGAGAACTATCTCGGACACCCGATCGAAGGGGCAGTGTCGGCATATATATGGATTCACAACGATCCCCGTTACTATCACGTAGAGTTTGGCAAAGACCCGGACTACTGGAAAAGCCGGTTGCGGGCGTATGTGTTTGCGTGGGCGTACAGCGCGCAGTTCGAGATTGGTCCGATCAGCGAGGCCACCATAGGGCAGATCCAGCGTTACTGCTGCGAGTACGGTTTCGTGGATCACGTCATCACTCCGAATGGAGGAATGGTCTGGGTGGTGGGCGAGGACATGATAGATAAGTACGTCGTTCGCCGCATCGAAGATCACACGCAGAACGTGTGGTTGCGGATCGGAGCGCGCGGCGCTCTGAACCCCATGCAGAGTTTCGCCAACCTGATGAACATGACCTTTCCCTGGCACAGGGAGAACCGCGACGCTCCCAGCCGTTACCGGCCGGGTACATCCAACACCGGATACGGAGCGTTCCACAGGGAGACAGAGGTCAATCCTTATCAGCCGAAGTTCGAATTCGTGGCAACGGTGCCATCTGTAATGGAGATTGGCGGTTTTTCATGCCTGGGCGGAGGCGGGATTGGCGGGTTTCGCGCGGGGAAGGACTGGCAATGGACGCTCGAGGTCAGCGGGTGCACCTTGGGCAACAGCCTTCCTGAGAATTGGAGCGGCGATTCTTTGACGTTCAATATCGGCCCCCAGTGGATCCGGCATACGGAGAGTCGTTGGAGCCCGCACGCCCACCTGCGCTTCGGCGGACAGAAAATCGCCTTGCTGCAGACGGATCCGGAAATGCGAAAGAAGATTGAAGAGAGTCTGCCACCCGACTCGAAGCTGACGCCGTATTACTCTATCTTTAACAAGACGTATGAGAGTACCGCCATTGCGTTCACCATGGGAGCGGGCGTCGACTATCGCCTGCACCCAGGGCTGGCGGTGCGGATGGCCAATCTCGAATACGTACACTCGTGGCTGAACCCGGTAGCTGGCCACGATTTCAACAACGGCGTACGACTTACAACCGGTCTGGTACTGCGCGTAGGCACGTGGTGAAGCGTCGCTCTCGTTTTCTGCTGGAACTTCCCTTGCTACCGATCGACATCCGTTCGGGCCGACCACGCTCCAGCACCCTGCTGGCTTGAGTTTCTTGCGGGTACATTGTCATGTACCATTCCCGCGTTGGAGGACTTATGAGACGGTGCTTTGTTCTGGCTGTGTTGTTGGCATTCATGGGTTCTGGGCGGGCGCAAACAAGCGCGGTGAAAGTGAGCGTAACTCGCTGGCCGCAGGATCGCTCTGCGGCGATTTCACTCTCCTTTGACGACGGGATCAACTCGCACCTGGACTTTGTCGGCCCGATTCTCCAGAAGCATCACCTCAACGCGACCTTCTTCGTGACGACTGGAATGGGCCCGTGGGAGAAGCGAAAAGCTGAGTGGAAGCAACTGGCGCAGCAGGGCAACGAACTCGGGAATCACACGGTGCATCATCCCTGCCTGCTGCCGCAGATCACACCGAATGCGAAGGACTATACCCCGGCCATGATGCAGGCAGAGATCAGAGACGCAGCGGAGCAGATCCAGAGTGTGCTGGAGCGGCAACGTGGAATGCCATACGCGTATCCATGCGGGGATATGAGCTTTGGCAAGCCGGAGGACCAGGTCCGGAATGCTGCGTTGTATGCGAAATATGTCTCAGAGAATTCATTCGGGGCGAGAGCGGTAGGTGCAGGAGCGCCAAACTCCGACGAACTGAATGTACTGGCGATCAACGATCTGGGACCAACGGCAGACAAGGATTTTTCTGCGCTGCTCGGCATGGCTCAACCTGCCATCAACAGCCACGCATGGGGCGTGTATTGTTTTCATGGAGTCGGCGGTGATTGGTTGTCGGTCACTCCGCAGTCCCTGGATCAGCTGACTTCGTTTTTCGAAGCACATGGAGAAATCTGGACCGCGCCTTTCGGAGACGTGCTGCGTTATATCGAGGAGCGCAAGGCGGCGACGATTCGAGTCGACGCGACTGACAATACTTCTGTGAACCTGGCCCTGGGATGGCCGATGGATCGCAAAATCTACGATGTACCGCTTACATTGAAAGTCGAAGTCCCGATGAACTGGAAAGACGTGACAGCCAGCGGAGATGGAAAGGCATTAAGTTCGCGGGTTGTGGATCGCACAAACAGGAACCGGGATGCTGATAGAAGTTCCCGCCCAGATGGTGGTTGTGAAGATCAGCGGACACTCCTGAGTGCCGAAAAATTCACAGCCTTTTGTGACATCCGTCACAGATTTTGTAAGGGCGCCGGACTAGTCTGGCACGTTTTCCAGGTAACCCTCCGAGCAGAGGACACAAAGTCGAGGTCTCCCTATGGTTGGGAGCAGTTTTGTGCGTCTGCTCGTAATACTTGTGCTGGCGTCAGGCCCCGCGTTCCTGACCGGCCAGACCGAGGCGAAACCCGGGCTGGAGTTCAAGCCCGATTTCGTTTTGCGCAGGCCGGTTCCCGTGCAACCGCCCGGGACAGGCATTCACCCGCCGAGGTTTCCAATCAGTCCTCCGGGTGTGTTCGGATTCCCGCAATTTGTTCGGGCAGCGGGAATGATCTTCTCAGGCACAGTCACCCACATTGAGCGGCGGCCAGCGAGTCTTGGCCAAGCGGTGGAAACCGTGGTCATCACCTTTCATGTTGAAAGCGGGATTCGCGGAGCCGCGGCGGGCGAAAACCTCACGATCACGCAGTGGGTTGGACTGTGGTCCGCAGGACAGCGCTATCGCATCGGTGAGCACGTAATGCTCTTCTTATATCCCAACAGCAAGTTAGGGCTGACGAGTTGCGTAGGAGGATCACTGGGACGCCTCGAAGTCGATCCCACGGGGCACGTTTTGTTGACTGCGCAACATCTGACTGCATTTCGAAAAGATTCCGTCCTGGGTGGGAAGTCGCGCCCTCGTCTAAGCGATTTCGCCTTGGCGGTACGGCAGGCCAGTGAGGAGGAATGAGGCGATGAGAGAGGTGACCATCAGTCCTTGTGTGGCATCTACGTGTCGTTCATTCCTCCTCAGGCTGGCCGTCGCGGTGGGCATTGTGTTGATCTTCGTGGTGATGTCGCGGGCCGGAGGGCCGAGGTGCGTTGCGGGTAGCAGCTACTTCGATCCCGCGATGACGGGACAACCGTTGGTTTGGCCACAGGGCCTGGTCACTTATTACACCGATCAGGGGGATCTCAGTCCGATCTTGCCCAAACCCTCCGCCGATAGCTTCGTGGCCGGAGCATTCGCAGTCTGGACCAGTGTTCCGACGGCCGCGCTTTCAGCGATGAACCCGGGCACACTAGCCGAAGATGTGAGTGGTAGCAACGTGAGCGTCAACGGCGACGGCACAATCGCGATGCCGGCTGACATTCAGCCGACTGCGACGGGTACTCCGATCGGTGTCGTCTACGACTACGATGGGTCAATCATTGACGCGTTTCTGGGAGCAGGGGCCGGGGACTCCGGCCAGTGTCCCTTTAATGGCGTAATCGGGGGCAATGACAATTACGGGCCGCTTGCCACCTACCAGCACGCATTGATTGTGATCAATGGCCAATGCGCGCAACAGAATTCGCAACTCACTGATCTCGAGTATCGGCTCGTCCGCGTGATCGGCAGCGTAATGGGCTTGGGTTGGTCCCAGCTCAACGGAAATGTGCAGACGGGATCGCCATCGTGTCCGACAAGCGACGATTATGAGGGGTTTCCAGTCATGCACTTTACCGATCCCTTCAACTGCGTGCCAATCACCCGGTGTTATCCCAACCCCTATCAGTTATCGATGGATGATGCCGCAGCGATCTC
>Ga0335085_10003610_pt1 | contig 26563 bp, 22 predicted proteins | sample Lox_Sample_45_FD_206712 | JGI IMG/M metagenome (GOLD analysis project Ga0335085, IMG submission 206712) | Soil microbial communities from Loxahatchee National Wildlife Refuge, Florida, United States - Lox_Sample_4.5 | ecosystem: Environmental > Terrestrial > Soil > Wetlands | place: USA...
TTCTTGCTTATAAAAAAAGCTGGTCGTTCCTATCATTTTTCTCTCGGATTGGTTTGGATCCACGAAGCTGTCCAACTTGACCGTCATTTCGCAAGTGAGTGAATTTCTCGTTTTTCTCAAGACCCTCATTTCAATTTGGCCGAATGGTTCCGTTTCCATATTTTTAAGCACCGAAGAAAGGCGAAGCTTAAACACTTTGGAGGGGTCTGTTTCAATAATCTCCTTATGGAACGAGGATATTTCTAAATGCATTCCCTCCCGGTCTGCGTAATAGTAAAGTTCCATGAAATCCTTTGGCCACCGCCCGCACTCATACCGAAATACAGTTAATAACTTAAATTCGTTTTCCAGTTTTATTTTTGAGGGCATAAAATCCTCCTCTTTCAAGCCAACAACCCCGCCTGGCGGAACGAAAAATGTCCCTCAGTGGCGAGGATCAAATGGTCGTGTACCGTGATGCCCATGGCGCGGGCCGCCGTCAAAACCTGCCGGGTCAATTGCTTGTCCCCCTCGGAAGGTTCCAGGCTGCCCGCCGGGTGGTTGTGGGCCAGGATGAGGCCCGTGGCATTGAGCTCCAGGGCGCGCTTGAGGATCTCGCGGGGATAGACCGCCGTGTGATCCACCGTGCCTTCCTGCAGATGCTCGAAAGCGACCAGGTGGTTGCGGTGGTCCAGGAAGATCGCGGTGAAAATTTCCCGGGGGCGGCTTCCGATCTGTTCTCTTAAGAAGGAAGCGACCTCCTCGGGATGGGTGACCGGGCGGCCTCGCTTGAACTCCTCCTGGTGGGCCAGGCGGAAAAGGTCGCCCATGGCCTTAAAGTGCAGGGCGCTTTGGGGTGGCAGCTCCCCGAGGGTTTGCAAAGCCGCCAGGTCCGCCTCCAGGATGCGGCGGACGTTCTTGAACACTGAAAGCAGTTTCTTGGCGTAAGGCTTGGTGTCCCGGTGGGGAATGGAGAAGGAGAGGAGCAACTCCAGGAGCTCGTAGTCCTGCAGGGCCGAGGCCCCTTCGGAGGCGTATTTGTCCCTCAGGCGCTTGCGGTGGCCCAGGTAATCCGGGCCCTTTTCCTGGGCGATTTCAACCCCGACCGTGTTTTGGACGTCCATTTCCACCATGGCTCACCCCCAGCTTTTTCCCTTGACGAAGAATACGCTCGTATACTAGTATACACCCGTATTCCATTTCAAGAAATTTTTGGAGGAAGCCATGGCGCCGTCCGATGAATCCTTAACCGACATCCAGCGCGAGGTTTTGAAATACGTGCAGGACCACCTGACCCAGAACCACCGGCCGCCCACGGTGCGCGATGTGATGCGGCATTTCAAATGGAACTCTCCCCAAAGCGCCCGCAAGCATCTTCTGGCCCTGGAGGAAAAGGGATATTTGGAACGGGAGGAACACACGGCGCGGGGGTTGAGGCTGGCCGAGGATTCGTCGGTGGGCGTCTCCATCCCGGTATTGGGAAAAGTGGCGGCGGGTTTGCCCCTTTTGGCGGAGGAAAACCGCGAGGGCAACCTGGTGGTGGACCCTTCCATGGCCCGCGGAGGACGTAATCTTTTCGCCCTGACCGTACGCGGCGATTCCATGGTGAATGCCCATATCCTTCCGGGCGATAAGGTGATCGTGCAACAAACCACCCACGCTTCCCCCGGGGAAATCGTGGTGGCCCTGGTGGAAGGCGAGGCCACAGTGAAAACCTTCCGGAGGTCCAGCTCGAAGGTGGTTTTGGAACCAGCCAACCCCAAATACTCCCCTATCGTGGTGGGCGAGGATAAGGATTTCCGGATCATCGGCAAGGTCGTCGGGGTCTTCAGTCCCCGCTAATACCCGCCGCTACGATTCATCATCACAAATGCCGTATTTCGATGGCCTTTAAACACAGCCATCCCTTTTTGAAGGAGGCTCCCATGTACTCCCTTTCCTCATCCACCGCCCTGGTGGTCCGGGAAAACCCTTCCTCCTATTCTCCTTTCTCCCGGAAAAATGTCGTTTACGAGGTTGCCCTTGGGGTTGATCCCTCTTCTTCCTGGCTGAAGGACCTTTCCCACGCCCACCGCCTGGTACAAACCCTTCTCCAAGGGGAACTTTTGGGGGATTACGAACTCTTGGATTTTTTGATTTGGCCCGAAGGCCTCCTGACCCGGGTTTCCCTAAAGAAAACTCCGTCCCTTTCGGAGTTCCTAAGGTCCCTCAAGGAAAAATCCGCGCCCGCACAAGAAGACTATCGGCGGTTGTGGCGGGAGGAACCCCAATGGATCCGTTTGGTGCCGCCGGAGAAACTGGAGGAATCCACCCGACTCTTCCTGGAAACTGCCCAATCGGTCCAGTTGGGCCTTTCCGATTCGACCCCCGGGCTTTTTTTCTTCTATCGAAACCCCCGCCGGGGCCGGTAAAAGCCCTTACCGCAGGCAGCCGCCATGAAGGACCCCTTCCTTTCCACATCCTATTCGCCGACCTACACCGAGGTTGATGACGACCCCCGGGAAGTGGAATATATCGAGATCAAGGTGAAGTCCGCTCTTCACCACACCCGCTTGCCTTACAGCCCCAAACCTTTCTTCTATTCCCTCAACCTATACCGGGGCTGCCGGCACGGGTGTCCCTTTTGCTTCGCCCGTTACACCCACTGGTTCCTGGGTTTCCAAAACTCCTTTGATTTCCAAAGGAAAATCCAGGTGAAGGTGAATCTCTTGGAAAAACTGGAAGAGGAACTGGCCAACCCCCGCCGCAAAAAGGAGTGGGTCACCCTGGGCGCGGCCACCGATCCCTACCAGCCAGCCGAAAAAAAATACGGGCTGGCCCGGGGCGCCTTCCGTCTTTTGGCCAAATACCGGTGGCCGGCGGTCTTCTCGACCAAGTCGGACCTGGTCTTGAGGGACTTGGATGTCTTGAAGGACTTGGTGGACCGGGCGAACGGGGGCGTGGCCATGACCCTGACGACCTTAAACCCCGCCCTGCAGAAATTCCTCGAGCCCCACGCCGTTCCCATCGGGCGGCGTTTGGAGGCCTTGCGCCGGTTGAAGGCCCACGGCATCCCCTGCGGCATCCACCTGATGCCCATCATCCCCTTTGTGACCGACACCGAGGAAGCCATCGAGGGCATGGTGAGGACGGCGGCGGAGATCGGAGTGGATTATTTCGTCTACAACGTGCTGAGGCTTCGGGGGGAAGTGGTCAAAGGCTACTATTACCACGTCCTCCAAAAGTTCAACCGCACCGCCTTTGAGCAAACCCGCAAGCTTTACGGCGCCCGCCCCTATCCGCCCGAGACCTATACGGAGGCGCTTTTCAAAAAAGTAAAGTTTTTCCGGGAAAAATGGAATTACCAAAATCGTTGGAGGGCCATTTTTTCGGATAAGCAACTGGAGCTTTTTTAGGGAAGCGATGAAAGGCGATGAACCGAAGGTTAAAACAACTAAATTCAATTAGTACTTTAAAGAAGGACAAACGCTAATAAGTTTGAAATGGAATAGGTCTTTAAAAACAAAAACCCCGGGAGTTCGTCCCGGGGTTTTTGTTTTTTATACGGGTTTACGGTTAAACGCCGAAAGCCATCTCTGCGTCGGGGGCCCGCTCCTCCGAATTCTGGGCCGGCGGGAAGATATGAGCCGCGTGGCCGTTGACGACTTCCTCCAAGTTGAGGATCTTGTCCGCCGTGCGGATCATTTCCCGGCTTTGGGCATCGGGGAAAACCGCCAGTTCGACATGCTTTCCCAGTTCCTTCACCAGCGCCATGGCGGGCGAAAAGTCCTGGTCCTCGGTGACTACGATGGCCGTGTCGTAGGCGTCGCGGGCGGCGTAATAAACCATGTCGGCGGCCATACGAACATCCACGCCCTTTTCCATCCGGTGGCCTTCCCGGTTCTGGATAATTCGCCCCAGGCGCAGTTCCAGGTAGGGAGTGCGGTCCAGGGAATCGAAGAAGGATTGTTGGCTTTTGGCTTTGTCGGAAAAATGGGTCGCGTCGAACACCGCGTTGTAGTAGTAGGTTCGGATCAATTTCCGGCGGTCGCCAGCCAGGGCCAGGGAAAACTGGTAATAATCCACCCGCGTCATCTTATTGTTCCGCTTCAGGGCGAAATAAAGATTGCTTCCATCAATGAAGACACAAACACGTGACATGCTGCACCTCTTTCATATCAGTCCTGATATGCTAAATTTAACTCTCGTTTAATCCTACGCCACAAAACTTTGAAATCGCAAGAGCGTTTTTAAGAATGGCCAGCCTTTATGCATAAAAGCTAAACATATTAGGCAAAAAGACAATGAGGGCTACTTATCGGCTTCCTTGAAACGGTCTTTCGCAAATAGTTCGTAAAAATAAAAGGCGCCGATGACCAGGGAATGGTGGATTCGCCCATCGCGGATCATTCCCGGAATTTCCTTCAAATCGTGGAGGCTCACTTCCAATTCTTCGGCCTCATCAAGGTCCAATCCGGTAGTTTTCTCCGCCTCCAGGGCCAAATATATGTGGCAAGTATTGTTGAGGATCGCGGGATTAGGCCGTACACTCCCCAGCAATTGCCATTGGGGGGACTCATAGCCCGTTTCTTCCCGTAATTCCCGTTTGGCCGCGTCCAAAGGGGGCTCCCCCGGGTCCACCGCCCCACCGGGTATTTCCAGGCTCACCTCGCCCGATCCATGCCGGTACTGGGAAACCATGAGGACCTTCCGGTCCTTGGTCAGGGCCACAATATTGACCCAATCCCTCGTCGAGAGTACGAAGAAAGGATGCTCCTTTCCGGTCGTCGGTGAGGTGCTTTGATGCACGTGCACCTGGAAAAACCCACAATCATAATCAATTCGGTCTTTAATCCTTTTCCAAGGTTGGATCATTTCCGTTTCCCTCCAAAACTGACTTTGCCTGTTTTTATCGACGGATATTCTTCGTGGTTCTCCCATGGGAAAGCAACCATCCATTTACCTAGGCGCTTAAGTTTTCCGGGCTTGGGAAGTTACCTTCTAGAAGAACGGGAGGAAGGGGCCGGTTGATGCCAATTCAGGTAGACCTCCCGGTAGATGGCCAGGAAGGCCATTCCCAGGGAAAGAATGATGGGGCCCAGGAAGACTCCCAAAATGCCGTAAACCTTGAGCCCCCCGATGGTGGTAAAAAAAAGCCAGAAGAGGGGAAGCTTGGCTTCGTTGCCGATGACCCACGGCTTGATGATGTAATCCACCGCCGTTATGACGAGCCCCCAAAGGATAAGGCCTACCCCGGCGACAAAATGGTCCTGGGCCAAAAACCAAATGGAAACGGGGATCCAAACCGACGCCGCCCCCAGGAAGGGGATGAAGGAAAGGATGAAGGCGGCTAAGCCCAAAAGGATCGGCACGGGCACGCCTGCCACCACGAAGCCCAGGCCCGCCATGAAGCCCTGCACCAGGGCGGTCAGGAAAATGGCCCGGACGACGGCCGTCACCGTGATGGAAAAGGTGTGGACCACTTTTTCCCGGTATCTTTGTTCCAAGGGAAGGAGCTCGGTGGCCCGCAAGGCCAGCCGGGAGCCGTCCCGGAAGAAAAAGAAAAGGGCGACGGATACAAAGGCTATTTCCAGGGCAAACCCGGCCACGTTTTGGAAAGCTTCCGACATCTTGGAAAGGATCAGGTTGGAGGAATTTTCAAGGGCGGTGGAAACCTGCTTTTGGATGACCACCTCATACTGGCTGGCATCGATGCCCCAGGACTGCAGCCAGGGTCCCAGGTTGAAGGATTTGAGCCTGTCCAGCACCCATTGGCTTTTCTGGTCCCATTGGGCCGTGGAAAGAAAGGCGTAGGCATTGGGCAGTTCCCGGCCGAGGTTGACGACGATGAAAAAACCCGGCAAGGCCAGCAAAACCAGGACGATCAAGGTGGAAATCAAGGCGGCCAGCCAATCCCTTTTTCCCGTGGCCTTCAAAAGCCGGGTATAGAGGGGGTGGAACACCATGACCAGGATGGTGGCCCAGACGAAGGACCGGAGGAAGGGTTCCAGGAGGGAAAACAAAAGGCTCAGCAGGCCGATCAGGAGAACGAAAAAGGCGATGACGAAAATGTTCTGGCGGGAAATTTTAATTTGCGCGGCCAAACAGGCCTCCTAGGGTAGCGGGCTTATTTTACCCAAGAAGGGTGGTCAAAAGCCCGTTAAATTCACCCCGCGGTATAATCAAATTCGGTTCCCTTCCTTGAGGAAGCCTCCAGCCTCAAATAAAATAGAAGCGAATGATGAAACTAAAACATTCCCCGAAACCCTCCCGTTCTTCGCCGGTCGTCTTGGGTCCTTTTCCCCTGAGAAAAATCCTGGGGCAAGCCTGGGGCCTTTTTGTCTTTTCGTCCTTTTTCGCCGTGCTCTTCAACGCCTTTTACGTCGGGGGAATCGAATTAAAATACAAACCTAAGATTTACGCGAACCCATCCGGGGCACCTTCCGCCCCCGCGACTTACGCCGGCTTTTCCCCATCTTCCCAACCAACCTCCATAAGGAAAAAGGCCGCCCCTACCCCCTTGCCGGGAGAACCGAACCCCTTTCCCCGCTTGAGCGCGATGGGGGTCAAACAACGCTTGGATAAGAAATCCTGTGTCATCCTGGATGCCCGCAAGCCCGAGGAATACGAGGCGGGCCACATTCCCGGGGCCATTAATTTTTACGGTAATGAGCCCGAGAAATTCGCACCCCGGGTCATGCCCCAATTACAGGATAAATCGGAGGAAATCATCGCTTATTGCCATGGCGGGGATTGCGACCTGTCCCTCCAGGTGGCCAGGGCCCTGCAGGAGGCGGGTTATACCCACGTGGAAATCTTCACCGGCGGCTGGCCGGACTGGCAAAAAGCGGGCTACCCCATCACGAAGGGAGGGAACCCGTGAAAATCGATGAGGTCCTAAACGACAAGGCCTTGTGTGCCCTGAGCCTTTTTCTGATCCTGCTTTGGGCTGGAGTGAGATACCGTCTTTTCACCCTTCCCCGTTTGGACGGGGAAACGGCCGCCACAACCCTCTTGCGGCTCGCCTGCGGTTTTCTTCTCGCGGGCGCCAGTTTGGACAAGTTGGGCGACGCGGCCGGTTTCCTCGGCCTGATCAAGCAGTGTTATTTCTTCATCCCCGATTCCGTGAAACCCCTTACGGCCGTCGTCATCCCTTGGCTGGAATTTTTTGCCGGACTCTGCTTGATTTTCGGTTTCCGCTGGCGCACGGCGGCGCTGGTTTTTTGCGGTTTGATGGCCGTCTATACGCTTGCCATTTCCTGGGACGTCCTCCACGAAATCGATTGTTCCTGCGGTTGCTTCAGCAAGGACACCGGCGAGAAGATGACCGGATGGACGGTGGCCCGGGACCTGCTCTTCCTCGGGGTGGGTTCCATCGTTCTGCTTTCACGCCGGACTTTCATCGCCCTGGACCCCTTGAACGATTAAACCGGTTTAGTTTCCGCGGACCATCTTTCAGTTGATCGTGAATCTCTCCTGAAACCTCCGCACCCCGTCCAAAAGTGATTTCCAAAATTTCAGTTATGGTAAACTTGTTCACAGGCGCCGTCTTGAAGGCGGCCAAACTTTTCAACACTGATGAGAGTCGTCCATGCCGCTGGATAACATGAACTCCGACCAGATCGACGCGATCGGCCGGATGAGCAAACAAATCTACGACGAATTCCGCAACCTGGGTTATGCCGGTGTGAGCGTTGATCCCGTCCGTTTCCTCGCCTATCGGAAGCAAACCAACAACGACCGTTTCACCCAGTTGGTGGTTTCCGACGCCGGCGTTTTCTTCATCGACCTGGCCCGAAAGGTCAAATACAAGTTCCATTCGGATTTCTTCCTGGTCTATTACGACGGCCTTCACGCCGTGGACGAGGAAAAACTGCGGAACCTGGAGGGGCCGGTAGTTGTTCTGGACAACCTGCTGGAGTTTTGGAAAAAACCGGGGATAGGGTTCTGCTTGGTGGCCGACCACCTGAATAACTGCCAATACCTATCGGAAAACCAGAAGGCTGAAATGGAGAGGGCCCAGAAGTTGTACAAGGGGGATGGCTTCGTCATTCGGCCCATGCTTCATCGCAAGGTAGGGGAAGTAAAAACGGCCCAGCCCGGAACCCATACCATTTCCCTCGACGAATAACTTCCGCCAACGGTCGACAGTCGACAGCAAAAATTGGCCGGTTCGCATTTAATCTGTTGCTGCCGACCGTCGACTACCGACGGAAAGCCGCTATTTCTCGAATTCCTTCAAGATCGCCTTTCCCCTTTCCCGGTCCAGGGCTTCCAAACCGGGTCTCTTCAAGAAAGCCTTTAAAACCTTCCGCCCTTCTTCCAGCCGGCCTGTTTGGCTGTAGGCCAGCGCCAAATTAATGGTCAAGGAAAGTGGCAGGGGCTGGGTTTCCGCCCTCAGCAGGCGGATCAACTCCTCCTTATCCCCCCTTTTGCCCAATTCGGAGGTGAGAAAAAGCAGGATTTCCTCATTATGGGGCGCCCGCTTCAAGGCTTCGTCCAAGGCCTGCCGGGCCTCGGGCCATTCCCCGTTTTCGGTCAAGGCCCAGGCCCGCACCAACAGGGGGGCGGCATAAGTGGGATGTTGCAAGGCCAGGTTGCCCAACAACTCCAACCCCTCCTCCTTCCGGCCCGTCTGGAGGAAAAGGTAATAAAGCTGCTTGAGCGCCTCGGGCCGGGAAGGATCCAACCGGACGGCGGTCTGGATTTCATCCCAGGCCAAGTCCGTTTCCCCGCCCGCCAGGTAGGTCTTGAACAGGTTCAGGTGGGCCGTGGCTGAGTCCGGATTTTCGTCCAGGTATTCCAAAAGGAACTTCTCGGCTTCCCTAAACCGGCCCGCTTCCAAATGGGCCGTTCCCAATCCCAGGAGAGCCTCGGTCAAACCTTCCTTCAAGCCGCGGGCTTTCTCGAAACAACGGCAGGCCAGGTCGGCCAGGCGGTCCTGCAGGAGCCGCCACCCGAATTGCGCCAGCGTCTCCGCCTTCGTTTCCTTCTCAATGGCCTCCGTCATCTTCTTTTCATAATCCGCCCGGCGCACGAAGGCCGCGGAGATGTCCCCTTTTTCTCCCTGCGACGGGATCACGAAAAGTTCACCCAGGTTGATCAGTTGCTCCAGCACGAAGTGGTCTCCCGGTAAAAGCTCCAGGGCCTTCCAGTAAACTTCGGCGGCCTTGGCCTTGTCGCCCATGGCCTGGTAGGTGCGCCCCAGGTTGCTGTAAATCCATCCCGCCGTGGGGGCCATGCGCAGGGCTTTCTTGTAGAAAGACTCGGATTTCTCCAGTTCGCCCGTGGCGCGGAAGCAAAAACCCAGCTGGAAGCAGGTAAGCGGGCACTCGGGGTCGATGTCCAGGACTTCCACCAGCTTGGGGATGGCTTCGGCGACGCGGCCCGACTCGAAATAGGGGGCCACCTCCCTTAAGCGCGGCCATTTCTTGACGAATAATTGGTAAAGATAGGCTCCCGGGATTCCCGGCGCCGCTCCCAAAAGCTCCTCCATCACCTGGGAACCCTCGTTGAAATCGTAGCCGTTCTTCTTGATATCTTCTTCGCGGTGGATCCAAACCGGGACGTGCAAGGGCAGGTGGTGGAACTGGGCCAACGCCTTGGGCAGGGAAATGAAGGTGATTTCAGGCGGGACCTCGGGGGGCCGCTCGAACGATGGTGAACTCACAAAAACTCCTTGGTGTCAGTCCTTGGGAAGCCGGCCGGTTTTTTCGGCCTGGTCCAACATCCTAAGTCCCTCCGCCGCGGAAGTATAGTTGGGTTCGCAGTGGAGGGCCTTTTCAAAAGCCGACCGGGCTTCCTTGAAACGGCTGCGCCTCAGGTAAAGGGTCCCCAAATCGTTGTAAAGATGGGCGGCGGGGGTTCCCCTTTCAATGGCTTGTCGCAAAGCCCCGACTTGGGCTTCGTAATTTCGGTCGCCATAGGCGTTGTCCGACATTTTTTCCCAGAAGCAGGCTTCCAGGAAGGAATCCCCCACGAAAAGGGGGTGTAAAGCCGCGAGCCTTTCCATCACCGGTTGGCGGGACCGATAGTCGCGGTCGTCAAAAACCATGGGCACCAGGCCGTTCATCGCTTGGTCGGCCCGGATCAGGCGGGACAGCTTTTCCGGATGGGAGCAAGGCAGGGGGATGATATCCAACGCCAATCCTCCGTCGGGCCAGCCCATATCCCCCGCCAGCCGCACCCACTTGCCCTCGGGAAAATCTGAAGCCAGACAAGGCTGGAAATGGACATTGGCCAGGACCGCCGTCCAGTGGGGTTGGACTTGGCTGATTCCCGGGTTTTGGGCGACATTGAACTCATGAGTGGCGATGGAAAGGCTTTGGTCATAAAGGTCCGGTACAAGGCTGAACAGGATGATGCCCGGCCCTGATTGATTTTGAATCTCCTCCAAAAGGGAGTAAGCCCTTAACCGGTCCACGGATTTGCTGGCGAACCAGCCGTCGGGATGGGTCCAAACATCCCGGTAAACCCTGAAAAGATGGTGGCTATCCAGAGACAGTGAAAAGAGAAGCAACAGCCCCAACACCGGCCAACGCCAGGACGCCTTGAGGGAACCCAAGAGCCCCGCGAACCCCAAAGCCGCCCCCCCTAAAAGGAGGGGCAGGAGGGGAAGGATCCGGAACATTTCCACGCCGCCGGTCAAGAATCCGGGAAGGTAGAAAACAAGGAAAGCCAGCGCCCAAAACCTGACCCAAGCGGTGGAAACCTGCTTTACAAGAACAACCGTCCCTAGGAAAAAGCAGGCCCCCAAAAGGGGGTTCAGGTACCCGCCCCAAAAGGGCTTATACGCGAAGAGGTTGGGCGGGACGGCAGATTTCCAGAAGAGGGCGCAGAAGTCCCAAAAACCCCTCAGCAATTGGGGCCCCCAAGCTTCGCCGGGGTTCAGCGCCCAGACATGCTGGATATAACCGCCGTAGCCGGCCATCAGCCAAGCAATTCCCAGGGGCAGGTAAACCAGGATCGCGCCGCCAAGAAAAGGCCCGAGAATCCTACGGTGGAAATAAAAAATCCAAAGGGCCGCGACCAGGGCCACGCCGGGCCAGGAGGTGAAAGTGTAAAACCCGGCTCCCACCAAAAGACCCAGGTAGAAACCTTGCTTCGACCGTTCAAGGTGGACGGTTGGCGCTGGCCGGCCCGGCGGTTTTAAGCCTTTACCGCCGGCTGCCGACCGCGAACCGCGGACTGTTTTTCCAAGTTTCCCCGCCAGCCAAAAGGCCAGGCATTCCCACAACAAAAGGAGGGACCCTTGGTGGGAGAACCTTCCCGTATAAAGGGGCCAAAAGCTGAGGGCCATCAGCGCGCCCAGAAGCAGGGCGAAGCTTTTGGAAAAATGAACCCGGGCCCCCTGGTAGAAGGCCAGTACGGTCAGGAGCGAGAGGATGGCTGGAAAACACCAAAGGGAAAACAATGAAACCCCGAAGGCCTTGAAGAACAACCCTTCCATCCAGATGTAGAGGGGCGGCAATTGGCTGAAATCATATAAAAGCTTTGCCGAACCCGGGCCTTGGGCGGCCAATTGCATGGCGAAATAACCGCTTTTGGCTTCGTCCGTCAGGGGCCATTGGGAAAGGGTCGTCAAATGAATGAAACGAAAAAATGCCGCGGCCAGTATTAATAAGGGCCAAATCCAGCCGGGCGTGGGAAGAAGGGTTTCATCCGACCATAGGGGCTTTGAGGAACGGGTGGGGCCCCGGTCCCTCATTAAAATAATGGCCATGGGAAGCGCAAGGCCCAGGATTCCGAAGGCCGCCTTCCAGGCCAAGGACAACGGGGAGAAGACCAAAAGGCCGTTCGTAAAGGCGAAACAACCGAATAGGGACCAATGGGTCTTGGGTTGGAAAACCGGGGTCGAGGATTTTTTCCTCAAAGCTCCGCCTTTGAAGGGGATAAAGACGCGTTCATTATATAATCACCCGATTGCCCGCAGCCCCATCTTTCCCGCAAGGAGCTGATTTCATGGAAACCCTGGCCCAATGGTTTGGCCCCCTGCATCCGCCGATAACGCATTTCCCCATCGTGTGCTCCATCCTGGCCGTCCTGGCCTTTGGGGCGGGAACCTGGAAAAGGGCCGATTGGCTTTTGAAATCCGCCGCCGCCCTGTGGGTCCTCACCTTTTTGACCGCCGTGGCCAGCGCGCTGTTGGGCCATCTCTTTGCCCATCACCTGGGCATGACCACTGATTGGTCCCTCCTGCCGCCGCCCCAGGCCATGAAAGGCGCTCTTCGCTTTCACGCCCTCCTGGGGTCCGCCGCCACCCTTCTTGCCGTTGGAACCCTCTTCGGGGCCTTGCGGCTGTTCAAGCGAAAACCCTGGCCTTTCACCCTGCAGTTGGGGTTGGGCCTGGCCGTGGCCGTTCTTTTCGGCGTCACGGGGCACGAGGGCGGCGAAATGGTTTACGGATCAGACGAGGAATCTCCGGCGGCTTCTTCTCCCTCCTCCATCATTTCCTTCGGCCCCTCGGATGGAGATTTGTTTTCCCTGGTCCAGGACTACCGCCAAACCATGGTGAAAATGAACGACCACCCGTGGAACAGCCGCACCCACGGCCACCGCTGGGTGAACACCTATGTTTCCAAGGACGCGGCGGACGCCTACAAGAATTCAGGGGACCTGCCCGAGGGGGCCTGGGTCGTGAAGGAATCCTTTGAGAATGACAACGGCAAGGCCTCCCGGACCCCGGGCCCCCTCTATGTGATGCATAAGGGAAAACTCGCCGATTCCCCCCAAACCGGGGGCTGGCAATACGCCATGCGGTGGGATAACCCGGTTGCGGGAAACCCCGAGAAGATCCAAATGCCGGTGACCTGGCTGCCGGGCGACGAGCATTTGAATTCCTGCGTGCAATGCCACAACCATTTCAAGTCCGCCGACTACCTGGGCGGCGTCCCCGCGGAGGGAATGAACCCATAAAAAAATCCCGGGGGGCAGATTCCGGACCCCTCCCGCCTGTAGGATAGGCTCCGTGAAAATCCAACGAACCTGTCTGGGCTTCCTTCTTTTAATCGGCGTGGTTCCCCGGCTTCACGCGGGAACCGAAGTAAAGGCTTTCCTCCAGGGCTATTCCGGCCGGGAAAATTGGGTGAATGTCCGGCTTTCCGTCCAACAGGACCAGTTGCGGCTGGACTGGAAGGGCCCCCTCTCCAAAGGTTCCCTTTTTTACGACCGGGACAGCTCCCAAATCGCCCTCGTGGACTCCCTCCATCATTCCCTCTTCCTGTTGCCCGCGTCGGACCAAGCCACCTTGAAGCTGGCCCTGGCCCTCCTCGCCGGGCAACAACAGAAACAAGCCGGCGGCGACGCCGCGACCCGAAGTAACCTGGAATGGGCGGCGAAGAACACCCGGTCTTTTTTCAACGGCACGCCCCAACTACAGAAGGAGGGCCTATCGGTCGGTAGGTTTTCCTGCGACGCCTACCTGACAAGCGACGGCCAGGGGGAAAAAATGAGGGAAACCTGGCTCACTCCTCCGGAAAAGGCCGGCATGCCCCCGGAGGACTACAACACCTTCCGAAGCTTGGCCCACTTGATCCTCGATATTTTCGACCCACTCCTCACCCAATGGGGTGCGGACACGGTCACTTTTAAAGAAAACCTTGCCGGTTCGGATTTCCCGATCCAGGAACTGATCTACGTCAAGGGTAGGCTTTCCGCGAAGTACAAAACCCTTGGTGTCCAGGCGAAGGATTTCGATACGGGGCTTTTTCAGGTCCCCACCGGTTACAAGAGCTTGGGATTATTGGACCTCGTCAAGTAAACCAACGGAAATTAAGAACTTCCAACAAAAATCAAAAACAAGGACAATTTGAACCACCAAGGTCACCAAGTACACCAAGAACAGCGAAAGACAAAAATAATAAAATTCTAATCTTCGTTTTGCCTTTCTTGGTGAGCTTGGTGCCCTTGGTGGTTAAATGGTTTTTTGTTAGAGGTTCTAAAGACGCTCCCATAAAACAAAAACCCCTTGGGTGTGGGGACCCAAGGGGTTTTTTTATTTTCGGCGGAGGGGAGAGGCTACTTCAGGGAATTGACGAAACTCTGCAACTGGGCGTTGCCGGGGTTCAACTGCAGGGCCCTTTGATAGGCCTGCAGGGCTTGTTCCTTTTGGCCCATGTAGTAATAACAGGTCCCCTCCCCCTGGTAGGCGGCGGCCGAGTTGGGGTCGGCGCTGATGGCGGCCTGGTAGTACTGAAGGGCGCCGTTGTAGTCCTTGTTGGTCAGGGCCTGGTTGCCCATAGCCAGCGCGTTGCCGCCGGCGGGGGCCGAAACGGCCGGCGAAGCGCCCGCTCCGGAAGACGAAACGCTGATCGTCCGGCTATAAACCGTCACGAAGCCCGTGATGAGATTGAGCAGTACGTCGAGTACCGAAGCCTGGTCCTGGATGGTGTAGTTCGTCGTCAAGCCCTTGCTCTTGGCCAGTTGCCCGCCATCCACATTGTTCAATGGAACCAAACCCCAAAGCAGGAACCAGGAGCGGTCGGTGGCGACCACCGGCGCATCCGCCGGTGCCCCGTTGCCGACGGTATGGGTGATGGTGTAACAACCGTTGAGGGGGAGGAGGACAAACAAGGAACAGAGGGACAAGGCCAAGAATCGTTTCATCGTTACTCCTTTGATAAAGTGGAAATGAAGACGGGATGATTATATCGCCCGAAATGGGGCTTCCAGGGAGGAAAGGGAGCGGCCAGCGGGAAAGAAGCCTACCCCTACCCGGAGGATAGGAATAAAAAAGTCCCCATCCGGTTGTCTTACCTGCCCTTGTCCGCCCTACAATAAGCCTGGTTTTCATCCCCTTTCAGGAGCCGCCCATGCAGACCCGTACCCTTGGTTGTTCGGACATGAAGATCACCCCCCTTGGCGTCGGCAGCTGGGCCATCGGCGGCCCCGAGGGCAACTACAATTGGGGCCCCCAGGACGACAAGGATTCCATCGCGGCCATCCGGAAGTCCCTCGACCTGGGGATGAACTGGATCGACACTGCCGCCGCCTACGGCAAAGGCCACTCGGAAGAAGTGGTGGGAAAAGCCATCAAGGGCCTGGGCTCCAAGCCTTACGTTTTCACCAAGAATTCCCTGGCCTGGAAAGAGGACCGGGTCATTTTCAACTGCCTCAAGGCCGATTCCATCCGCAAGGAATGCGAGGACAGCTTGCGGCGCCTGGGCGTGGAAGCCCTGGACCTGTGGCAGATCCATTGGCCCAATCCGGACGCCGATATCGAGGAAGCCTGGGGGGAAATGGCCCGGTTGCGAAAGGCCGGCAAGGTCCGCTGGATAGGGGTCTCGAACTTCAGCGTTTCCCAGATGAAGCGGGCCCAGGCCATCGCCCCCATCGCTTCCCTCCAGCCGCCCTATTCGGCCATCCGCCGGGATATCGAATCCGAAATCCTCCCCTTTTGCGCCAAGGAGAATATCGGCGTCATCCCCTATTCCCCCATGCAGGCGGGCCTCTTGAGCGGGCGGATGTCGAAGGAGCGGGTTGAGAACCTGGCCCCCAGCGATTGGCGCCGCAACAACGACCAATTCAAGGAACCCAAGCTTTCCAAGAACCTGGCGCTTCAGGAGGCCTTCCGGAAGATCGCCGCTCGTCACGGCCAACCGGCGGGGGTGGCGGCAATCGCCTGGGTCCTGCGCCGAAGCGAAGTCACGGGAGCGATTGTAGGACTGCGCAACGCCCGGCAGGCGGAGGAACTGGCTCCGGCGATGGAGTTTCGGTTGGGTCCGGAGGAGTTGAAGGAGATAGGGAAGAATCTCCCATAAACTCTTTTATCTATTCTTGGAGGATCTTATATGACAAGAGCCTTTCGAAAAACGAGTTCACCGAAAAAGGAACAGCAGTTGACTTGCCGGAAGTGTCGTAAAAAGTCGGATTTTGCCGATGAATATTGTAGTAATTGCGGCAAGGAACTTCCGGATTGGGAAAATCGCCGAACAATCTTAAATCTCAGAGTCGCTCAAAATTCCATTGCTTTCATTGCTGGAATTTTTTTCTTATCCTTCATTTGGGCCTTTTTATTCGAAAAGGCATCGCTTCTGATCCTAGCGGAGAATTTAGTCGTTGGATTGATTATGACCGTACTCTTTTTTTACTCCAAAAAATTTCCTCGGCCTGCTGTTTTCACTGCAACGGGCCTTTTCGTCGGTCTATTGGTCTTAAGCGCTATTTTGAATCCAGAAACAATCTTCCAAGGCATAATTCTAAAACTTGCAGGAATTGTAATCTCGCTCAATGCCATCCGCTCGGTTTTTGGATAAAAGGCAAAAGGGATGGGCTCGATTTAAGAACCTATAAGCCTAATCTCTTTGTCCCCTTATCCAACTTGGCTTAATTTAATCTCCGTTATCTCCGCGGGCGCCCCCAGCCGCATGGGCGGGCCCCAGGTGCCCGTGCCGCGGCTGACGTAAATCTGGGAATTTCCTTTTTGGTAGAGGCCCGCCACATAGGGTTGGAAAAGGGCCACCAGGTAGGTAAAGGGGTAGATCTGCCCGCCGTGGGTGTGGCCGGAGAGCTGCAGGTCCACGCCCAATTGCGCCGCCTGGAAGAAGGACTTGGGCTGGTGCGCCATCAGCACCAGCGGCTTGTCCGGGTCGCGTCCCTGGAGTGCCTTGGGGATGTCCTCCCCATGTCCCAATCCCCGTGCCGTGCGGTCGTCCGTGCCGGCCAGTTCAAACCCTTCCCGGATCAATACCCTCTCGTTGCGCAGGGGCCGGATGCCGGCGGCCGAAAGCCAGGCCAGCCATTCATCCACGTCGCCGGTGTAATACTCGTGGTTGCCCGTCACGAAAAAAGCCCCGTCCCTAGCCCGGAGGTCCCTCAAGGGTTCGGTTTGCTCCTTGAGTTGTCCCACCGTTCCGTCCACCAGGTCCCCCGTGATGGCGATGAGGTCCGGCTCCAGGGCGTTCACCTTGCGCACCATTTCCTCCACGAAGTCCCGCCCCAGGGTGGGGCCCACATGGACGTCCGATATTTGGACGATGCGGTAGCCCTCCAGCGCCGCGGGAAGCTTGCGCAGGGTCACCCGGACCTTCTTCACCTGCAGGGCCCCGGCCGTGGCGCCGAAAAGCCCCACGGCCGAAACCCCCACGTCCCCCAAAAGCACCAAGCCGCCTGAAAGCAGGGCCAGGAACCGCCGCCGGTCCGGGTCGGGCGGCCTTCCCTGGGCCATCCCCGGAATCGTCACCGCCAGCAGCTTGACCAGGTCGGTCAAAGCGAGCAGGACGGTCAGGAAAAAGGCCATCCCCAGCCAGGTGTAAACCACGGCCATGACGGGACTGGCCACCGGCCGCGGGGCGAAACGGCTGAAAAAAAGCCCCAGGGGGATCATCAATCCCAGCAGGGTCAACAAAACCGTCAGGCGGCGGCGCCAGGGGTTTTGGAGCCCCGTATCGCGGATGAGCCGCGCCCAAATATAGCAGTGGAGGCAGAAGAGGATGAAGCAGGTGAAAGTGAGGAAATAGGAGAGGTGCCAAAGCGAATGCAAGGAATCACCTTAAAAAGATATTTGAACCACAGGGGACACAGAGTACACAGAGGACAGCATAAGAATCAGCCCAAATCATGAATTTTTTCTCTATGCCCTCTGTGTACTCTGTGGTGAAAAAGTTTTGGTGTTTTACTCGGCCGGTTCCAGGGGTATCTGCAGGGCGAAATAGGAGCCGTGGGGTGAGAGGCGCTTGATGGCGATGCGGCCCCCGTGGGCCTCGGCGATTTTCTGGCTGATGGAAAGCCCCAATCCCGAGCCTTGTTTTTTAGTCGTAAAGAAAGGCTCGAAGATTCGCGTCATGTCCGCCTCCGGAATGCCGGGGCCGTCGTCCTCCACACCCAAGATCACCCAGCCGTCCTTTATTTTGGCCGAAAGAATGACCGTTCCCCTGCCGTCCAGCGCCTGGTAGGCGTTCAGGATCAGGTTGACCAGGACCTGTTGCAGGCGGTCCGCGTCGGCCAGGAAATCGGGCAGGCCTTCCTCCATCCGCCATTCCACGTGGGTCAGCGCCTGGGCCCCTCCCAGCTGGGCCTGGGCCAGGAGAAGGCACTCCTCGAAAAGGATGCGCGGATTGACCGGCGCCTTGTGGATTTCCATGCTCCGGGAGTAGTCCAGGATGTCGTTCATGAAGAACTTCAGGCGCCCCGCCTGGGTGAGGATGGTGTCCAGTTCCTGGGAATACTCGGAGCGGGTTTCCAGCTTGGCCTTCAATATCTGGCTCATGCCCGAGACCACCGCCAGGGGGTTGCGGACCTCGTGGGCGATGGCGGCGATGACCTTGCCCACCGCGGCCAGCCGTTCGTAGCGCAGCAGCATCTGGCTGACCCTTTTGCTTTCGGCGATGTCGCGGAAGATGGACAAGGCGCATTTGCGCCCTTGGTAGGTGAAGGGGATGGCGCTGGCCTCCACCTCGACCCTCTCCCCGTGCAGTCCCAAAAGCTCCGTCTCCCGCGTCGGGGCGTCCGAATCCTCCTCCAGGGTCCGCCGAAGCCTTTCCTTGACCGTTTCCCGGTTTTCCGGCAGGACGAAATCCAGGGCGTCCCTTCCCATCAAGTCTTCCGGCCGGGCGGCCTTGAACAGCTTGGCGGCCTCGGCGTTGACCGAAACCACCCGCATCCCGTCCCCCACGACCATGATGGCCAGGGGAATGGCTTCCACCAGGTGACGGTAAAGCTGCTCGCTTTCCCTCAGGGATTTTTCCGCCTTTTTGCTCTCGGTGACGTCGCGCAGGATGGAGAGGGCCAGTTTCCGCCCTTGGAAAGTGATGGGGATGCCGCGCACTTCCACTTGGACGCGCGCGCCCGTGAGGGTCCGCAGTTCGGTTTCCCGGTTTTCCGTGTCCACCCTTTCCCCGAGGACTTTTTCAACCCGCTGGCGGACGATCGCCATGTTCTCGGGGAGGATGAAATCGAACAGGGGCTGGCCGATCAGGTCGCTGATACGGTGCGCCCCCAGGAGCCGGGCGGACGCGGCGTTGGCCGAGACGATCACCCCCCCTTCCCCGATCACCACCATGGACAGGGGAATCTCGGCCACCAGGCGCCGGTAGTCTTTCTCGCTTTCCCTCAAGGCGCTCTCGGATTTCTTTCGTTCGGTGATGTCGCGTGCGATGGTCATGACGGCCGGGATGCCCTGGTAGAGGATGGGGGTGCCCTTGGTTTCGGCGTCGAAGACTTCCCCGTTTTTTCGGATCAGTTTTTGCTCGATCCAATCGGTGGACCGGCCCGATTGGAGGATTTCCTGCACCCGCGCCAAGGCTTCATCGCGGTGGTCCGGATGGAGGAATTCGGCGAGGGAACTTCCGTCCACCTGGTCGGGCGTGGCGGCGAACATCCTCAGTCCCGTGGAATTGACGTAAAGGATCCGGCCTGCGGCGTGCACCACGATGGCCTCGGGCAGCAGCTCCACCAGCTTGCGGTACCGCTCTTCACTCTCGGTGAGGATCCTCTCGGCGGCCTTCTGCCAGGTCAGGTCCCGGACGCTCATCACCCTCAGGGTCCGTCCCTTGTCCTGGTAATTGCGCCCGTGGAGCTCGGCGGGGAACGTGCTCCCGTCCTTGCGCAGGGCGAGAATCTCGTAGGGGGCCACCGATCCTTCCTGCATGCGCCGCCGGGCCTCCTCCCGGCTTTCGGGGGCGATGAAATCGAAGCCGTTTTTTCCGATCATTTCCCCGGCCGGATAGCCCATCATGGCGGCCAGGGCCGGGTTCACGTCCGTCACGGTGGGGTTCTCGTGGATCAGGATCCCCTCCCGGGTCAATTCGGTGAATCGCTGGAATCGTTCCTGGCTTTCCCTCAGGGCCTCTTCGGCCTTTTTGCGCTCATCGATGAAGGAGAGGGAAAAACAGACCCCCTGCACCTCGCCCTGGGTGTCCGGGACCGGCTGGTATTTCACCTCCACCCAGCGTTCCTTTCCCTCGGCCGAGCGGATGCACCGCTCCCCCTGGGATTCCCGGCCCTCCAGGGCGGCCTTAAAGCTGGCCGTGAAGATTTCCGGGTCGGCCCCCGGGGGCAGGGTCTTGATGAAGGGTATGCCCTTTTGGAGCGGGGCGCCCAGTATCCGCCGGGCCATGAAGTCGGCGCTTTGGTTGAAGTTTTGGATGCTTCCGTCCGGGGCGATCAGGACGACCACTTGGGAGCCGCTGTTGAAGACGGCCTTGAGTTCCGCCTCGGATTTCTGGAGAGCCTCCTGCGCTTTCTTGCGGTCCGTGATGTTCTCGATGATGATCAGGGAGTACATTTTCTCGCCCCGGCTGTTGCGGATCAGGGTGCCCGACACGTGGGCCCAAAGGCTTTCCCCGTTCTTTTTCAAATAGCGCTTCTCGGTGCTGAAGCGGTCCACTTCCTGGCTGTGGACCTTCCCGGCGATTTCCTTCGTCTGTTTCAAGTCCTCCGGATGGGTGATATCGAAGAGGGTCTTTCCCACGATTTCCCCTTCCGGATAGCCCAGGAGTTCCTGAAAGGCCCGGTTGGCCTTGAGGAACTTGTAGTCGTTGACCATGGCCATGGCCATGGAGGCGTCCTCGAAAATGCGGCGGAACTTCTCCTCCGACTCCTGGAGGGCCGCCTCGGCCCGCTTGTGCTCGGTGATGTCCTCCACCATGCCCAGGCTGTAGAGGAATTCGCCCTGGGCACTCAGGAAGCTTTGGACCGTCAGGTTGGCCCAAACGATCCGGCCGTCCTTGTGAAGGTAGCGTTTCTGCATCCGGAAGCCCCGGCCCTTGGACAGGTCCCCGGCCAGGACGATGTTCTGGTACAGGTCGTCCGGGTGGGTGATCTCGGCGAACTTTTTCCCCGCCAGTTCCCCCGCCTCATAACCCGTCATCTGGCAGAAGGTCCGGTTGGCGTGGAGGAAACGGAAATCCTTGTCCATCAGGGTCATGCCCAGCGGCGCGTTTTCGAAGACCCTGCGGAATTTCTCCTCGCTGTCCTTCAGGGCTTCCTCGGCCTTTTTCCGGTCGTCGATGGACTGGGAGATGAAGCAGATTCCCGTGATGGCGCCTTCCGCGTCCAAGACGGGGTGGTAAGTGAACTCCACCCAGTGGCGGCTTCCATCCGCGAAAAGATAGGGCCTTTCCAGGTGGACCCTTTCGCCGCGGCAGACCCGCTCCAGGCGGCCCCGGGCTTCTTCCCTGTCCTCCTCCCGGACATAGTCGAGGAACGGCGATCCCGCCTTGAATTCCCGGCCGGTGGCGGCTTGGAAAATTTCCCCGGCGGTTTTGTTGAAATTTTGGACGATGCCACGGGGATCCATGAGCACGATTCCCTGTTGGACGCTGTTGAAAAGGGTGCGCAGCTGGTTTTCCGATTTCAGGATCTTTTCCTCGGCGTCCTTCCGTTTCTGGATGGACCCGATAGCCGCGCAGACGCCGATGACCTTACCCTGGGGGTCGCAGACCGGGTTGTAGGTGAACTCAAACCATTCCGGTTTTCCCATCGGGGACTGGACGATCCTCTCCAGGCGGAGGGTCTCGCCCTGGAGGACCTTTTTGAACCTTTCCTTGAAGACCTTTACGTATTCGGGTTCGATGTAATCCGACAACGCGCGGCCCACTTCGAGTTCCTGCCCCCGCATCCGGCGCACGCCTTCCTGGGCTAGTTGGTTGAAGTCCCGGATTTTGCCATTGCGTCCCGCCAGGATGAAACCCCAGGAACTGCTGTTGAAGACCGCCCGCAGGTCCGCCTCGGATTTCCGCAGGGCCTCCTGCACCTGCTTGCGGTCGTCGATATCCAGGGACGTCAGGCAGACGCCCTCAATCTCGCCCGCGGCGCCGAAGACCGGGTGGTAGTTCACCTCGAACCAATGGACCTCCCCCTCCCCGACGGGAAGGGGCCTCTCCAATTGCACCGCCTCGCCGTCCAAAACCTGCTGAAGGTTCTTGCGGAAGAATTGGACGTTCTCGGGGTGGAAGTACTCGGCCAAATCCCGCCCGACTTCCAGGTCCTTTCCCGTTTCCTCCAGGATGGCCGCGGCGGCGTTGGGGTTGAAGGCCTTGATGCGGCCCTCCCGGTCCATCAGGATGATGTTTTGGAAGGTGTTGTGGAAGACCGCCCGCAGGTTGGTCTCGGATTCCTGGAGGGCCACCTCCACCCGCTTGCGGTCGGTGGTCTCGTGGATGATACCCAGCCCCCCGATGATTTCCCCTCGGCTGTTCTTGAGGGGCGAATAGGAGGCCGTGAAATAGCCCTGCTGGCCCGCGGGCGTGCGGTAGGGGCGGTCCTCGGTGACGGTGCTGCGGCCCTTCAGGGCCTCGTGGAAATACCGGTCCTCGCCGATCTGCTTGAGGAAGGGGAAGACGTCGAAGGCGCGCTGGCCCAGCGCTTCCTCCCTGGAATGGCCGCTGATGCGCTCCATGGCCGGGTTCCAGAGGGTGTAACGGCACTCGTGGTCGAAAGCCAGCAGGCCGTCCTTGCTGCTGTTGATGAGGTTCTGGTTGAATTCCTTCTGGTGGAGGACCTCCTCCTCGATCTTCTTGCGCTGGGTGATGTCGTGGAAAAAGGCCACGCGCACCCGCCGGCCCTGGTAGGTGGTCATCCGGGGGCTGATCTCCACGGGGAAGCGGCTTCCATCCTTCTTGAGTCCGATGACCTCGTAGGTGGCTTCCACCTCGTCCAGGACCTTTTTCAGGAGGGTTTCCCGGAATTCGGGGGCGGTGAATTCCAGCGCGTTGTGGCCGATCATTTCCGAGACCTGGTGGCCGAACATCCTGGCCAGGGAGGAATTAGCCATGAGAATGACGCCTTTTTCGGAGACCGCGATGCCGTCCCGGGAAGCCTCGATCATCTTTCGGGCGAAATCCTGGCTTTCGAAAAGTTCCTGCTCCCTTCTTTTTAAATGGGTAATGTCGATGAAGGTGGTGACCCTCATCGCGCGGCCCATGTGCTGGATGGGTTTGCCGTAAACCATCCCGGTGAATCGGCTCCCGTCCTTGCGCTGGAAGACGGACTCGTAGGGCTGGTCGAAGCCCCTTTTGACGTTCTCCTGGGCCAGGGGGCGGTATTCGGGGGCCGGGAACTTCAACCCGTCCAGGCCGATCAGTTCCTCGGGATGCTCGTAGCCCATCATCGTGGCCAGGGCCTGGTTGGCCTCCACGATGATCCCGTTGTCATGGATGGCGATGCCCTCCTGGGCGGAGTCGCTCAGGCGCTTGAACTTCGCCAGGCTTTCTTCCAGGGCCGTCTCGGCCCGCTGGAGATCGGTATTGTCGTGGCCCAGGAGGAAGAAGCCGTCTTGGGTTTCGTTGAGACGGCAGGACCAGCTGACCCAGCGGTAATCCCCGCCCTTGGCGCGGCAACGGCCGGTGAATTCCACCCTTGGGACGCCCTGGTGCAGTTTTTGGATCTCCACTTGGGCCCGGGATAAATCCTCCGGGTGGAGAAGGTCGAAATAGGGGGAATCCTTCAGGTCGCGGGGGGTGAACCCCAGGTTCCTCTGCCAGGCGGGGTTGGTTTGCGAGAAACAACCGTCTTCCGTCAACACGGCCATCATTTCGGAGGAAAGGTCGAAGAAAGAATGCAGCTGGTCGATATTGATTTCGGAGGACATAGCGCCTTCAACAAAGACGGATTCGGCCCCAATGGGGGTAGGCTGTTTATTTTATCAAAGGAAAGGGAAAAAGAACGCCGGCATGGAGGTGCTTCCGGAAGGGAAAAAGACAGCGGCAAGAAAGGGTTTTCCGGCCTTTTAAAGGGTTATCCCAAAACAGTGGATCAGCGGGCTTTCCACCGGGTGATTTCCTCCTCGGTCAGGTCGACCCAAAGGCGCAGTTCGACCGGCTGTTCCAGGATGAAAACGGTCAAGTGGGAGTCGGGCCTGCGGTCGGGCCAATGGCGGGGCACGGATTTCTTGAACAGAAGCGGGGGAAGGGTGCGGCTGTCCAGGCGCCAAAACTTGCCGACGAACTGGTGCCAAAAAACCACGATCATTTCCAGGAAGAGGTCATGGGGGACTTCTTTTGTCTTGGCGAGCCGGGCCAAACCTTCCCCGAATTCCTGGGAGGTCCTGAGGACCAGGATGCCCTTGGAAGGCTCGGAGAAAAGGAAGCCTTCTTCGTTGGGCAGGATTTGGATGTCCGTGTCCACGGAGGCGACTTTTTTGGAAGGCAGTTTCAGCCAACGGTAAACGAAGCTGTTGAAAAAATCATAAAGGTCGTCGGAGGAAGGGATAGGGTGTTCCACGGTCACCTCGTTGGGATTTGGAACGGACAAGGAAACTTGGGCGGAAGCCCGACCCATGCGGCACCTCCGTAGAGAGTAATGAACTTCGCCCCAGAGGTAAAGCAATTCAAGTGCCGGGGCGCCCGGTGGTTCGGGGGATTGGGAGGCAAAAAAACGCCAGTAGGCCCGGGAGGTTGGGTTTTTTTGACCCATTGGGTCGAATGGCCAAGGTCTCTCGTTTGGGTTTGGGTCTTTGCTGACAACTGACAGCTAAAACCTGAGGACTGTCGTCAGTCCACGACCCTTCGGGCGAAGGAGGTCTGCACCAGAGGCCATCCCCAGAAGGCCTCCCCCAATATCCATTGGATCACCTTGGCGCCGTCCAAAAGCCTGGGTCCCGGCCGGTTGAGGAGAGATTCCTCGATGCTGAAGATGCGGCGCTTGCGCACGGCGTTGAGTTTTTCCCAGCCGATGCGCTTGAGGGCCTCCGCCGGGTCGAAGGTCAGGCCCGCCCCATAGACGGAAAAGACGATGATTTCCGGGTCGAATTTCAGCATTTCCTCGATCTTGACCTGCCGGCTCAGCTCCCGGGAAAGCATGGGAAAGTAATGGGCGCCCGTCTCCGCCATGAGCTCCGAGCACCAGCCACCCGCCGCCGAGGGGGGCTTGTTCCACTGCTCGATGTAAAGTTTGGGCCTATAGGCGTTGAAGGGGATCTTTTCCTTGAGGGCCACCAGGCCCCCAGCGAAGTCCTGTGTCAGTTGCTTGGCCCGATCCATCGTACCGGTGACTTTTCCCACTTGTAAAAAAGCGTCCTCCACCTCGCGCAGCGACCGGGGGTCCAGGTGCAGCACGTTAAACCCCTTTTCCTTCAGGCGCTTGTAAAGGTCCTGCTGGCCCACGGAAAAGGTCAGCGAAAGCTCCGCCTTGAGGCTGTGCACCCGGCCTTCGGCCATGGAAAACCAGTATTCGGGCTTGTTGCGGTCGGTGGACGGCGGCTCGGCCTCGCAGTATTCCTTGAGGGTGGTCACTTCTTCGGAAAAGCCGAGGTAGTTGAGGATTTCGGTGGTGGCGTAGGAGAAGGAGGCGATGCGCTTGGGCGGGGTGAAAACCATGGAGCGAGTGTAGGGGAAAGGATCGGCCCTTTTCTACCCTTTTCTCCGCAACCCTCGTGGGGCCTCTTCTACTTGTAGAGAAAAAGGGTCAAATCCAAATGATGGTAGTGGTCGATCAAGTGTACGCGGGAGGCGCCCAGGCTTTTCCCGAAAACCACCAGATCCTTCGGGTGGACGGTGAAACGGTCTTTTTCCTTCAGGCCCGCCTCGGAGTTCAGAACATTGAAGGCCACTGCCTTGCGGCTGGCCTGAAGGGCGCAAGCAAGCACCGCCCTCATGTAGCGCCAATTGTCCTTCACCCTCACGTTGAAGACGCCGGACAGAAAAGAGTAGTCGAAGGTCTTGGCCCGAAAGGGTCGGGAGAGGATTCGCCGCACTTCGAACCGGGCGTCCGGGTAAAGCTTGCGGGCCTCGCGGATGACGTTGGGAAAAAGATCCACACCCGTATAGTCCACCTTCACCCTTTTCTCTTTTAAATAGCCCCAAAAACCGCCCAGCCCGCAGCCGATGTCCAGGATCTTGGCGCCCTTCAAGGACCCTACCGAGGCGAGGGCCTCGAACCGGACCCTTTGACCGTGGGCGGAATTCCACCCGACCCTTCGTTCCGGCGCCTCGTGGTCTTCCAACTGGGAATGGTAATAGCGCTCCAGGCCCAAAAGGTCCTTGGCCGAAAATCCGGGGAAATCCTTGAGATGAAAATGGGGATGAAGGTATTTCTTCAAGCCGGACGCGGAGGCCGTTTCTTTCATGGGCTGCATTCTAACAACGGATCGAAAAGAAACACATTAACCCAAAGAAATTTTGCCACAGATGCATGGGATGAATGGGATGGATTAAGGCATAAATCGAAAAACTAGAATTTTTGTGTTTCTTAAAGATTCAGTTTCATCCCATTTATCCCATGCATCTGTGGCTAATAGCCTTTGCCTTGTTTTAAGAATTTCACGGCGCTGAAGCTTTGGCTTTCACCGGTCCGAAGGCGTCATTGGGTATGAACTCATACCGGCCCTGCCCGGGCCGTTTCCAAAGGAGGTTGACCGCGGCGATGGGGGAATCCCCTTTTTGGAAATCCAGGTCCAGGCGGTGCCATCCGGCTTTCAGCGGAAGGGGAAGGACCGTTGAATCGGCGAAAACCGTGTTTCCCCTGCCATCAACGAGGATCCGCACCCCTTCGCCCGGCCAGGTCACGACTTGGAATTCATAGTTGCCCCCCTTCGGCACCCGGAAATGACCCGTCCAGTGGATTTGGAGCGGCAAGGAAGTTTGTGGGAGGTCACGGAAACTGAAGTTGATCAGGGGGTCCCATCGTTCCAGAAAGGGACGGTCGTTTCCCGCCGTTCGATAGGTCCCGT
>Ga0335085_10003611_pt1 | contig 26558 bp, 17 predicted proteins | sample Lox_Sample_45_FD_206712 | JGI IMG/M metagenome (GOLD analysis project Ga0335085, IMG submission 206712) | Soil microbial communities from Loxahatchee National Wildlife Refuge, Florida, United States - Lox_Sample_4.5 | ecosystem: Environmental > Terrestrial > Soil > Wetlands | place: USA...
CCGGCCAGGGAACGTTCAATCTCATTACCCACTCGGTCGGCGACAATTTCAACAGTGACAGCTCGGCTTTCACCGGCGCTTTCAACGCGTCGACGCCCGACGCTGGCGGCGCGGATTTTCGTATGGGCAGCTACGCCGGTTTCCCGAACGCCAGTCTGAATTTGTCCAACAACGTCAATGCATATTTTGGCACTGCCACTCTCGGCAGCATGACAGTGGATTTCGGCGAGCTGAATGCGGCGTCGTCCGCGAAATTAGCGGGCGGGCCGGTGGCTGGACGCAATGTCGCTCTGCGCATTGGCGCGCTTGGCACAGATTCCGATGTGGAAGCTGCCATTGGTGAGCGACCGGGCGGATCGACAGTGTCGCTGATCAAAATCGGCGCGGGTGCGCTCACGCTCGGCGGCGCGAACAGCTATTCCGGCGCGACTGTTGTAAGCAATGGCACGCTCATCGTGAACGGCAGCACCGGCACGAATGCGCTCACGATTGCCCACGGTAATTTGTCCGGTGCGGGCTCCATCGGCGGTAGCGTTGCTCTCGCCTCCGGCAACACAATTTCGCCCGGTGCGAATGCGAATCCCGGCACTATCGGGACGCTCACGATTTCCAACGGCCTGGCTTTGACCAACGCCACGCTCAATTTCGATCTTGCCAATATTACAACGCCCGGCAGTGGCGTGAATGATTTGATTCAACTTACTGGCGGTGCGCTTGCGTTGAGCGGCACGTCCGTCGTGATGCCCAACTTGCTCGACCGTTTTCTCGCGCCCGGCGCTTACACGTTGATTAGCGGCGGCGGTTCGACTTTCGGCAGCGCGGCGAACCTCGCGTGGGGCGGCGCCACCGGCACGCGCCAGTCGTTCTCCTTCGACACCTCGACGCCAGGAACCGTGCTGCTCAATGTCGCTGGTTCGCCGCCGACCGCACTTATCTGGTCTGGCACCAACGGCTCGACGTGGGATCTGAACAATACCGTCAATTGGTTCAACGCTGGCTCGCCGGACAAATTCTTCGATCTCGACTCCGTTGTTTTCAATGACAACACGACAAACGGCAACGTCGTCATTTCTGGAACCGTCCGTCCGTCTCTGGTGACGGTTGCGAATTCTACAGCGAGCTACAACATCAGCGGCGGCGTTCTTGGCGGCACCGGCGGGATTATCAAGAATGGCCTCGGCAAATTGACGCTGAGCAGCAGCAATAGTTTCACTGGTGGCACGGTCATCAATGGCGGCACACTCGCGTTCGGCAACGACATTGCCAATCAATTCGCCCTCGGCACAGGCCCAATCACGTTCAATGGAGGCACGCTCACGATGTTCGACGACACCAATGCCTCGCTCACCGTTTCCTGGGACATCATTGTGCCGACCAATTCCACTGGAACCTTGAACGCAGCTTCGCGTGCCAATTTGAATGGTTCATTGACTGGCGCCGGTTTTCTCAATCTCAATCTGCCGTCTACAAATGCATTTCTGAATGGCGATTGGTCTGCTTTTGGCGGGACCATCAGTGTGGCTTCGAGCGGAGCAGGGGACTTCCGCGTGAACAATCTGCTCGGCTATCCAAACGCCGCTGTCACACTCTTGAACAACGTCCGCGCCGAATTCAGTGCCGCGGTGGATCCTGACGGGACAACTCTGCAAATCGGCGCATTGTCCGGCGATAGTTCGTCGGTTCTGCTTGGTGGCTCGACTTCGGGAAATGTTTTCACCTGGCAGATTGGCGGCCGGAACACGGACGCGACCTTCCTGGGAACCATCGCTGAGCAAACGCCGGATACCATCACTGCCATCGAAAAAATCGGCACCGGCACGTGGACTCTCAGCGGGAGCAATACGTTTATTGGAGGCTTGACGGTGAGCGAGGGCACGCTGCTCGTGAATAACACCAAAGGCAGCGCTACCGGCACGAACCAGCTCTTTGTGGCGGGTGGGGCGACTTTGTCCGGCAATGGCATCATCGGCGGCCCGACCGCGTTGGATGACGCCGCCATTCTCTCCCCGGGAGACAACTTCGGCACATTGACCATCAGCAACGACCTCGATTTGGCGGATCAAACCGTGCTCCAATTTTCGCTCGGCTATCTTGCGGATCGAGTGGCCGTGTCCGGTGAATTGACCCTGGGCGGCCTGCTGAATATCACGAACACGGGCGGCTTTGGCGTTGGCACCTACAAGCTGTTCACGTACGGCGGAGCGTTGGCCATTGGAAATCTCACCATTGCTTCCGCGCCGGCTGGTTTTGCTTATAACATCAGCACCAACACGCCCGGCGAAGTGAACCTCGTGGTCTCGCGTCCGCAATTCACCGGCGCGAAATTCGGCAGTAACGGCTTCATCATGAGCGGTTCCGGCGGCGCCACGAACGGCACCTATTATATCCTCAGCTCGACCAACATCACGACCCCGCTCAATTTGTGGACGCCCATCGCCACGAACCAGTTCGACGCGAGCGGCAATTTCAATTTTACGAACGCCATCAACACCCCGCGCAATTTCTACATTCTCCAGGTGCCATAGGATGGGCGACTCTCTCACTTCGAGGCAATGGTTAAAAGAATGGAGACAGGCAGGATGCCCGTGCTGCGGTTGAGGACATGTGAGTAAACAACCTCCTCTGTGCATTCCTTAATTAACTTTACAAATTCGCCATCCGCTACAACCCTTCCCTTAACGTTTGTTGAACAATCGTTATGAGACATCCCATCAATCCAATTCTTCCCATCGTCGCCGGCCTCTGCATCCTTGCGCAGGCTGAGGCCGCTCCTTCACTGGTCATCGATGCCGCCAAACCCGCCGGCAATGTCAGCCCCACGCTTTATGGACTGATGACCGAGGAAATCAATTACAGCTATGACGGTGGTCTTTACGGAGAGGCCATTCGCAACCGTGCCTTTCTCGATGACGCGAAAAATCCGGTCCATTGGACGGCTTTCCAGCAAGGCAACGCCTCCGTGGTCATCGCGCTCGACCCGGACCAGCCGCTTAACGATGTCATCAAGACCAGCCTGCGCGTGACCGCCAACGCAGCTTCGGCTGCGACTCCCGCGGGCGTCGCAAACGACGGTTATTGGGGCATTCCTGTAAGACCCTCGTCCAGCTATCGCGTTTCTTTCATGGCGAAAGCGGCGCAGGGTTTTTCCGGCCGGGTGACGGTCAGCATTGTCAGCGATGACGGCACGACCGTCTATGCGAAGACCCGCGGCCCGGGTCTGAGCGCCGGTTGGAAGTCCTATTCGATGACGCTGAAAACCGGCAAAGACGTTTCTCCCACCGCCAAAGCCAAATTCGTCGTCTCGGTTGATCAACCGGGCACGATCTGGCTCAGCCTTGTCTCGCTTTTCCCGCCGACCTGGAAAAACCAGCTTAACGGTTTTCGTCCCGACATCCTGCAAAAACTCATCGACCTCAATCCCAAATTCCTTCGCCTGCCCGGTGGCAATTATCTCGAAGGCGATACCATCGACACTCGATTTGATTGGAAAAAAACCATCGGCCCCATCGAACAGCGCCCCGGTCATCCCAGCCCGTGGGGTTATCGTTCCACCGACGGGTTGGGTTTGATGGAATTTCTTCGCTGGTGCGAAGACATGAACGCGGAGCCCGTGCTGGCCGTTTACGCCGGCTATTCCCTTAAAGGCCAGCATGTAAATCCGGGTCCCGACCTGCAACCGTTTGTGCAGGACGCGCTCGATGAAATCGAATACGTCACCGGTCCCACGAGTTCCAAATGGGGCGCCGAACGCGCCAAGGACGGCCATGCCAAACCCTTTCCGCTGCATTACGTCGAAATCGGCAATGAAGATTGGTTCGATAAATCCGGCAGCTACGATGCGCGTTTCGTGCAATTCTCTGAAACCATTCGCGCCAAATATCCCGATTTGAAATTGATTTCGACCTACGACAGTTATCGCCAGCACGGGCCGAACGCCAAACCGGACGTTTTCGACGACCATTACTATGTGACGGTCGATGAATTCGTTAAGGACAATGGCCACTACGACCATTACGACCGCAGCGCCCCGAAGATTTTCGTCGGCGAATGGGCCGCGCATGAAAGCTCCTTTCCTCCGTGGGACCGGCGTTCGGCAGCCCTGCCGCCCACGCCGAATATGCGCGCGGCGCTCGGAGATGCGGCATGGATGGCCGGTCTGGAACGCAACAGCGACGTGGTCGTCATGAACTGCTACGCGCCGCTGTTCGTCAATATCAACGGCCGCCAATGGCGTCCCGACCTCATTGGCTACGACGCCTTGAACAGCTACGGCTCGCCCAGTTACTACGCGTTCCGCCTGTTCAGCACGCACGTGGGCGATGAAATACTCCGCGGCACTGTCGCGGACAGCTCCGTGATTACCTCCGTGACGCGCGACAGCAAAAAAGGAATCATCTACGTCAAACTGGTCAACCCGACTGTTGACTCGCAACAGCTCGAAATTCGTGTTGACGGCGTGAGCGCGTTGAAAGACACCGCGGAAGCGCAAACGATTGCCGCGGATCCCAGCGCGACCAATTCCATCTCGGAGCCTACAAAGGTGGTTCCGGTCGACAGCGATGTCCCGGGCATCAAACCCTCGTTCACCTACACCGTCGCGCCGAACTCCATCACGGTCCTGCAGTTGCACGTGAAATAATTTTGGCCTGGACGCCGCGTTGCGCGGACCCTAGCGCGCAGAATCAGGCGCCAGGCCATTGATCCATTGCGCCACGACATTGGCGGCGTTGGTGTTGATGACATTTCGCGCGAGCGGAGGCATTTGCAGGGTGCCGAGCCGGTTGATGCGCGCGTATAAAACGGATTTGGCCACGTTGCCCGGCTTGATGACACGCGTTGTCGGATCACCCATCGAATTGGCGAGCGGGCCATTGACCAATTGCTGTTCCTGAAGCGGAACGCTGAAGCGCGCGTCAAAGTAACCCGCCGCGCCATCCGGGCGATGGCATTGCGCGCAGTTCGCGTCCAGGTAGGAGCGGACGCGGTATTCAACCGGGTAATTCGTGTCGTCCAGGCTCGCCAGTCTTGCGGCGTTCGTCAGTGAGCGCTCATCCTGCTCTGAAGTGAAGAACCCAAGATGGTTCCACGTGCGCAATTGATTGTCGGTGACGCCCGTCGCCGGGTAAGTCAGCGGCCCGTTGAGTTGCCGAGCCGTCACGCCGAGCACGCTGCCGGCATTCGGATTATGGCAGATGAGGCAATCCTGCGGCCCGGGGAAGTACCACGTTTGCGTGCGCACGCCGGTGGCGGTTGTCACCGGAATAATCTCCGTCGCCGGCGCCGTCACCAGGTCCGCGTCCGAACCATCCGCGCGCCATCGGTAGGTCACGCCGTAGACGCCTGAGTGATTATTACGCACCAGAAAACGCGTCTCCAACCGCCGTTTCGCGCCCGTTTTTTCATTTACTGTCAGATCAAAATTTTTGATGAAGACCGTCCCGGACGGAAATGAAAATGAATTGTCCGGGGAAAAGCCGATGCGTTCACCGCCGGGCAGCGCCATCCAGCGTTCCTTGATTGCGCCATCGGACCAGAAGGGCGCATTCACGCCGTAGGGAATGATCCCCGGCGGGGTGGCCAGCGTCGCCAAATCCGTGAACGCGTGCAGTTGCGAGATGCGTTTCGGCACCACCACGTTCACGCCCATCGTTTCCTCCATCGATTCGGCGCTGACCAATTTATAAATTTTCGACGGCCGGCCCATCTTCAGCAGGTAGAGCTCGTTGTTTTGATCGATGCCGAAGCTCGACAAACCCGTGTAATTCACGCCGGGCGGCATGTTGCACAGGTATTCCACATCCGGCGGATTTTTCCCGTCCCAGGTCATTGCCCAAATGCGTCCCGACCCGTTGTCGCCAAAAATATATTTTCCGCCCAGTTCACTGGCGAACCGGTATCCGCGATAGACGTAACCGCCAATCACGCAATTGCCCGTGCGACCGTGCTGATATTCATACACGGGCGGTTTCTCGAAGCCGATCAGGTCCGCCGGTTTCGTCCTGCCCGCCACCGGGTGAAAACCCTCCATGTAACTCCACTGATAATTGGCCGCGCGCTCCAGCACGTCGACTTCCTCCCACGTGTCCTGTCCCACGTCGCCGATCCAAAATTGGCCCGTGGCCGGATCCAGCGTCATGCGATGCGGATTGCGCAACCCCACGGCCCAGAATTCCTCCAGCACGCCGCCGTTGGGATCCAAAAACGGGTTGTCATTCGGGATGAAATAATTCGTGGTGTAACTGTTCTCGGTCCAGCCCTGGGGCAGGTCGTTGGCCGGCAACGGCTGGCGGCGGATGGGATGGCTGCGTTGCGGGTCCTGGTCGACATCGATGCGGATCACGCCCGAAAACATTCTCCCGCGAATGGTCTGGGTGTTGTGATACATATCGTAGGAAGCGCCTTCATCGCTGATGCTGAGGTAAAGGAAACCGTCCGGCCCGAATTCCATTCCGCCGCCGTCATGCCACAGGTTGTGATCGAATTGATTGATTAAAACCTGTTCGGACTTCCGGTCTGCCACGAGCGACCCCTCCGGTATGGTGAAACGTGAGAGCCGGTCGTAACCCGGCGTGAAGGAGGAAGGCCGCTCCGGCCCCAGCACCGGCGCCGGCGAATAATGATACCAGACATAAATAAACCGCTTGTCCGCTCCGGGCTTGTTGAATTGGGGATGAAACGCGAAGGAAAGCAGCCCGCAATCATCCCAACCCTGGGTGACATTCGTCAGGTTCAAGACTTCGACCATGTGCTGCGCATCCGGCCGGTTTTGGAATGAAAAAATTTGTCCCTGGCGGGTGGAGACGTAGAGCCGCCCTGGGACCGCCGCCGTTTCGGCGGCGCGATGGCGCGAACTCGCCAGTGGGACGCCGGGGCTCCCGGGGGGCCATTGCGGCTCCGGAATCAGCATCGTGGGATCATCCACGGTGAGATTGGTGAAGGCATCAATGACGGCCCATTTGCCGGTTTGCACGAGGACGGCCGGGGGAAGAGTCCCGTCGAGAAACGCGCCGATGGGCTGGCGTTCGTTTAGTCCGTAGGGTTCGGCAGCGTTCAAAACCGCCGCCAGAAAAACCACGAACAAACAAATTGCGTTCCTCCATCGAGTTCCGCCGACCAGCATGGTGGGAAGATAGCAGGGGAACGGCGCTTGTAAAATTTCTCTTTTACAAATGCCGTTTTTTCCCAGCGGCAGTGAGTCGTTCTCCGGCCCTCGTGGTGAGGCGCGCGGCTCCGCGCGCGCCGGCCTAACAACCCAGGGTTGAATTGGCATGGAAACAGATTCGGGTTTCAGCCGTCCCTTCTGGACTTGGTCCGTTACCTCTCGAAACCCGGCAGTGAACTGCCGGGCTATTTTCAATGGTTCCTTCGGAACCACAAACGATGTTGCGCCGCTGAACGCGGCGTGGGCAGCGCAGCGCGCTGTCCCTACCAAATCAAGCCACTTCCATTTTCCTTGCTTAATTGTCTGTGGCGGCATAAGAATTTTTTAACATCAGCAACCCATGAAAACCCACTTGCGCGTGCTTTGGTCTCGTCCGCCGGCAGAACGTCTCCTCGGAATCATCGCCACCGCCCTGGTCGTCGTTCTCGCGAGCTGTTCGCCGAAGCCGCCCGAGACGATCACGATTCGCGGGTCCAACACTTTTGGTGAGGAACTCGCGCCCAAATTGATCGACGAATACAAAAAGGACCACCCGCAAATGGTCTTTAACACCGAATTCAAAGGGACATCCTACGGCTTCGGAGCGTTGATGGTGGATCGTTGCGACATTGCCGCCGCCTCGCGCGAGGAATCCACGAACGAAATGGAACTCGCCCGCGACCGTTCCATCGAATTCAACACCTATGTCATCGGCTCCTACAGCGTGGCGGTGATTGTGAATGCGGGAAATCCTCTTGCCAGCCTTTCGCAGGAGCAGGTGCGCGACTTGTTCACGGGCAAAATTCAGAACTGGAAAGATGTCGGCGGTCCGGATGCGCCCGTGCATCTGTTTATCCGCGACCCGATTTCCGGCACTTACCTCGGTTTCCAGGAACTGGCGATGGATAAGAAGGATTACGCGGAGCATCTGAAGACCTTTACCAGCTACGCGGACATCGCTCAGGCCGTGGCCAAGGATCCGGGCGGCATCGGTTACGTGAGCATCGAAGACAGCCAGAAATCCGGCGTCAAAGCGGTATCGATCGGCACAGCCGCGCCGACGATCGCCGCTGTGCAAAAAGGCGATTACCCGTACGCGCGCGTGCTGCGGCTCTATACGGACAAAGCCAAAGAAAGCCCGGTTGCGGCGGAATTTATTCAATTCATCCGCTCGGACCGGGGCCAAAAAGTTCTGGCGGACATGGGTTTCGTGCCTCACCCGTAGAGCCAAAACTTCGCGGCGCACGCGCCATCTTTCGTCTAGAGCGGTTAAAAAAATACTGTAGCCATTCGGCGAAGGGAATTGAGAGGGCGGTCTTTTTGATATTTGGCTTCGTTTCGGGTCAGTTACAGGGTTTATTAAACCTGCTCCTTCGCCGAAGCCTCGCCAAAAATCAAAAATCCTCGCTCCGGGATGGCTACAGTATTTTTTTAACCGCTCTAAGGCGGATTGCATGTGAGCTGAGTTGCAACCTTGTTCCGTGTTTCGTGTTTCATGAGTTTGAGGGAGAGCGTCAAAAAAAAACCGGCTCCAAAACCCTCCAAAAGTCTCCAAAACTCTCCAAAAAAACAGGGAAGGCTGAAGGAAGAAGGCGGAATGCTGAAGTGGAACGGGAGGCGATTGCCTGTTTTTTTGCGGCGGGCGCGGAGAAAAAAATGATGGCAAAAATCCGCAAAAAAGCGCAAAAACGACAAACCACGGGGGTTTTGCGACGCAAGTTTCCACAAAATTGCGAGGGCGATCCTCGTTCGCTTAAGGACAGGGACGAGGAGGACTGGAAGGACTGCGCCACGCGGACCGGCACCGGGACGGTGCCGGGACTCGCCGGCGAGGGCGCCTGCGCTACCTTCAAAGGACGCTGCTCCTTTTTCATCGAGGGGGACTTTCTCAAAAAATGGTTAGGAAGAAAAACTTACGGTAAGTATTTCGGCGGAAGTCATTATTGGGCAATGGAATCGGATTGAAAAAACTGCCAAAAACGGTCGAAAATGACATGTTTTTGAGCCACGGAAAACGCAGAGAACACAGAGCCAGACGGGGAAAAGGGCTGTAAATATTGGGGTTTTGAGAAATGCGAAACGGTTTCGTCTTTCTCGGTGTGAGTGTGAAATCGAAGGTTCAACGAAGGCGCTGGTGGCGTCCTCAATTGAACGAGTTTCGCGTGCTGAAGAAAAGCGCCAGGGGGCTGCTTGCTTTTACGGATTAGATTGCAATGGTTTCCTTGTTTTTGGATGAATTTGACGGAAATGTGCCGGTATGCAAAACCCAACAGTGCTACTCTCCCCGCCTGGGGCGGGGCGAGGGAGGCGGAACGCGTTTTGAATGCTTGACCCTCACTTTCAGTCACACCCCGATCGTTCCGGGACATTTACTTTCCGTGGCAGTTATGGCACAATCGGCGCGCTGTTGACTGGAGGCCCGGTTGGCAGGGAATCGACAATGCATTTACGCTGTAACCTCGCCCGGATCTTCAAACCAATTTCAACCGTGCGCTTCGCGATGGCGTGCTGTGCCATTGCGTGCTTGCTTGCGGCGCGCGACGCCTCCGCCCAGATCAACATGGACGCGGGATTTTATTCGCAGAATTTTGATTCGTTGGGCAGCGCCGGGGGAACTTGGGTAAACAATTCAACTCTTCCTGGATGGTACTCCTCAAAAAGCGGAATGGATACCACCACTTATATCGGCGGCACTGGCTCCGGCACTGCGGGCGGGCTGTACAGTTTTGGAGTCAATGGCGTCCATCCCGTGACGGATCGGGCATTGGGTGCTCTTGGTTCCGGTTCGGCGGATCCGGTCGCCTTTGGCTTGCGTTTTTTTAACAACACAGTCGCTACCATCACAAATGTCATTGTTTCTTTTACCGGTGAACAATGGCGCAGAGGTTCCGGCGCCGCCAATACGCTTACATTCTCTTACGCCGTTAGTAGCACCCCCATCACCAATACTTTTTCCGCTGCGTCCTGGATAGAGGACACGGATTTCTATTTTACTTCTCCGACAGTTAGCGGCTCCGGGGTCGCCCTGGATGGAAATGCGACCACAAATCGTCAGGTGTTTACAAATCTGCTCGTCTTTGCGGTGGTGCCGCCGGGCAGTGAACTTTCTCTCCGCTGGTCGCACCTCGACTATCTCGGTTCTGACGACGGCATCGCCATCGACGACTTGACCGTCACGTTCGCCACGAACGCTGCCGCAGCAGCAACCGCTCCCGCCATCACCACGCAGCCGCAGGATCAAACGGTAACCCAGGGAGCGACGGTCAGTTTTTCGGTGGTTGCCGGCGGGACCGGGCCGTTTACGTATCAATGGTCTTCCAACAACGTTCCCGTGCCCGGCGCGACGAACGACACCTTCATGCTTTTGAGTGTGAGCACGAATCTGAGTGGAAGCACTTATTTCGTTTCCGTCACCAACATCGTTGGCGGCACGAACAGCCTGCCTGCTACGCTTACCGTAATTCCATCCTCCGGCGCGCTGACTTATTTGACGTATAACGTGGATGGCAACAGCATCACCGGCACGGACCCGACGAATTGGGCCGTCACCGCGCCGCAGGTGCAGGCGATCGGCCGCGAATTGGATTACCTCAATCCCGACATCATCACCTTCAACGAAATTCCCACGGCCTACAAATGGCAGATGACGAACTGGGTGAACGCGTTTTTGCCCGGCTATTATCTGGCCACGAATTCCATCGGCGACGGCTTCATCCAAAACTACGTCGTCAGCCGCTGGCCCATCATGCGCTCGCAGAGCTGGCTCAGCTCGTCCAATCTCTCGAATTTCGGATACACGAATGGCTCCGCGACGGTCGCGCGCGATCTTTTCGAGGCGCAGATTGCCGTGCCGAATTACTCCCAGCCGCTCCATGTTTTCGTGGCGCATCTGAAGGCGACGACCAGCGGCGGGCAGGACGATGCCGACCGCCGCGCGGCGGAGGCTTCGTGCGTTTCCAACTTTTTTGTGAACGTGTTCTTGACCGGCACGAACAAATTGCATCCGTACATTCTCTCGGGCGATATGAACGAGGACATCTTGCGGCCCGAAACTGCCAAATATGTTACCGGCCATCCTATTCAGCGCCTCGTCGGTCAGCCAACGGGCCTGCAGCTCACCACTCCCACGAATCCATTCACCAGCGCGCCGACGAACGACCTGACCGAATCCATTCGCGGGCCGTTGGACGTGCGGTTTGATTACATCATGCCGAATGCGTTGATGTTCTCGAACATCGTCACGAGCCAGATTTTCCGCACGGATAAATTGTCGCCTGTGCCGTCGGGACTCCTGAGCGGGGATGACAAAACGGCATCGGATCATTTGCCGGTGCTGATGGTGTTCAAGAATCCGTTCCAGAATCCGTTCCAACTTCTTTCCGTGACGCGCAACGATCCGTCTGTGACGTTGAACTGGCAATCCGTGCCCGGGCAGCAGTACCGGGTGGAAAGTTCCCCGGATCTCACGACCTGGACTGTCTTCGCGACGAACCTGATGGCGACGAATTTCAGTTTTACGCTCACGACGAACTCGTCGCCCGCGGCGCAATTTTTCCGCGTGCGGAAGACGCCTTAGCATTTGGTGGGCAGGCGCGGTTTTTCGCACATTTCCCAGTAGTCGAAAAACAGCTTGAGCATTTGGGTGAGGCTTTCGTAGCCGCCGGGTTTCACGAGGTAGGAATTGGCTCCCCATTTGTAAGCCTCGTTCACATCCGAAGCCTGCCGCGAGGCGGTGAGCACGATTTTGGGGATGAGGTTGCACTCCGGGTGATGGTAGAGCCATTTCAGGATTTCCACTCCGCCCATTTTCGGCATTTTCAAGTCCATCAGCAGCATCCGGGGAAAGGGATATTTGGTGCGATTCTGGAAGGGGTCCTCGGCGCACAGGTAGGCAACCACCTCAGTGCCATCGCGGCAAAAATGAAATGGATTTTTAACTCCCGCTTTTCGCAGAGCCCGCTCCAAAATAATGGCGTCGTTTTCATCATCTTCAGCGATCAGGATCGGGAATTTCTCGTCCATGGCGATTAGAACATTCCTTGCCGGCGCGAAATGCGTAAGTCGTATTTCACCTACGTTGCAGCTCGGACGTTTCGAACGACCTTTTTTTAAGAACGGAATACCTGAAAGGAGAACATTATGATGGCAATGATACCCATGTTCGCGGCGGCCGGGTGGGCTTTTTTGTACTTGTTGTGCGGCGGCGGATTGGGAGGCGCGGTGTTGATCTTCATCGTCTTGAAAATGTTCGGCCGATGATGGGGTCATTACCCCGGTTGTCGCAATGGCCTGGTGGCGGAGGTTTAGAGCCGAACTTAATTCAGACCCGATTTAGTTATGGCTTTATACGCAAAATACGATGTCCGCCCCAGCGACCAGATGGTGAATTGGGACGGTGAAGCAGAGGCAACGTCCGTGCCGCCGGCGAAGATGGATGAAATGCTCCGTGAAGCGCTGGAGGCGTTGGAACAAACGCGACGGCTCCATGAGAGTTCGCCCAATCCTGAGATCAAACGCCAGGCGAGGGTGATCATTGAACGTCTTCATTCCTCGCTGCTGAAACTCGCGCCGTTGGGAATTCATTCCGCCGGGCGGCTGGAAAGGCTTCAGGCAATTGCTTAGACCAGCGTTTTTGCGAGGACGGTTGCGGGGCGGGGCGTTATCCCTATCGGTTTGAGGGCGGGATTTTTTCCGACGGTTTAATTTCCGCCGAGGAATAGCCGATATTGCGCAGGGCGTTCATGCCGAGGCGCTCGGCGAGTTGTGCGAGATAGAGGCTTTGCGGGCTGACGGGCGTGCCGAAGGAGTCGAACGTGCCCTCGGGTAGAGTTGGCGCGGAATCGAACGGGCGCGGCAGGAGTTCGCGCTGGCCGATGCAGCCGATGGCCCAGTTCCAGGCGCCCGGCGGCTGCTGGATGACGTATGATTTCGCGACGCAATTCCATGCGACCGCCCAGCCCATGCCCCAGCCATGGCCGGAACCCATCGCGCCGCGATTTTTAAAATCGATCCCGCCGCCGGGCAGCGAACAGTTGTCGAGCAACATGCCGGTGCTCCAGCGCATGTGTCCTTCAATGTGGCCATCGCCGGCGAAAGCGCAGTTCAGGAAAACGATCGGTCCGGAATGCCCGGAGCCAGTGGCGGCGAACCAGACGTTGTCGGCATTGACGGAGCAGCGATCGAGCAAAATCTGGTCGCCGTTCGGGGCGAATTCGGCGGGCTTGGAAGCGCCGACGTGGAGTGCCTTGCGATTGACGGTGACGTTTTGCAGGGTGATGCGCCGTCCGCCGACGCTGACGCTGTTCATGGTTTCGTCGATGATGACGTCGCGCACCCAGCAATCTTCTCCCGCCAGGCGAATGGCGGTGTAAAGTTCCTGCGTGTGATTGACGTGTTGTTCGGGCGATTGGATGTGCAGGTGCTCGATGCCGATTTGCGCGAGCCTGCGCGGCGGCTGCACTTTTACGACGGCAGTGCCGGGAGGGTTCAGATATCTGGAATCAAAGGAATCGGAGAGCGGCACATCCAGCGTGATTTTATTTTGGGAAATGGCGGCGATTTTTCGTTCGATCGGAATCACGGTGCCGGCGCGCAACCAGGTTTGCGGGCGGCCATCGCGCCTGAGGTTGTCCATCTCCATGAATCTCACCCACGCCGCAGTGACGGGCCGGCGAATTTCAATGTTGTCGCCGACGGCAAATCCGTTTGCGTTCGACACCGTGAAGGTGGTCGTGCCGGAGGGCACGCGGGTGTCCGCGATGAAAGTGCGGCCGCTGGCGGCGGATTGGGCCTGGTCGGGCAATTCCTCTTCGTCGATGGCGGGCCGGTTCATGCGCCCGCGCCCGACACCCGAGGCGATGGCGACGTGCCGGCCACCGAACATTTGAATGGTGCTTCCACCGGCGCCGCTCCCGCTGCCGCGCAAGACGATCCCGTTCGTGGGGAGGTAAATCGTGTTCGAGCAAACAAACGTTCCCGGTGCGAGCAGAACCGCGCCGCGAAAATTTCCCTGCACGGGCAGGGCGGCCATTTCATTGATGGCGGCTTGAATTCGTGCTGTGTCGTCACCGGTTCCGGAGGGCGTGACGGTGCGTTTCACCGGAACGTCCGTCGGCAGCGCGACGCCGCCGCCCATGTAGCCGGCGCTGGAGAAATCCATGATTTTGTCGCCGGTGGGCGTGGTTTTATAGATGAGCTTTCCGTTCGGGCCGGGGAAAACCCATTCGCTTTTTGCGGAACCGGCGGTCGCGTGGAAACTGAGTGCGAATGCGGAGAGGAGCAGGGCGGCCAGGGGTGGCAGCCGGATTTTTGAGGGGTTCATTTAATCGTAATCTTTGACTTCAGGACGGAAACGCGGGGAGAAGGTTTCAATAGTCGCGAAAAGTTTATGGCGCAAGCGGAAACGCGGCGGGAAAGTACCCCAACGCTCCGGCGGACTTTTCCCCATTAACAGCCTCGGAGATTTTTTTAGAATGGCCTCCATGAAAAACAATTTTGCTGTGTTAATCGGAAGCGCTGCGCTGTGCCTGGGATCTCAGGCGGCCCTGGCCCAACCAAATCACGTCAACATCATGCCGTTCGGTGACTCCGTCACCTCGCGCGGCGCGGCTCCTGAATCGAGCTATCGCTACTGGCTGTGGACGAAACTGCAGGATGCAGGCTACAACAACTTCGACTTTATTGGACAACAAAACGGCGTGGAGGGCGGTTCGCCCGCCAACGACTGGCCGGACGAGGAATATGAAGGCGGTGACGGTTTGACATCGGCGGATGCTTTGTATCTTGCGCCGGCAGCGGCCACTTTTCAGGGGCCGGACGGCGGGACTGCGGATATCGTGCTGCTCGATTTCGGCTCGAACGACATTTCTCCCGCCGGCATTCCGCTGGATCAGACGATGAACAATCTTCAACAGGTTATTCAGACTTTTGCCGACCAAAATCCGAACATCATTGTCTTGATCGCCAAGCCGACTCCTTTTGCTCCCGACCCGAGTTCGCCGCCGGATCAGCAGAAAATGCAGAAGAAGGAACAATCCCAATTGGCCGGCATGATCGGCAAGCTTGCGAAGACCGAAAGGAAGGCAGGGATTGATGTCATCGCGGTAGATCAGTTCGGCGGGTTCAGCGTGAAGAAAGACACGGACGACGGCTCGCATCCGAATGTCATTGGCGAGCAAAAGATCGCGAGCAAGTATTTCGCTCAATTGAAAAAGATCTTCAAGAAGGAGCAGAAACAAGCCGCGCGTGCCGCCAGAGGCTGAAACTAAATAGTTTGTTTAAACGTCTGAGAGGCCAGTGAAACTGCACACTCTCAGACGTTTTTCTTTGCTCTCCGCAAAGTCACCATTGCTTTTTGCCGCGTGGCTTGGCGTTTGCATGTCCGGACGCGCCCAAACGAATTCGCTGCCGCCGCATCCGCGGCTGCTCCTGAGCGGGGAAGGCATCACTGCGCTCAAGGAACGCATCGCGACCGCGAGTTGGGCGAAGGCGTCGTGGGACGAATTGAAGGCCCGCGCGGACCGGGATTTGGCGAAGCCCGTGGTGCTGCCGCCGCGCGGAGGGAATTGGAGCCACAATTATGTTTGCCCGGAACACGGCGCGCGTTTGCGCCAGGGCAAACAAATCGGTCCCTGGGAGTGGGAACATATCTGCCCGGTCGGCGATCACATCCTGCATGGCAATCCGGCCAAGGCCACGCTGGATTTTGACGGCAACGCCATCGCCAATATCCATGCCGGTTATGCGCGTGAGGTCATCGATGACGGCCTGGTCTATCAGGTGACGCGGGATGCCCGCTATGCCGCGCACGCGCGGGAAATTCTGCTCGCCTACGCTGATCGTTATCTCAGTTATCCGGTTCACGACAACGAGGGCCGTCCGGGCGGGCGCGGCGGTCATGTGGCTTCGCAGTCATTGACTGAAGCGACGTGGTTGATTGATATCACGCAGGGCGCGGACTTGATTTGGGACACGTTGAGCGAAGCGGATCGGGCGGCCATCACGGACAAAATGCTTTACCCGGCGCTCAATGAAATCATCATCCCGCAAAAATACGGCATTCATAACATTCAATGCCGCGAGAACAGCGCCATCGGTCTGGTTGGATTTTTGTTGAATGATCCGAAGCTTATCTCGCTCGCCATCGAGGACCCGCGCTACGGTTTCCGCCAGCAGATGGAGAAGGGCGTTTTGCCCGGCGGCTTCTGGCTTGAAGGCAGCACGGGCTACCATTTTTTTGCGATGGAGGGCTTGTGGCCGTTGATGGAAGCGGCGCGGAATTGCGGCATCGATTTGTACGGGCCGAAATTCAAAAGCATGTTCGACGGCCCGATTTCGCTGGCGATGCCGAATCTTTCGCTGCCGAATTTCAATGACAGCGGCATTTCTCCGCTGGAAAGCCACGCGGACATTTATGAACTGGCGGTGGCGCGTTATCATGATCCGGCTTACGACGCGTTGATTTTGGGGGATCGCTCCAGCCGGATGGCGCTGTTGTTTGGTTCGACGGAGGTGCGCAAGGAGGCGCTGCGGGTTTCCGAGGTGAGCCGGAATCTCGGCGGGCCGGGTTACGCCATCCTGCAACGCGGCGAGGACAAGAATGCGACGTGGCTGGCGCTGAAATACGGCCCGCACGGCGGCGGCCACGGGCATCCGGACAAAAATAGTTTCATTCTTTACGCGCGCGGCGAAGTCGTCGCGCCCGACGTGGGGACGCATGCGTATGGTTCGCCGCTGCACCTGGGCTGGGACAAGACGACGCTGGCGCACAATACCTTGGTGGTGGACGAGAAATCGCAGGAGCCGGCGACGGGCCAGTGCGTGGATTTTGGCAGTGAGCGCGGAGTGGATTTTTCCGTGACGGAGGCGGGGCCGATTTATCCCGGTGTGCATTTTACTCGTTCGGCGGCGATGTTGACGCCGGACGTGATTGTCTTTGTTGACCAGATTGAAGCCGAGACGCCGCACACGTTTGATCTGGCGTATCACCAGATCGGGACGTGGGAGAATTTACCCGCGGGCGAGCCGTGGCGATCCAAAGCGGGCGCGGGATACAAATATTTTACGGGCGCAACGATGCGTGAAACGAGCGCGAGCGGCCTGACGTTCAAGACGAAAATCACCGGCAATTGGCAACCGGCGATTACGCTGGCCGAAACGAGCCCGACGGAAGTCATCACCGGGTACGGGATTTGGAAAACGACGGAGGATAAAGTGCCGATGCTGGTGCAGCGTCGGCAGGCGCAGCGGACGGCGTTTGTGTGGGCGGTGTCGCTGGGGGGGGTGCCCGTGAATCTGCGCGTGGCGGACGTTGCTGATGCGGACGGACAGCGTTTGGAGGAATCGCAGGCGCTCCTGGTGCAGGCGAATGTAGGGGAGCGAAACTGGCTTCTGCTCGCAAATCCCGGACGCAAGGTTGTGGCTGCCGCGTCGCTGGACGGCACGCTTTGGCAGACCGATGCGGCGTTCGGGGTGCGTTGATTGCGTTGCAGCTACTTCTTCACCAATTCCTGCCACAGGTGGGCGGCCATGAGCTGGCCTTTGGCGAAACAATCGAGGTCGAATTTCTCGTTGGGGGAATGGGCATTATCATCGGGCAGGGCGAGGCCGAGCAGCAATGTGTCCACGCCGAGGATTTTTTTGAAGTCGTTTACGATGGGGATGGAGCCGCCTTCGCGCATCAGGATGGGCTCGGCGCCAAAGGCGGATTTGAGTGCGCGCAAGGCGGCCTGGGCCTGCGGGCCGGTGGGCGAGACGAGATAAGGCTCGGCGCCGTGGCCGGATTGCAGTTCGATTTTCACGGTGGACGGACAAATTTTTTTCAAATGACTCGTGACCTGTTCGATGATTCTGGCCGGGATTTGGTTTGGCACGAGCCGCGTGGTGATTTTTGCGCGCGCCCAGGCGGGCACGATGGTTTTGCTGCCTTCGCCCTGGTAGCCGCTGGTCAGGCCGTTGATTTCGAGGGTCGGACGCGCGGAGCGTTGCTCGAACGCGGTGTAGCCTTTCTCGCCAAATAATTTCGGGACGCCGAGCATGTGTTGATATTGCGCTTCAGTGAAGGGCAGGCGTGCGAATTGTTCGCGTTCGTAGGCGGACAGTTCCTGGACATCATCATAAAAACCGGGAATTGCCACGCGGCCGTTTTCATCGCGCAGTTTGGCGAGCATCTGGCACAGGGCCATCGCCGGGTTGTCCACGGTGCCGCCAAAGATGCCGGAGTGCAGGTCGCGCGCGGGTCCGTGCAAGATAATTTCGAAGGCAGCGATGCCGCGTAGTGCGTAGGTGAGCGCGGGGACGCGTTTGTCCGGCATGCCGGTGTCGGAAATCACGATGGCGTCGCATTTCAGTTCGTCTTTCCGTTCTTTCAAAAAAGTCGCGAGGCTGGCGCTGCCGACTTCCTCCTCGCCTTCGATGACGAAGGTGAGGTCGCAGGGCAATTCGGTGCCGGTTTTGAAATAGGCTTCGACGGCGGCGAGGTGGGCGAGGTTCTGGCCTTTGTTATCGCTCGCGCCGCGGGCGAAGAGCGAGCGGCCTTCGATGCGGGGCTCGAACGGCGGTGTTTTCCACAGTTCAAACGGTTCCGGCGGCTGGACGTCGTAATGGCCGTAGACGAGGAAATGCGGGCGGGGACCGGCGCGCCTGGGAGTTTTTGCGAGGACGATGGGATGGCCTTGCGTCTGGCAAAGCTCCGCGTGCAACCCGGCGCGTTCGCAGCGTTTCACGACCCATTCGGCGCAGGCTTTCATGTCCGGGCGATGTTGCGGCTGCGCGGAGACACTGGGGAAGCGGACGTATTCGCAAAGTTCTTCGACGAAGCGCGATTCGTTCTGCTTGAGAAAGTCGATTACGGGTTGCATGGGATTTATGTAGCAGGGAATCCGGGGAATGCAAAGGGAGTGTTCGCCTCCCTGACATTGCGGCGTTATTCCAGGCTTTCGACGCGGAACATGACCGGGCTGGATTTGACCGCGGGCAGCTTGGAAATTTTGGCCAGGGCTTTGCGCATGGCGGAATTGGGGGCGTCGTGGAGCATGAGGATGAGCGGGACGCTTTCGCCTTCGTGGCCTTCGGGTTGGACGACGGAGGAGATGCCGATTTTTGCAGCGGCAAAAATGGCGGCAACTTTCGCGAGCACGCCGGGCTGGTCGACGACGTCCAGGCGGACGTAATAGCGCGAGACGATTTCGTCCATCGGGGTCACGCAGGCATTTTTTGCATGAGCGACGAAGGGCGGGACGCGGATTTTCGCGTTGTTTTTCAGATCGAGAGCGGCATCGGCCACGTCGCTGAGCACGGCGCTGGCGGTGGCATCCCTGCCGGCGCCGCGGCCGTAGAAAAGGCTTTCACCGACGATGTCGCCGCGCACGAAGACGGCGTTGAAAACCTGGTTGACGCTGGCGAGGACGTGCGTGCTCGGAATCAGCGCAGGGTAGACGGAGACTTGAACTCCATTTCGAGTTTTTTGTTTCGTGTTCCGTATTCCGTGTTTTGTTTTCGCACCATTGGCTTGTTTGACGATGCCGAGCAACTTGATGGTGTAGCCAAGGAGTTGCGCGAATTGCATGTCGATTTTGGAAACCGTGCGAATGCCTTCGGTGTGGATGTCATCATGGTCCACCCAAAATCCGTGCGCGAGCGAGGCGAGAATGCCGATTTTGTGCTGGGCGTCAAAACCGTCGATGTCGAGGTCTGGCGGGGTTTCGGCGTAGCCGAGTTTTTGGGCGTCGGCGAGGACGTCGGCAAATTCGGCGCCCTCGAGTTTCATGCGGGTGAGGATGTAATTGCAGGTGCCGTTGACGATGCCGTAAATGGCGGAAAACTGGTTGGCCACGAAACCTTCGCGGAGCGATTTGATGATGGGGATGCCGCCGCAAACGCTGGCTTCGTAATAAAGGCTCGCGCCGTGTTTGGCGGCGGCGGCGAAGAGTTCCTTGCCGTGAGAGGAGAGCAAGGCTTTGTTGGCGGTGACGACGGTTTTGCCCAATTCCAGTGCGGCGAGAATTATTGTTTTGGCAACGCCGGTGCCGCCGACGAGTTCGATGATGATGTGAATGTCGGGATCGTTGACGACTTCGCGCCAATCGGTCGTGAGCAAGGAGCGGGGAAAGGAATGGGCGCGGGTTTTGCCGAGCGTTTTGACGGCGACCTTGCGAAGGGAGATTTTGACGCCGAGCCGGTCGGCCATGAGGTTGCCGTTACGCTGGAGCGCGTGGAAGACGCCGCTGCCAACCGTGCCGGCGCCAATCATTCCAAGATTCACCTGCTGCATTCGGGCCGAGAGGGTGCCGGGAAAAGGGGCGGGGAACAATTCAATTTTTGTGGAAAGCGGCGTGGATAAATGGGGTCTGGAATATCAGGGACAAAAGCGAAACGGTTTTGTTTTTCTCGTCGTGGCGTGATTTAAGGCATTGGGATTCTGAATGGCGCCGACTGATGTCGGCGGCTACGGGTCAGGTCGTGGAGGTTTTGGCCAGGAGGCGTTTCCATTGGCGGAACCAGGCGCTGAAGAGGACGATGATGATTGCGCCGTGCGCGAGTTCGGCCAGGAACAGGAGGTCCCAGGAAGAAGCGGTATCCGGATTGTCGAGGGCGTGGAAGCCGGGGGCGAGCATCGAGAGTTTGGCAAAATCGGAATCGAAAAAGACGAGGGCGAAGATGAAGGGCAGCGCCCAAAGGATGAAGAGCCAGAGGGCGAGGAATCCGACGGCGCGCTTTTGGTGGCGCACGCGGCAGAATTCCAGCAGGAGCGCGTAGGCCACGAACAACTCCACAAGATTGATGCAGACGATGGCGACGATATTCCAGATGCGGTCGAGGGAAAATATGCACTGCGTGAAGGTCGCGGTGCCGGCGATGACAGCCAGCGCCACCGCCAATGGAACGGCGCTGCGGGAAAAAATCGGGCCGACGCCTTTGAATCCGCGGCGCAGGGATTCAAGGCGAATGACTTCAGGCTGCGGGCTGGCGCAAGTGAGAATGATGATGGCGAGGCAGATGGTTGCGGCGTGAATTGCGGAGAGCAGCGATTGACGGCTTTCGTAGTTCCTGTCGCCGCTGAGCATTATATGGGGAAAGTGGCCCTGCCAGATGCTCCAGAGCAATCCGTGCTGGATGATGACGAGAATTGCGAAGAGCGCGATGGCTTCCCAGCGGAGCAGGAGCGGTTGGGAGGGGCGCGCGGTTTTGCGGACGGCGGCGCGCCAGAGGAAAAAGCCCACGAGAAACTGTATGCCGAGGGTCAGGATCACCGGTGGAAGGGACAGGCCAAAAAGCGAGGGCGGTGTGTCCCATTGGTGTTGATAGCCCGGGTGGTTGGGGTTCTGGAACAAATAATTGAGTCCGAAAATCGGCAGAAGAAAATTTGGCAACATGCGGCCGGGCGCCACGAGCGAAAACATACAGAGAATGAATGCCGCGACGACGAGGAGGATTCCCGAGCGCTCAAAAGCCATCCCCACGAGCAATCCTATCAACCCAAAAAGGCAGGCGGTGCTCAGGAGCAGGACCTGGCTGCCGAGCCAGAGGGTGATGGGCAATTTTGCGAGCAGAACAACTGCGAGGCCGATGACGGCAAACGCGATGGCCATGTAAAATTCCCGCAAGCCGGAACCGAACCAATAGCCGGTGACGAGCTGGCTGGGTTTGAGCGGTGTGATGCGGTTGCTGTCCCAGAGGCCGGCTTTGCGGTCGTCGGACAGGGCACGCGATACGCGGCTGAATCCGCCGAGGACCAAAATGACGCCTTCAATTATGACGATCCATCCGTAAAACATGCGGCCGGCGTCTTCGGGGGAATCGAAACGAAACGCGGTGGGATTTGCCAGGTACGCGACGAGGCCGGAAAAGAGGCTGAGGCCGAGCAAGGTGGCGATGATGATGGCGGCGAGCACGCCGCCGCGGTGCACGAGACGTTTTTGCGTCAGGAATATGGGATTGTCGGTGAGGTTCACATCAACTCCCTGGCTCCGGATTGCAAAAAGATTTGTTCAAGGTCATCGCCGCGCGCGCGCCATTCGGTGACGCGGACGCCTTCGACGATGAGCGTTTTGAGAAGGTCATCGAGCGTATCGGGAGCGGCATCGAAATCGAACGTGGCGCTGAGGGCATCGACCTGGAGATTTTTGAGGCCGGCGTTGCGGAGAATTTCGGATGCTTTGGCGTTTTCGACGCGCCATTTGACGGCCATGCGGCGGGATTGCATGCGGCTGCCGAGATCGGCGATGGTGCCGAAGGTGACGAGTTTGCCGCGTTCCATGATGGCGGCTTTGTTGCAGAAGCCGGACATCTCGCTGAGGATGTGCGAGGAGATGACGACGGCTTTTCCGAGATCGTGCAGTTGGAGAAGGAGTTTGCGCAATTCGATGCGGCCGAGGGGATCGACGCCGCTGGCGGGTTCATCGAGCAGGAGCACTTGCGGATCGGGCAGGAGGGTTTTGGCGAGGACGAGGCGCTGCTTCATGCCGCGGGAGAGTTCGCCGCAAAGGGCGTTGCTCTTTTCCGTGAGCCAGGTGAGTTGGAGGCATTCGTCGATGCGTTTGGCGCGGTTCGGGACAGCGTATGCACGTGCGAAGTGGTCGAGAAATTCAGTGGCGGTGAGCTGATCGTAGGTGGGACAGAAATCGGGCATGAAACCGAGGCGTTTTTTCAGTTCTTCGGGTTCGTGCGCCAGATCGTGGCCGGCGATTTTGACGGAGCCGTGCGTGAGGTCCTGCAGGCCGGCGACGGCGCGCATGGTGGTGGTTTTGCCCGCGCCATTGGGACCGATGAGGCCGAGGACATCGCCGGTTTCGATGGTGAGGGAGAGGTCATTGACGGCGATGACATCGGGGAAGTCGACACGCAAGTGGTCGATTTCAAGGAGAGGTTCCGCCATGAGGGGAGTATAGCCAGAATGAGAGAGGGAAGGCAAGGGTGAGGAGAAACATCGAACATCGAACATCCAATCCAACATCGAACACCGAAGTTCAGGGCTTGACGTTCGCTGCGGTTTTGGTGCGGAGGACGAGGAGGGCGCCGAGGGTGAAGAGGATGGCGCTGTAGGTGAAGGCGACGGTGGTGTTGAAGTTTGTCCAGAGGAGTCCGACGACGATGCTGGAAACAAAATCGCCGATGCCGTTGACGGTGGCCAGGACGCCGAAGGCCATGCCGTGGTGTTCTTCTTCGACGAGTTCGGCGCAGAGGGAGTCTTCGAGCGTTTCTTCGACGCCGACGTAGATTCCGGCGAGGACGAAGATGAGGATGAAGGCCCAGATCGTGGGGAGGAGGACAATGATGAGGACCGCCATGATGGCGGCGAGGGCGTAACCGGCGGCGAGCACGCGGGGTTTTTTGCTGCGGTCGGCGAGCCAGCCGGAGATGGGGGCGGAGGCGGCGTAAAAGATATTGTGGAGGACGTAGAGGCCTATTCCCAGGCTGGCGGCTTTGGCCAGGCCAAGCGAGGGGGCGAGTTTCTGCGTGGCGAGCAGGATCAACATGGTGTGCGCGAAATCGCCGGCGCCGAACAAACCGACGCCGAGCAGAAATTTCAGGTACGGTTTCGGCAGAGAGAAAAGCCGTTCGCCGAAGGAAACGTGCGAGACGGGTTTGCGTTCTTTTTCCTTCACGAGCAAGGCGACGAGCGCGGCGGCGATGAGACCGGGAATGAGGGTGACGGCGAAGAGCGGCGGGTAATGGTGATGGAATGCGGCGAGCAGGAAAAAGCCCGTGGTGGGGCCGATGATGGCGCCGATGGTATCCATCATGCGTTCGAAGCCGAAGGCGCGGCCGTAAGTTTCCCTGGTGACGGCGGAGGCGAGGAGGGCTTTTTTGACGGGTGTGCGGACGCCGCGGCCAAACCAGGCGCTGGCGCGGGCGATGAGCACGTGCCAGGCGCTGGTGGCGAGCGCGAAGGCGGCGGTGCCCAGCGCGGTGACGATGTAGCCGGCGACGGCGATGGGTTTGCGGCGTTGCAGTTTGTCCGTGTAAAAGCCGGAGCCCATTTTGGCGAGGCTGGACAAGCCATCGGAGACGCCTTCAATGATGCCGAGCCAGGCGGCGGCGACGCCCATGGAGGCGAGAAAGGTTGGGAGGACCGCGGAGGCGATTTCGTGAGACCAATCGCTGAAGAGCGAGGCCAGCGCGATGCCGAGGACGGTGCGATTGAGCCAGCGAATGCGAGCGGATGGCCGTGGCGTGGCATCAGATTTCATAGTCGCCATTTTTGGGCTCAACTTTTTGTTGTTGTTCGTAAAAGAGGCGCACGTCGGCTTTTTCGGGCAGGAGCTGCTGGGCGCGAATGAGCGCGCGTTTGGTGGAGATGGTGGGATTTTCGTCGGCGGGGAAAACATTTTCTTCGCCGAGTTGCTTGAGCAGACCGCTGTTGCGGAGGACGCGGACGACATCGCGGCTGCATCCGCTGATGAGCAGGTGGCGGTCTGTTTTGCGGAGGTAATCATCCAGCGATTCGAGGGCCATGACGGTGGAGGCGTCGAGGTGGCGGGCGTTTTTCATGCGCAGGATGAAGACGCGGATATTTTCATCCTCGGCGAGGTGGCGGACCTGATTGAGGAAGAGATCCGCGGCGCCGAAAAACAATTCGCCTTCGACGTGGATGATGGAAATTTGGGGGTTGGGGCGCTGGCTGCGTTTGCGCAATTCGGCGAGGTGGCCGGTTTCGGTGAAAGTGTATTCGGCGAGTGTGGGCGTGCTGGTTTTTTGCAGGAAGAGGGCGAGGGCCGTGCCGATGCCGGCGTAGATGGCGGTATCCAGCCGGACGAAAAGGGCCGTGCCGAGCGTGACGAAGAATACGACGGCGTCGGACCGCGTGGAGCGGGTGGCGACACGGATTTGCGGGCGGTTGATGAGTTTGTAACCGACGCGCATGAGGTGGGCGGCGAGGGCCGGGACCGGGATGTAATTAAAGACCGGCGTCAGCACGAGCAAAATCAAGAGCACGAGGACGCTGCTGAGCATGGAAGAGAATTGCGAGGCTGCGCCGCTTTGATAATTGACGGCGGAGCGGGTGAAAGACGAAGAGCCAGGCGGGACGCCAAAGAGGCCGGCGGCGATGTTGCCGGCGCCCATGCCGAGCAATTCCTGATTGGGGTCGAGGTGCTGGCCGCTTTTGGCCGCGAGAGATTTGGTGATGGCGGTGGCTTCGAGCATCCCGATGATGGCGATGGCGACGGCGGTGCTGGCGATGTGATGCAGCAACATCCATTGCTGAGGCAAAGAGGGCAGGCGTTCGAATGTCGGGAGCATGGCCGAAAGGAAGCCTTCGTCTTTCACGAGCCGGAACGGCATATCAGGATGGAAGGCGGCAAAGACGCGCGCGGCAATGCCGAGAAAGGCGAGGCCGATTAAAGCCTCGGGCCATTTGGGGCGCCAGCGCTTGATGCCTTCAAAGATGGCGAGCGTGAGCAAAGCGACGCCGATGGCCCACCAGGAGAAATTTCCCCCGGCGATGTTCCCGGCGACGTCTTTGGCCGTGGGGAAAAGGCCTTCGCCCGCCGGGCTTTGGAAGCCGAGGCCATTATGCAGCTGGCTGGCCATTAGCAGCACGCCGATGGCGGCGGTGTAGCCGACGACGACGGAGCGGGAGATGAATTTGGTGACTTCGCCGAAGTTGAACAGCCCGGCGATGAATTGAGTGATGCCCACGAGGAAGGCGAGGTAAGCGGCGAGTTGCAATGGGTGCAGGCCGAGACTGGCATTCGCGGCAATGGTGGCGGCGGTAATCAGAGAAATGGACGTGGTCGGCCCAAAGACGTGGTGGTGCGATGAGAAAAAAAGCGCTGCGACGAAGCCGCCGATCACGACGGACATAATGACGGTCATGGGCGGCAGGCCTAGAATGAGGGCGAAACCGATCGCTTGGGGAATGGAGACCAGGGTGAGGGTGGCGCCCGCAATCAAATCGTGGCGCAGCTTTTCGCGGGAATAATTCCGCAGCTCATGGACGAAAGGGAATTGGATGCGCGGGCGGGGCAGCCAGAGGGCGCCGGCGGGATCAGTTGATCGATTGAACCAATTCATTGCGCGAAGTCGGGATAATATACGCGAGGGAAGCAATCAAGTCCGGCTTCTTCACATTCCTGGATTCCGACCGCGGGGGCAATGCGAGAATTTGCCCGGGAATGGCGCTTTTATTTTTACGAGCGCAGATTTGCGGCAATCAAATCGGCGATGTTTTCCAGATGTTTTGTTTCGTCCGGAGTGTATTCGTGCTGGCGCATGGTGCCGATGCCGAGTGTGCCGATGGCTTTTCCGTCTTTGCGGATGGGCACGCAGAGCGCGCCGCCGACGCCGGATTGGCGCGCGCCGGGTTTGGCGACGCCGCTGGTGTCGGTCTGGAGATTGCAAATGGTGACGGGCTTGTTTTGCGCGATGGTCTGGCCGGCGATGCCTTTGCCGACGGGAATGGTTTTGATGACATCGA
>Ga0335085_10003612_pt1 | contig 26552 bp, 20 predicted proteins | sample Lox_Sample_45_FD_206712 | JGI IMG/M metagenome (GOLD analysis project Ga0335085, IMG submission 206712) | Soil microbial communities from Loxahatchee National Wildlife Refuge, Florida, United States - Lox_Sample_4.5 | ecosystem: Environmental > Terrestrial > Soil > Wetlands | place: USA...
CTAGGCAGGTTCGACTCCTGCACCCTCTACCAGAGTTTTGCGCCGGTAGTTCAACGGACGAGAACAGTTGGCCTACACCCAACAGATGCGGGTTCAACTCCCGAACGGCGCACCAGGGCAGGATTAGTTCGAAGGTCGAGCCCGCGATCGATAATCGCGAGGAGTTGGTTCGATTCCAACATCCTGCACCAAGTTTGCGTTGAGTATGGGTGACTGGCAGAGATGGCTGATGCACTCGCCTCTTAAGCGAGACCAGGCTGGTTCGATTCCAGCGTCACCCACCAGATTTTGCGGGATTGGCAGATAGGGATATGCACTCGCCTTTTAAGCGAGACGAAGCAGGTTCGATTCCTGCATCCCGCACCAAGTAAGAAAGAGGCGGCATAGCATAAACGGACGAATGCGCCGAGCTTCTACCTCGGATGATGAGAGTTCAAATCTCTCTGCCGCTTCCAAATATAGGGATGTGGTCCAACGGATGAGGGCGCAAGGCTACGAACCTTGAGATCAGAGTTCAATTCTCTGCATCCCTACCAGATTTAGTTCGGCTCGCGTGGTCTAAAAGCATGATGACGCTTCGGTCCTAACGAAGAGATCCGGGTTGGATTCCCGGCGCGAGTTCCAAGGGGTGGGTAGTGTAACTGAACAACACGGTAGCGTCCGAAGCTGCAGATCCGGGTTTGACTCCCGGCCCGCCCTCCAGCTGGGAAAGCCGATAGAATGCGACGAGACGATTCAACATTTGCTATTGGAGTGCCAAGTAGCAGAGGAAATGCGATGACGGATGAGATTATTTCGACCAATGCCGATGAAATCGGCGACTTCTGGGCGAAGGCAGTATATCCGTATGCCGCTCCGATTGTTGAAGCGAACGAGCGGTTTGAACCCGAACCGATTGGAAGTGCGGTTCGAGTGACGTTCCAGGCAAGAGAATGGTTGGTCACCGCTGCTCACGTCATTGAAAGTCATCTGCCGGGAAGTGGAAAGGAACAACCGAAGGGGGCACCATACACCTATGTTCCTGAACAGGTCCAGATCGAAGGGGGGATTGTAACTGCTGCAGATCCGATAGACCTCGCGATAATCCGACTGCCACGCGCATCAGGCCCAGGTCTGCGACTTCCACAGCATCTTGCGCTAGATGTCAAGGAAGGAGAACTCTGTCTCTTCGTCGGGTTGCAGGCGCGCCCAAAGTCCTGGGTGATCGACTCCTCTCGGCAGACTTTACGTCCGCAGCCGTTGTCCTACATGGGGACAGTGTTCAAGACTTTCCCCGAACGATTCAGCGTTAGATTCAACGAGAAAAAACTCTACCGAAGCGGCGTGAAGCATAACGCAGTAGGAAAACTAAATGGGATCAGCGGGGCAGGCGTGTTCGTCTTGCGCCAGGACAGCCCCAGACTGGCTGGAATCGTGATTGAGTATCACAAACGAGATTCTGAGGTCATCGCGACCAGTTCGCGTGCGCTCTGGCAAATGTTTAGAACCGCTTAATACCGATCTCTTAAACTCAGCAATCAACGGACGGCGGCAAACCTGAAGTTACACTTACTTTTTCGCTATTGACGAATCGCAGGAATGATGTAACAGTGAAGATGAGCTAGAAACGATGATGCGTAAGCCCCATACCGATTGCTTCCCGACGCCGGCCACATTTATGTGGCAAGGTGCGGGGAAAGGTACGGTCATGTAACGGGGGCGCATCCATAACGCGTGGTTTTTCTGAGCCTCCGATACAAATCGGGGGCTTTTGGTTTTTATGGCGCATTTTTCAGCAAATGCGCAGATAGGAGGCAGTGTCGTCTAACGGCCAGGATGCGGCCCCTTCAAGGCTGAGATGGGAGTTCGATTCTCCTCGCTGCTACCAAGTTATGAATGCACAAGCGATTGAACTCGATGGTTTTGAAATTGAGCTCACATCGGAGCTCTATTGGGAGCGCGGCGGAGACCACCGCGACTTAGTGGACCGTGCGCGCAGTGATCGCCGCCGACTGGGCCACAACGTCGATGACTCTGCTGTCTTGTGCGTGCGGTGCATGAAAGCGATACCGCTGAAAGCTTGATGCCGGGTCGTCTAGTGGCAGGACTCTGGACTTTGAATCCGGGTACGGGCGTTCGAATCGCTTCCCGGCAGCCAGTTCTTTGACAATTTCAAGATTCCCTCTTCGTCTAATGGAAGGCCGCCGCGCTCTGAACGCGGAAATCGTGGTTCGAGTCCACGGGAGGGAGCCGGAGCTATGGTCTATCGGCAGGATGGCTGACTGTCTCTCAGCAGGGACGGGTTCAACTCCCGTTAGCTCCGCCATAAGTTTGCGGGAGATTCGTCCAGCGGCTAGGACACTGGTCTCCAAATCCAGTTACGAGGGTTCGAGTCCTTCATCTCCCGCCATTGCGAGCATGGTATAGCGGCTGGTGCCTCAGCCTTCCAAGCTGATGACGCGAGTTCGACTCTCGCTGCTCGCTCCATGCGGAAGTCGTCTAGCGGCGAAGACGCGACGTTGCCAACGTCGAGAGCGCGGGTTGAGTCCCGCCTTCCGCTCCAATGTTGCGAGGTGGCGTAGCCAAGACAGCAAGGCATCTGCCTGCAAAGCAGATCATCGGGAGTGCAATTCTCCCCGCCACCTCCAGAGTTTGCGCTGGTGTAGCTCAGTTGGAAGAGCGCGGGCCTCGTAAGTCCGTGATCGGCGTTCGAATCGCCGCGTCAGCTCCGCTGGTATAGCTCAACGGGAAGAGCAGGCGCACGGTAAGCGCCCGACCGCAGTTCGAGGCTGCGTGCCAGCTCCGGATTTTGCTGGTCTAGCACAGTGGCAGTGCAGAGAGCTTGTACCTCTCCGACGAGTGTTCGATTCACTCGACCAGCTCCAGATGTTTTATGGCGGGATTGGCCGAATGGCTTAGGCGCTGGATTGTGGCTCCAGTCACGAGAGTTCGATTCTCTCATCTCGCCCCAAATGGGCGGTTCGTATAAGGGGATTACCCACGGCCTGCACCCGTGAAATGCGAGTTCAACTCTCGCACCGTCCACCAAGTTTGGCTCGGGAAGCCATGTGCGGCAATGCGAGGGTGGACATCGACCTGAAAGTGTTCAACGCAGCGCGAATTCTGAAAAGCTACGGCACCATAGCACGCAAGGGCGTGGATGACGAGAAACGTCCATGGCGCATGTCGAAACTTACCATCGTCCCCACGCAACCCGAAATCGCAAGCAAGGAACTTCTGGAGAAGCTTGCTGCGCTTGCGCCTCTCAAGGACAACAAGCGTGCCATCAATGAGCCCACAAGCGGCGGTATGACGCAGGAGCAGGCACAGCAGGCGCTCAATGCGGCTGACATCGATGCCGACAGTTCACCGGAAAATTACGAATACACCGACGATCAGGGTGTGCGCCATACGGCTCTCAAATGGAAACACCGCTGCCTGATCGATCCCGATGCGCACGGGCGAAACGTGGCGTTCAGCCTGCTCGAAAACGGCTGGTTGAATCACCACTGTATGCACAAGAACACGCATGAAGGCGTGGAGCAGAAGGATTGGAGTGCGGCATGGGAACGGCGGACCGAACAGAAATACCCGCGCATGTTCCCAAAGCATCGCGATACGGCAGGCTTCGAGACCGACTTTCTGGATGCCGAAGAGCACAAACTGACGCCAGAGCAGCAATATTCGCAAATTCTGGCTGAGGTTGAGCAGGCGAACGCGGAAACCGAGCGGGAACGAGGCGACATCCCGAAATACAACCTGACCGATCTTGGCAACGCCGAACGGCTGCAATGGCGCTATGGCGACCGCTTTCATCATTCCAACAAGCGCGGCTGGTATTTCTGGAAGAAAACCCACTGGCTGCCGGATGCCAACAAGCAGGTTGCCGCCGCCGCCAAGATCACCGTGCGCAAGATTCACGAAGAGGCAAAAGAGTGCGAAGCTCAACTGAAAGAAATTGAGCCATGCGAAGCGAATCAGGAGCGCATCGACGCGCTGAAAGCCAAAATCGATTCCATTTACGATTGGCAGTGCACCAGCGAATCCAAGGGCAAGCTGAACGCCATGGTGGACTTGATGGAAACTTCGCTGGTGCTGGATATCGATCTGGACGCCTTCGATGCCGATACCCTGCTGTTTAATTGCAAAAATGGCACGGTCGATCTGCGCACAGGCGAAGTGCGCCCCCACCACAGAGAGGATTTGATTACCGTCTGCGTTCCGGTTACCTACGACCCCAATGCCCAATGTCCCTTGTGGATTGAATTCCTGACGGACGTAACCGCAGGCGACGAGGAACTGATGGCCTACTTGCAGCGTGCGGTCGGCTACAACGATGACGGTGTGTTCCTGCGATCCCTGAGCCTTGTGAATCGTGCTGGCAGACAACTGGCGATTTGGCTTCGAGAGGTCTTTCGAAGCGGCGTCCAGCAGCGCACGTTGCGCCCTGAATGGGCTGAGAAGCAAATTGTCTGGCCCCAGCCATTCGTGAAAGCGGGTACAAATCGCACTCAGAAGAAGCAGAGAATGCGGCTGATAGTAAGAACTCTCGTGAATGCTGTAGGGTGACGTTGGGCACAACTGCGAAATATCCACAAAAACAGGGCGTTTGCCTACCCCGATTCCCTCATTAGTGATGAGCTTGCCAAAATAGCTGAGGTCGCTAACGACCTGCGCGATACTCTCGGTCATGCGGTACTGCTCCCGGAGCATGGACACGAACGGCGGCAAAATTCCGTTTGCCTTCCGTTGGCTGACACCTAAATAGTCAAATACATTCCGTCCGAACCATTCTCTTACCTCGCGCTTTTCGGAATGGCAAATCGGCGGCAACTGTCGGAAATCGCCCGCAAAGATAACCTGCTCCGCAGCTTGGGCTGCACCCGCAAAAGCGAACGGTAAAGACACCATTGAAGCTTCGTCGATGTAGACAACATCAAATTCACGTTCGCTCAGAGTGGCGTTGATAACCAACATCGCCAATGTTGCAGCAACACACCGGGAATCGGCGGCGAGGGATTCGGCGAATGCCTTTGCCTGCGCTGCAAATCCGGCGATCAGGTTCTTGCACTGCTGCATCTCCTCAAAAATCTTGCCACTCGAATCGGTCTTCAGGAGGGTTGGAAGGTTCAGCGTCAACTCACGAAGGCGCTGCTCGGCGCGTCTCACAGCAGCGGCTAGTTCGGGTTCCCGCCTTTCTAGCAGCCCGATACACGTAAAAGGTTGGATTTCTTTGTCTGCCGTTACTCCAGCCCGGAACACATGCTCTAGTCCTTCGTCTCCAAGAGCACGCCTTGTTGCTCGCACCATCTCATCCACTGCTGAGTTTGACGTAGACAGCAGCAAGCAAGTCTTTTTTCGGTGAACATGTCCGGATACTGATATCCCAACCGTGTGCGTCTTTCCAGTTCCGGGAGGCCCCCACAGTAAATGAACTGCGTCTGATTGCATTCGGAGAACGGAGTCATGCTGGAACTGATTCAGACGCTCATCGTGTCGTGGCGCTCCCGAACCTGTCTGCGCATCTGTGCTGCTATTCCCTGCGGGAAGAGCACGGGCAAGCAAAGCCTTCAACGGGGCGGGCGGAAATCGGAGCACTTGGTCAAGGTGCTCGTCGAGCTTTTTGAGAATGAAGGTCGGGTCGAACTCGACGCGAACCATTGCCATTTGGTGCGGCAAAGGCTGCTGCGACATCACGACGAGAGTTCGTTCCGCCGCGTGGAGAACTTGGACTTCAAACGATCCGTCCTGCCCCGGCACCTTGATAACAAGAGTGGAATCTGGGGGAACGCGAATCTCTTCGGCAAGGGTAAGTCGGTAGATGAACTGGCCGGGCTTCTCGTCCAAAACCTCGGTCTTATCAATAAGCAACCAGAGCGAATGCCTTTGCTGTTTTTGCGCACGCAGTTCTTCGATGATTGCCTGATGGATATCCTGCGGAAGTGGCACAAGCGCCTCGGCAACGAACCAACATCCGATTCTAATGCTTGCAAACTCGACTAGTGAAAAATCAGACGTGACCAGAAGAAGCAGAATCGCGAGGAACTAGCTGGCTCTATCCGAGCAAAGACTTCGTGATTTCGAGCCACTCCGCATCGAGCGGCTCCCGGCAAACAGGCTCGCCTGCCCGACTGTACCAGTAGGCTGCGTTGCTCTGATCGCCTTCCTTGCGATGCAAGTAGGCATGAACCCATGAACCGTCTTTACCCTCATCCTGCTGCGCAGATTCGTGCGCTCGCTTCCAATCGCCTTTCGCATCCCACCACAGCCCAGCGAGGGCGTGCGAGAGTTCCGCAGGCGGTTGGGCGTCGGCGAGAGATTGGCGAAATTCGTCCAAGGTCATGGTTCCCCTTCCGGGTTGGGGCAGTCGGAAATTTGTCAAACATGGTGAATGTCAATCAGCGAGGTAGAAGGTCAACGTCGGGCCTAGTGAGTCACGAAGCTTCGAGGCTTCCAGCATCAGTTTTGCGAATTCCGCTGTCGTCTTGTAGTTTAGCGTCATAGCCGGAAGCTTCGGCTGCGCTGAAAGTGTGTTGCCGTCGAACGCATATTCGTACTCCCCGCCATTCTTCGCAGCCCGGCCTGACCACTGAGCGAGAGGAACAGCGCCAGTGAGATTTCGGTGTTGAATATTGACTTGTTGCGGGTCGTAGATGACTCGATAGCCCATCGCCATCAGTAGCGTGAGGGTTCGGTTCCAAGGTTCAAATGCACGTTCTTCAATCTTGAACCCCTCGGCGCTCCACTGCCGCATCAGTTCGTCTTCTCTCTTGTGCATCTCGTATTGAGTGCCTGTCGCAATCTCGCTGTGAACTCCAGCGACGATCTGGGCTAAAGAGTTCGCACCCGGATCATTTCCGCCGAGCAGCAAGTGTCTTACTTCGTACGGGTCATGTTTGACAAAGGTGTGCAGCGCAGGATGGTTCATAGTGCCTCCACTTCGCTGGGCAGGAGAGCTTTTTTCAACGCAAGCCCTTCATCTGTCGCTGTCGCCCAAATGAATTTTATTGCTGCGCAAACATTCACCTCATAGCCTTCAACAGTTCTGCAACTACCGCCTCCAGCCCATTCTTGGTCATGACGGCCAACCTGTCTGCGAGAGTGGGCGAATACGCTCGAACCTCTTCGAAGCCGACGGCGTGCCAAACTGGAAGAATCACTTTCTTGCCGCCGACTTCACGTGTCGCCAATCCGTTTAATTCTTGTTCTGGCCAATGCTTTTCGAAGAAATGTTTGCTGAGGATGACGACTCCGAACCGTGACTGTGCCAAGCCGTAATCAATTGATTTTCGAAGACTATCTCCCACTGTCAGAGAAAAGTCGTCGTACCACACCCGCAATCCTCTGGATCGAAGGGCTTCTGCCAGTGGGCGAGCGATCTCATCCTTATCCTCGCTGGCGTGGGAGACAAAAACGTCCCATTCCCCGTGTTTCCTACGCTGATCCTTGCTCTTTGATTCGATCACGACGGGAATCTCCGGGGTGGACTCTTTCGTCTGCGGCTGCGCCTGCTTGATGGGAATGCCCAGACCGCCGACGATCTGGGCATGCGCACTCGCTTGTTTTTTTCTCTGAAGGATGAGCGGCTGAGCAACTTGCATCAAATCGCGTTTCAACTGCTCAGCGGAGGGGCGAAGCCAATCCAAATACTGCTTAGTCTGAGTGAGAGTGCGGTCAATCTCGGCATTGATGTTCACGCTGGGGTTCGTTATCCGGAACACGATGCGAAGTTCATGGTCTTGCACGTGTCCGAATGGCGGGTTCAGAGTGTACGTCGTCGGCTGTATCTGGAAAACATTGGGGTCGCCCTTGAACGGAATGGCAACTGTAATTTCCGTGCCCTTGACGTAGAAGGGTCGAGAGCGGTCGAAGATTATTCGCATTGGGTCGCTGCTGACATCGACATCGATCTCCCGGTTCTCGGCATACTTCGCGGCTTCGTCCAGAACAGGGATGTCGAGCAACAAAGGCGTGATGACCTTCTCGGCGATTCCCTCGGTTTCGATTTCCGAGGTAGGTAGTTGGCGGACAAGCTCTTTAACCTGAGCCTTAGCGTGCTCGATCACATCGAAGATGCCCACCGAGTTGAATAGAAGCGGCGGTCTTGAAACTCCCGATCTTCGGTGCATACCTAGCGCGATTGTACTCTGGGGGTCGCAGGCCATCTGCTATCAATCCTCGCCATGATCCGCTCAGCAATCGTAATTGCGTCTGCAATGGTGGATTCCAGAAAGGGCGAAGGGTGTCCGTCCCAGTTTGCAAGTTTGCGGGCCGCGAGAATCGAGGCAGCGATTAACAGAACGCGCTTGCGACCTTCATCCACGGAGATAGTTTATCAATTTCGCCTTTTCTTCGCCATATCTTGTCAGCGGTGGATCGAAGTGGCTATCGGAGGGGAGGTCGCCGGGGCTTAAGCCTCGCCAGAGACACGCGCCTTGGTGGTCACAAAGGCCGAAAACGGGGGTTGGAACCGTGGAATAGGGGCTGAGGTCGTCCGGTCGCCAGATCGCCGTGGAAGCGGCTCTCTCTGTCTGCTCCGTGTACGAGCGCCCTTGACCCGAATGTGAATGCGGACAGTGCTATACATAAGCCATGGGTCTATTAAGTTATGCCGATCAACTCGAACCGCAGAATCAGGATGTTGAGATTTGGCGGTTTATGAAGTTCGATAGGTTCAGTGACCTGATTTCCAGCCGCGAGCTTTATTTTTGCCGCTCTGATCGTTTCGAGAATGACAAGCGCGAGGGTTTGCCCCCTGAAGAACTTCTCGCCATGTTGGGGCTCCATCCGCTCGATGTGAACGACAGGCGAACACTCGCACTCACCATGGGCACGCTTGCCCAGAATCGGGAATCGTTTTACGTGAGTTGCTGGCATCTTTTTCGCGAGGAAACGCTGAACATGTGGGAGGAATACGGCAAGAATGGCGTTGCGATTTGCTCGCGGTATTCGTTATTGAAATCTGCGCTCAGCAAGTTCAGCGATCAATCCTATCTCGGTCTTGTCCGATATGGAGCGCAGCATCTTGTGAGGCGGCAACTTGAAGGACAGGGCTGGAACCTCTTCAGATTGATTACCCACAAGAGACTTGAATTCGCACATGAGTGTGAAGTCCGCGCCTTCTTGTGGCTTCCCCAATACCTTGGGGATGATCGTCATATTGACGACCAAAACAGGGTCTACCCGTACCCGCTCACGCCTCCGCCATCGCATGTTCCGAACGGTCTCAGGCGAAAAGTAGATTTGCAGGTTCTTCTCACAAAAATAGTCGTATCACCGTGGGCAACCGAGGCGACGATCAAGGAAATCAGTCGGCTGGTGGAAGATAACGCTCTGGACGTTGCAATCGAGCAATCCGCATTAACGCAACATCTCCACCTGCTTCCCTATAAGGAAAGTTGACGACAGAAGATCGACGAAGGGTTTGAGCCGCGATCCGCAGTCGCCAGCGGTTGAAACAAAAGCCAAGCAATGGGCAAGTTCTCACCAACAAAGCGACATGACGACTGCTCGGAGATCGCTAACCTGTCCACCGCCTACGGTCGGCGTCGGCGAAATTGGATTGACGCCCATGGCTCGGTTCCTCCCGGTCAGGTTGTCGATGCGACATGCGGCAACAAGCACTGTATCGCTCTGCAACACTCCTATCTTCGTCCTCGCATCGAGCAACCGCGCAAGTACGGCAAGATTGCCGACCGTGTTCACAAGCTGAAAATCGGTCAGCACTTCGACGTTCGAGGCGTCGGTACGGACGAGAGGAGCCGCAACCGATTTCGTTCGGGCTTGTACGCGGCTGCTCGGCTGGATAGGGTCTCCGTGCGCGGGCTACCGGACGGAAGTGTGCGCGTTACGAAGGTCGGGGAGTGGTCGAGCGTGGGCGGATGAGGAGGCGCGATGTTACGCAGCGAAGCCTTGAGAGAAGAGGAACCGCAGCAGGAGAATCGCAGCGAGCCTGAGAGGTTCGTGGACTCAGTGGTCGCGGCGAAGTTTCTATCCATCCAGAGGCGACAACTTTTGGAACTTGCGAGAGCCGGGAAGATACCCGCCTACCCGATAGGAGACGGACAACGACGGCTTTGGCGCTTTCGTCTTTCTGACCTTGCGAAGGCGATGGAGCAACGCATGACTCAGCGAAAAAGTCCGGATGGCATGCGTCTGAAGAAACCTCGCTCGATTCGCTAATGGGGCGGGGTGATGAGCCTTGTTAGCCAGATAGTCGTGCCTGCGACCACATTTGCGTAAATCTTTGCGTAAACAATTTGGGAAATTTCGGCTGGGAATCAGGGTGTAGAGTTACCGAGCCCATTGTTGGATTCGGCTCAACCCATTGAAACCAATCAGTGGAGTTGGTTGCGGGGGGTGGATTTGAACCACCGACCTTTGGGTTATGAGCCCAACGAGCTACCAGACTGCTCCACCCCGCATGTCGATGATAGCAACCATGGGGGGTGTCGTCAAACGATCCGGTGCACGCGGCCGGTGCGGCGAGAAATGACGGTATCGTTCCGGACAGTCGAGGCTGGAAGCGAGATTGTCACCGCCACGATCACGACCAGCTGACTCTGTCAAAGTTCCGAGTCGCTACGAAAATAGCAACCGATACAATGGCGCGGCATCCAACGAGTACTTATCAGGAGGAAACGCCAATGCCAAAGAAGGAAACCAACCGACACGCCGCCATCAACGCGCAGCCTCGTATCCATCAGCGTGCGGCTGAAATCCAGCCGTACGGCACGGTTTCGCACGCGCTACCCTTGGATCTGGAAGAAGATGTGCGCCTCGAGATGACCGAGCAGCTCAATCTGCTACTGGCCGATACCATGACCGTGCGCGATCTCTACAAGAAGTCTCACTGGCAGGTTGCTGGCCCTACGTTCTATCAGTTGCATTTGCTGTTCGACAAGCACTATGACGAGCAAGTCGAGATGGTCGATATCATCGCCGAGAGGATCCAATTGCTGGGTGGAGTATCGTTGGCAATGGCAGCCGACATAGCTGAGACGACGCATATCGAACGTCCGCCGCGCGGAAGGGAAGAAGTCCCGGTTCAGATCTCCCGCCTGCTGGACGCACATCAGATCATCATTGGCCACTGCCGCAAGCTGGCGGAACGTGCCGACGAACTTGGCGATACTGGCACCAACGACATGGTCGTCAGCGACGTGCTGCGCGGCAATGAACTGCAGGCCTGGTTTCTAAGCGAACATCTCGTCGCGATGCCTCTGGTTCACGCACAAGACCCGGGATTGAAGAAAGCAAGCTAGTCACCGGAACAAGTTTTTGGCTACGGTCAGGGATTCGTTCCTCAATGGGCCCTGACCGTGCCCTAGGTTCTGACCTTCACGTTGTCGTGGTCGTAATACTCGTAGGCCGACATGGGCTTCTCGCCACCCTTCTTCCAAATGCGGGAATCCTCAGGGATCTTGTTGAGGACGCGCGCCATCTCCCGGATGTGCATGGCCACGGTTCCGCAGCATGCACCGATAAAGTTGATTCCCATATCGCGGGCCTGGACTGCGTAGTCCGCCATCTCCTTGCGCGTCAGTTGGAGCGGGTCGAGGGCGTAGGGGAACTCGGGAAGGCTGGTGAAGTCGGGTTTGTCCTTCGGTGTTCGATAAGCCACCGGCTGGCACGCGAGATATCCCGAGACGGCCCTGCGCATCTGCTCCATCGGGCCGAGAATGTGCTGTGGAGGACGCAGGCAGTTCATCCCGACGATATCGGCTCCGGCATCGAACAATGCCTTCGCTGCGTCGGCTGCACTCTTGCCCTCGGCCGTCTCATCCTTATTCTCAAAGCAGATGGTCACCATTGCCGGAAGCCCAGTTTTCTTCGCGCGTTCCACGGCGATGAGCGCTTCACCCAGCCACGAGAAAGTTTCGCCGATGATGAAGTCCACTCCTTCATCGACCTGCACCGCAAGTTGCTCGTCAAAAGTCTTGCGGACACGATCGGCTGCGGCAGGACTAGCAGGTTCATACATCCAGGTAAGGCTGAGATTCCCGGCGACCAGGCACTGGGACCCGGCTACCTCTCGTGCCATGCGGACGGCAGAGCGGTTCATCTCCTCCAATCGGTTTTCCAGCCCCACTGTGGCCAGTTTGTCGCGGCTGGCATAGAACGTTAGCGCTTGCAACACTTCTGCTCCCGCTTCGCGAAACTCCACATGAAGTTCGCGCAACGCATTGGGATAAGTGAGCGCTACTTCGGGCGTGAACGGGCCGGCGCGTACCCATCCGCGTTTTTCGAGTTCAAGCAGATAGCCGCCATCGCCAAGAACGGGACCTTCCTTCAGCCGTTCGAGAATGCCTTTCTTCTTCATAGAGTCTCCTGAGAGTTGCTAGTCATCCACATATTCATATTGAGCTTTGATCGGATGATTGTCTGCGAACCGCTGCGGATAGAAGGCGCTGATGTCCAATGTTTCACCCTTACCATCAAGCACGAGTTCACTCATGACAAGACCCACGCCGGGAGAGATCTTGAATCCCATGCCGGAGAAGCCTGCGCATACATAAAGTCCCTTAATTCCCGGGATCCCTCCAAGCAGCGGCCGCGAGTCCGGCGTCATGTCATATACGCCGGTGACGCCGCGCATGACCTCGGCGCCTGCGAGCTTCGGAACACGGCGGCATGCGCGCTCGATGATTTCCTCCAACGACTCGTCGGAGGCGCGCTGCGGAAAATTGTCCGGATCTACCGGTCGCTTTCCATAAAAATCGCCGACAAGAAACTTGTCATGAGCATCAGAGCGGAAGTAGGTTGCCGTCACTGAATCGATGCAGGCGCACCCTCCACCTTTCATATCGGGAGCATTCCGAAAGATCGCAACCTGGTGATATTCGCATTCGATCGGCAAATCGTAACCTGCGCGCTGAACCAGCGGCCGCGTCCACGGCCCCGTGGCGGCGATCACTGTTGCGGCTAAGATTGGTCCCTTGTCAGTGGCGACGCCGCGAATGCAGCCGCCATCAACAATTAGTCCTGTCGCCTGCGTGCGTGATGAGTAGGCGACGCCGAGGTCCCGTGCGGCGCTGAGAAAGTCGCCGGCGACTCCTGCTCCGTCTCCGTATCCGGAATCGGGCTCGTACGCGGCAAGTTCGACGTCGTCGACATTCCAGCCCGGCTCAAGTTCATGCAATTGGTGCCGGTCGATCAGTTCAACCCTTGCACCGAGCCGCCGCTGCATTTCCACATTGAGTCTCAACCGCTCTGTCTCATTCGGATGCACGATGCGGACAAAACCGGTCTTGCGGAAATCCCCAGAACCGCCCACAACGTCGTGCCAGTTCTGAAACATACGCAAGCTCACCAAAGCCAGTTCGACCTCGGGAGGGAAGCTGTAATGCATTCGAATCAAAGCGGAGGATCGTCCACTTCCTCCGCGGCCCACGTGATCCTTGTCGATGATGACGATCTTTCCCGCTTTGCGCCTCGCGAGGTGAAACGCGATCGAGGTGCCCATCACTCCAGCGCCGAGGATCACTACGTCGGCCGTTCGTGGCAAGGAGCCGTGTCCGTTCTCGGAACTCATGCTGCCTCCCGGAATCGTCCTGACTTCCAATCACGTAACGCCTGGTGCGCTGCGTTGCGGCCGGGTGCTCCAGTCACACCGCCCCCTGGGTGTGCCCCCGCTCCGCACAGATAGAGACCATCAACAGGAGTACGGTATTGCGACCATCCTGGAACTGGGCGCATAAAAAAGAGCTGTTCCAGCCGCAGGTCGCCGTGAAAGATGTTTCCTTCGGTCAATCCATAGGTGCGCTCCAGATCGAGCGGCGTCAGCACCTGCCGCGCAACAATTGAGCCGGGGACATTGGGCGCGTACTCTGCGATCTTTCTCACGACACGATCACCCAGGAGTTCGCGCTTCTCATCCCAATTGCCTTCGCGGAGGTGATACGGCACATATTGCACGAAGCACGTGAGGATGTGCTTGCCCGCAGGAGCGAGTGAGGAATCTGCATTCGACGAGACCACGCAATCCACCCATAGTTCTTCGGGAATCTCGCCAAACTTGGCAATGTCGTAACAGCGTTCCGCAAATTCCAGCGACGGAACCAGCGTATAGAACGTGCGCTCAAGTGGAGTAGCACCGGGGGAGGTTCCAGTGAACTTGGGCTCTTCCGCCAGCACCATGTTTACCTTGGCGCATGGTCCCTGCATCTTGATGCCGCGAACCGCAAATAGAAAATCGACAGGAAGCCCGTTGGGATCAACCAGCTTGAGGAAGGTTCTCTTGGGGTCTGCGTTCGAGAGCACCATACGGGCGCGAAGTTCTGTGCCGTCTTCGAGGACGACACTGCGCGCGCGGCCATTGCGCACTTCGATGCGTGCCACAGAAGCACCAGTCTGAATATCAACGCCAAGTTTCTTTCCCGCGGCGGCCAGAGCCTTTGTGATCGAACCCATTCCCCCCAATACATGTCCATAGAAGCCCTGCAGTTCGTGCTCTCCACCACTCAACAAATGAAAGAGCAGGCCGATGGCTGTCCCCGGCTGATAGGGCCCGCCGTGCTTGCCGTAGACGTTGTTGGCCAGAAACATCGTCTTCATTTTTTCTGATTCGTAGTTCTGGTCGAGGAATTCACCCAGACTGCCTGTCAGGAAGGAAACTAGCTGCGCAATTTCCCGGTTTGTAATACCTCGGAAGCGCCGACCGGTACGAAACAGATCGCTCCAGCCCCTGAGCGTGGAGGTATCGAACTCGGGTGGAGGCTCAAGGAAGAAAGGCTGCAAGTATCGGGCTAGCTTCTTCAGTTGATCGTCGACTTGCACAAAGCGCGCGGCATCTTTTGCGGAAATCTTCGCGAACTCCTGCCGGGCCCGATCGCGATCGGCCCACCAGGGAACAACATGGCCGTCGGGGAAGGGAACCTGAATCGCGGGATCGCATGGAATCATTCGCAGGCCATGATCGGCGAGACGCAGTTCCGAGATCACTTCCGGCCGCAGCATGCTGGCAATATAGGAAGTCGTGGACACACGGCAGCCGGGGGCAATCTCTTCTGTGACGCAGCATCCGCCCACGATGTCGCGCCGCTCGAGCACAAGCGTCGACAGGCCGGCGCGCGCAAGGTAAGCGGCAGCCGTCAGTCCGTTGTGCCCGGCGCCAACCACAATGGCGTCATAGATAAGATTGCCGAACGGTTGACTGGAGGTCAATGTATGGCCTTTGAATCGAATAACATTACCCTACAAGCCCGTAAAAATGAAGTTGAAACGCAAGCAGTGTCTGCTATATGCTGTATGACTTAGAGTCATTGTAATGCCCGGAATAGCCAGCAACCGCGTCTCGCCTCCGCTCTACCAACGCCAGGTGAAATTGCGGCCGCGTTCGGAAGCCAAGCGTACTCGAATCGTCGAAGCTGCCACGCAACACTTCGCCGAGCATGGCTATAATGCGGCTCGCGTCGGCGATATTGCCGGGAATCTCGGCATTGCCAAGGGATCGATTTTCCAGCATTTCGGCAGCAAAGACGGGCTCTTCTTCGAAGTCTACAAGAGGGCGGTGCGTTCTTTCGCCAAGTATCTGGATGTTCCACCCGACATTCGGGAAGAAGGATTTTTTGAGATTCTGCGTTATTGGCTAGCGCGGACCGAACACCTCGTACACGAAGATTGGATCCCTTATCGCATCTCGCTTCTAGGAAACTACGGAACCGACCTCATTCTTAAACGTGAGATCAACCGGTTTTTGATCAGCGAGGATCCTTACGGCACAGTGGAATTTGTTCGCTTCGGTCTGAATCGGAGTGAACTTCGCGACGATCTCGATATCGAAATGATGGTTTCGATGATTGATTGGATGGTCGAACGGTTTCAGGACGCGTTGCTGACCGCAGAACTGGATCCCGGATTGTTTCGTCGGCAGGGAGAACTGGCCGAGAAGAAGGAAGCCAGGATTCAGCAGTTTCTAGCCATGCTGCAGCGGGCGATCGGTTCGCCACCCGCAGCCCAGCGACAACGCGGACACAAGAATCATCGTCACTAGTTGTTCCATCGCCGTGGATCAATTTTCCGGATGACTGACTTCAATTTCCATCGAGAGCGTGAAATGCAGGCAACGATAGAGCAGATTCTTTCCAGCTACGACGACCGGGCCCCTTTGGCTGAGGCGTCCACGATTCCAGCGCCTTGGTATGTCGACCCGCGCATTGCTGAATTGGAGCGCCTCCAAGTTTTCAGCAAAACATGGCAGTTAGTCGCGCGCACCAGTCAGTTGCAGAACGCCGGGGACTTCATTGCGGCGCGAGTCGCCGATGAACCGATCGTGGTCGTCCGTGGCTCTGACGGCACGCTGCGCGCATTTTTTAACGTGTGCCGTCATCACGCGGCAGCAGTCGTTACACAACCTTGCGGACACGCGGCCATTCTGCAGTGTCCGTATCACGGCTGGAAGTATGGACTCGACGGCTCCCTGAAAGGGATGCCGGAGTTCGAGGGCGTCGAAAAGTTTGATCGGGGACAGAATGGTTTGCTGCCTGTCCGCGTCGAGACTTGGGAATGTTTTGTGTTCATAAATCTCGATCTACGAGCTCCGTCGCTGGCGGAATTTCTCGGCGGACTAGTCAAACGTGTGGCGCCGCTTGGCATCAACAATCTTCACTACTTCGATCGCCGTACTTATGACATCCGCTGTAACTGGAAGGTCTACGTCGATAACTATCTCGACGGTGGATATCATGTTCCGCACTTGCACAAAGGTTTAAGCTCTGTTCTCGACTACAAGCAATACACCATCGAGAATGAGGATCGGTACTGTCTGCAATCGAGTCCGATGGTTGCGTCCGATGAAGATGCCGCAACCGGCGCCACCCGCAAAGGAGACCGCGCCTGGTATTTCTGGCAATATCCGAATTTGATGATCAACTGCTACGAAGGCTACATGGATACGAACTATGTCATCCCCATAGATGCCGACCACTGCCGGGTAATCTTCGATTTCTATTTCAGCGACGTGAGTGAAGCCCGTCGCGCCTACAATACCGAGTCTGTGAACGTCGGCAACCGCGTGCAGGACGAAGACCTTGGAATCTGCGAGGACGTGCAGCGCGGTCTCAAATCGCGGGCTTACGGTGCGGGGCGTCTGTCCGTCAGACGGGAAGCGGGCGAGCAACTATTCCATCGATTGCTGGCAGCAGATCTCAAGGCAGCAATTCCAGTTCTTGTGGAAACCTAGTCTCCTCCGAGATCATTGGTGATCGCGCGGGATTGTCTCCTGCCAGGTTTTTGACTTCAGCATCTGGCCGTCCTTGAGCAATTCTCTCGTGTATTTGTAATAGAAGTTCGTCCGGTCTGTCGTGACCTGCAAATGCCCTCGCCACACGAGTGTGCGATTCTCTATCTTGAAAATACTCTCAGCTTCTCCTCGCACTGCACACGTCTCGGGGTGAGCGTCGTCACCCTCGTAGGTGAGACTCTCGGAATCTTTTTGTGTTCCCCATGGATACGTTGAAATGTCTTTGCCTTTCCAATGAACTGTTGTCTTTTGACCAGCCTCGTCCCGCTCCACGGTCCATTCTCCAGGCCAAGGAAATCCTTCACTCTTGATGTCCTTGCGTTCCTCTATGGGCTCAGGCGCGGAGAATTGTGGTGGTGGTGTTCCACGAACCGGCACAATCGGCAGGACAAGGCGCGATCCGCTGCTTCCACCGAGCTCAAGAGTCGTTGTCATGGCGTATGGCGTCGGCAGAATCATTGGCCATAGTGCATTCGAGATCGCAACTCGGATGCGATGGCCCTTCGGAAAGACCCACGAAGTCAAATGCATTTCGATGTCAAGCAGATATACCTTGCCCGGTTCAAGATCGCGTGGTTCGGTCATCGAATCACGCTGCGCTCCATTTATTCCGGCACCTGTGATTTGAGTAACGGTTCCATCTGGCGCGACATCGGAGAGCCGAGCAAACCAATTCGCCTGCTTGGCGGTGGCCGAGGCTTCCAGCAATGCACGCGGACGGCCGAGAATGGCCAATTCATTCTCCAGAGGGGCGGAGTCGTAGACCAGGCTGAACGCGTCCACGGGCCGGGGATCACTCAACAACTCACCCCACCAGAATCCAGCCTCCACGCCGATAGTCGGAATGTATTTCAGTTGATGAGCGTCTTTCTTCGCAGGCGACTCAGAGAGTGTGTGGTTTTCTTGGAAAAATAGAGTTGCATTCTTTGCGGTCGCGGGAGGCCACACCTCCTCGCGACGCCATTCCCCTGGAACCTCAGATAGGTTCGGGTCCGGTGGCCGCCAGTGCTGCATGAAAACTACAAGCCGTGGATCATCCTTCACTCCTGTGTCGCGCCCTTTCAGCCAGTAATCGAACCAGCGAACGGCTTGATCGCGCCATTCCACGCGCGGTCCAAAATCCGCATCGTTGGGAAATGAGTGATTCCACGGGCCGACGATCGCCTTGATCGGCGCTTTTGATTTCATCAACATGTCTGAGACGTTATCGCGATAGCCATCCTGTAAGCCGCCAATCAGGAAGCTTGGGATCGTGATCTCGCTCAGCGGCCGGACCGGCTCCCGCCAGAAAGGACCATCATGCTGATGCTTCAAATACAGCAGCGACCAGGGCGGAGAGTCGAACCGCGGGTCAAGCACCTTTTCGTCGAGCGAATAGTCGGGTGCGCCCACCCAGCCCTGAGCCATATCCATGTTCAGTTCAAATTCGTCGACGTGAGCCATGCCATCCATGTAATGAACATCGTCATGGAAGAGTTCGGCGGTGGCATGAGCCGCGACGATCGCTTTGAGGCCAGGTGCGTGACGCATCGCCATCTGCATCGCCGTAAAGCCGCCCCATGAAATTCCGAACATTCCCACATTTCCGTTAGACCACGGCTGATGCGCCAGCCACGCGATCACCTGCTCACCGTCGATCTGCTCCTGCTCGGAGTATTCTCGCTCCGGTGGGACACCTTCGCTTGCGCCGAATCCGCGAATGTCGACGCGCACGCTCACATATCCCCGCCGTGCGAAATACGTGTGCTTCGGATAGTCACCCGCGGCTGTGTCGTCATCCTTGCGGTACGGTAGATATTCGAGCAGGGCAGGGAACTTCTCGCCCGGCTTCGCGCCATCCGGCATGTACAAGGTTGCAGCCAGGCGCACACCATCCTTCATCGGAATCCACACCTGTTCCATGCAGACCCCGTAAGAAGCAGGCGAAGGCGGTTCAACTGCGAATGAAGTGAGGGAGGAAAGAAGGATTAAGGCGGTCCAGGCTCTTTTGGCCAAGGGGCTCTCCGGGTTTTACGGCCATCGAGGATAACCCGCGGTCACTCTGACGCACCTTGCTCCCGCCGCAGTGCACGCAGATCGATCCCGAGTTGCTCCGCCTTCTTATACAGGTGACTGCGCTCAAGGCCAAGCGATTTCGCCGCAAGACTCATGTTGTGATGACTGCGCTTCAGTTCCGCGAGAATCACTTCGCGTTCGAACGATTGAACACGATCGGCCAGCGGGCCAGAACCTGTTGCAACTCCGCTGACTGTGCTGCCCGCCGAACCCTTCGGAAGCGCCATCTGAACCGTCGCAAGGTCTACCTGACCATCCGTCGCGAGGAGCATCAGTCTTTCGACCATATTGCGAAGTTCTCGAACGTTGCCCGGCCAGGAGTGTGATTGCAGCGCCGCCATCGCATCCGCGGTGAAGGGAACCGGTTTCCATCCATTCTGCGAACAGACCTGCTCTGCAAAGTGTTCAACCAGCGCAGGGATATCTTCTCGGCGTTCGCGCAAAGGGGGCAACACCAATGGAAAAACATAAATGCGATGAAACAAGTCTTGCCGGAACTTCTCTTCTCTGACGCGTGCCTCAAGATCGCGATGCGTAGCCACCAACACACGGACATTCACCGCGATCGCCTTGTCGCCACCAATTCGTTCGACCTCGCCTTCTTCAAGGACGCGAAGCAGCTTGGCCTGCATGTTTAATGGCATGTCCCCAATTTCATCCAGAAATATCGTTCCACCATCGGCTTGTTCAAACTTGCCGACATGGCGGGCCGACGCCCCGGTGAACGATCCTTTTTCATGTCCGAAAAGTTCGGACTCAATAAGTTCGGCCGGAACAGCTGCACAGTTCAGCGTGACGAACGGTCCACCCGCGCGTGCACTCCGTTCATGGATGGTGCGAGCGACCAGTTCCTTACCGGTACCGGTCTCGCCCAGAATGCAAACGCGGGACTCGCTTGCCGCTACCCTCTCCAGTTGCGCCATCAGCCGGCGCATCTCCTCGCCTTTCCACACTATTTCATGCTTCCCCAATCGCTGGCGTAGTTGCCGGTTCTCCCTTTCCAGTCGCTGCAACTTGAGGACGTTATCCACCGTAAGCAGAAGTTTGTCTGTCGAGATTGGTTTCTCCAGAAAGTCGAGCGCACCCAGACGAGTCGCTCGCACCGCCATCTCGATGTGTGCCTGGCCCGACATCATCACGACAGGTGTCGCCACGCCTTGTTGCTTCAAATCCTCCAGCAGGCTGAGGCCGTCCTTGTTCGGCATAACGACGTCGGAAAGAATCAAGTCAAAGTTCTGGGACTTGGCCAGTTCCAGCGCGCGCGCTGCGTTGTCGCAGACCGTGGCTTCATGCCCGGCGAGGCGGAATGCGCGCGACAGCGAGGCCAAGGTGTTGGCTTCATCGTCGACAATCAGCAGATGCGCTTTTTGCGGCAATGTTCTTCCTCCTGCTACACCGGCAACTTCCAGGCGGTTTCTTCATTGATGGGCAGCGCTGGCCGCAAGTCGTCGAGGTTGCTTGGTAACTCGATTATGAAGGTCGTGCCTTTTCCCGGTTGACTCTGCACACTGATGCGGCCGCCGTGATCGCTGACCACGGATTGAACAATGGCAAGTCCTAGACCGGTCCCGTGTTGTTTGCTGGTGTAATACGGAGTGAAGATGCGCTCGCACTCCTCCGGCGTCAGTCCTGAACCCGTGTCATCAATTTCGACGACGACCTTTCCATCATCCCGCCGGGTTCGCAGTGTCAGAGATCCGCCCTCCGGCATTGCATCCATCGCGTTGAGAACGAGATTCGAAAAGGCTCGATGCAGTAACTCGGGATCGGCCGCGATGGGCTCCAATTGGTCGTCCAGTTGGAGATGGCAGACAATCGCACCCCGCCCCACTGCCTGAAACTGAGCCTGGAACAGCGTTGAAACGGCAGTCACAACGTCATTCACTTGCACCCGCTGCAATTGCGGCTGAGGCATCTTCGAAAACTCGCTGAACCGCCCGATGATGCCCTTCAGGTTCGAAATCTCCGCAAGAAGAGTTTGCGTGCTCTCGCGAAAAATTTCATCGAACACCTCCGGACTCTGACTTCGTGCGCGGAGCAAATTCTCAACGGTGAGTTGTAGCGGGAACAGGGGATTCTTGAGTTCGTGGGCCAATCGTCGAGCCAGTTCGCGCCAGGCTGCAACCCGCTCGGTCTGCACCAGGCGCTCTTTTTGGGCCAGCAACTCCGTGGTCATCTGATTAAACGATTCGGCCAGTTGCGCCACTTCGTCATGCCCGGCGACTTCCACCCTTGTCTTCCAGTCTCCGGCCGCTACATCCTGCACGGCGCGCGCCAGTTGTACGATCGGACGCGTCACCCGTGCCGACGCCCAGCTGCTCAGCAGGATTGCTAACACAATCCCGCCGCCACCAACGAGGAGCGCGGAATCCCGAATTCGCCGTTTCAGTTCGACGTACGATCGCCGCGAATTTCCAATTAACAGCACTCCCAGAAGAGGGTGTTCCTTCCCCACGCCGCGTAAAGGGATCGCGTGGAAAACTTCCTCGTCTGCGCGATCGGAAGACCAGTCGATCAGGCCGGAAATCTCCTGGTTGTATTGGCGCACAGCATCGACGAGTGATGCGAATTTCTCTGCTGGATGTGCAGTTTCTCCTGCGATCGTTTGGGACGGATCTAACAGGAGGTCAGGAGAGAAATGATCTCCACGGTTCTGGTAAAGCAAGGCACGCGTATCGGCGGGAAGGTCGAGCGCAAGGAGAAAATTCTTGTCGAGTCGGCGGCCGCCGAGTACGTACAACGAATGATCGCCAACGTGAATCGTACGAACCGCAAACAGGCCAAGAGCCGTCGAGTCCTGCAACTCTTCCAGCTTTAGAAAGGGTGTCTGTTCGCCCGCCGGCGACACACTATCGAATGCCGGTTCGGGATAGCCGTACTTCGCCGGCCACTGTGCCGACGAAATAATGGTCCCGCGCGAGTCCAGCAATTCCATGAAGTCGAGTTGGTGGCCCTCTGCCATTGTGCGCGCAATATCAAAATACTCTGCTGAATCGGCCGTTGTTCCACTCAGCGCTGTTGCCATGCGGGTCACCGCATCGGAGGAAGCAATGGTTTCGACACGTCGTGCAACATCGTCCCCGCGCCGACTGAATTCGTGTTGAAACTGGGCCACCAGCGCAGCGGTTCGCTGGTTTTCTGTCCGTTCGAAGGCGTTCCGAATCATGACTTGCACCAGCAAAGCCACTCCTGCGACTGACAGAAAAACAGTGAGCGCAAAGACAATCAGGAGCTTTCGGCGAAAGGTCATGGTTTCGTGTTTCCTAGCCAGGCCCGACTCAAGTCCAGGCTTCCGTCCATTCGCAATGTCCAGTTCCGCAATCTTAGAGCGGACGCATACGATACCGGCAAATGGAATAGCGGAATCACACGCGCGGCATCCAGCGTCGACTTTTCTGCAGAAAACAATTCTTCGGCGGGGCCTGCCTTGCTCTTTAGGGGTGACAATCCCAACTCGGCGACAATTTCCTGCAGCGCGATCCAAGGGTTGCCTGAAGCGATTGGCAAGCGCACGAGTCGGAGGTCCGCGGCCACCGAGGAAGTGGGTTGCAGCGACAAGCCGGCATCTTTCGCGTTCAGCGCCATGCGCTCGGCCAACAGTCGCGCCAGCGAGTCACCGCCATCGTATCCGAGCGTCCGGGTTGGAAGTGTCCGTACCTGATCCCGCAGTTGCCGGGCTTTCGCGAGATTCGCCTCGGTGGGAAATACGAATCCGTAGCCGCTGATCCACGTGGGAAGCAGTCCGGCCGCGGGTTGTCCCGTTCCCTGCAACAACACACTCAAAATCGACCCACGCTCAACGCTCAGTGCCAGGGCCTCCCGGAATAATTGCTCGTCGTGCGACGATGCATCGTGCGGGAATAACAGTGCCAGCAACTCCGCCGGGGCTGAACTTGCCGCGCGGCGACCTGCCTGCAATGCGTGATGCGACTGCTCAGGAGCCACCTCGATCAGGTCTGCCTTCCCGAGTTCGAAGGAGGTCGTCTGGTCGCGAAAACTCTTTCCCAATTCAATCTCAATGCCATCAAGAAATGGACGACCTCGCCAATAGTCCTCTTGAGCCGCCAAAGTGAGCTTTTTCCCCGGCTGCCAGTCGACAGGATGCATCGGCCCCGTGCCGATTACGTTGTTTTCTGCAACTCTCTTTGCAATGGCGTTTCGTGAGAGCGCGACTTCAGCCAGCATCTCGGGATCCGGGTTCTCGCATTCGATAATCACCGAATCTCGGTCGGCACTCACATTCCAGGAGGCATTTGCCAGACGCAGCGAGGAAGCGGCGATTTCGCCAGTCAGCGTCGTGCCATCATGAAACTTGACACCCGGGTGGAGTCGAAACTGCCATCGCTGATTGCCGCGCGTTGCCTGCCACGAATCGGCCAATCCCGGTTTCAGTCGCCCCGATTCGTCCACCACCACGAGAGTGTCGAACATCAGCGAAGTCAATGTCCGGCGCGCGAAGGAGTCGGGCACGGAACTATTCGCAGGATCAAGCGACATTGGAGCCGCTCGCATCGTGATCTGCAGCGTGCCGCCATATTGCGGCCGGGTTTCTGCGGCTGCCGTCAGTACAATCAAAGCCAGGCTACTGACAAGCCAAAGCCAACCGATACGCTTCATAGCTCCCTGTTTCTCGATTTCTCACAATCGCCACCGCTGAGTCAGCCCTCGCCTCCGTCCACAATCCGACGAGCGAGCCCGGAAAGTCGACGGCGGGACTGACCGCTACCGGATCGCGGTCCGGAAACTCATAGGCTCGGACCGCATCGCTCGTCTGCTCTCCCGAGCCAGCCGCCAGCACTTGCCAGCCTGCGCCGCACGGTGTTCTCACTGTCGCAATGTCGCTTCCCCAATCCAGGTGCGGAGATTGATCGTTCATTCCATCCACCAGGTGGATTCTTCCATCCACCGCAGCAAAGATCCATAACGTGTATCGGTCACGCGGTAGGAACGCCGCTGAATAAAACTTGGGTACCGCGCTGAACTTTCCCATCGCAGGCGTGAGCACTCCTGTAAAGAAATTGCGGGAAGGAGCAAAAAATGCTGAGAGTGGCGGAATCGAACCCGCTGCGGTACCCAGTGTTCCTGCGCTGGGAAAGACAGATGACGCATTCATTGCCATGGGCACGAGCGGCCAGGGATCGTCGCCTTCGCGGCAACTCATCGTTGAGGAACTGCCGGCCGAGCTGCTGTGGCAAATCACACCTGGAAGGTAAGCATCAAACGCATGATCTCGCGCGGGAATTAGACGGCCGCGCAGGTCCAGAGGCCATGGTTTCGCGTGGCTAATTTCGAGCGTCTGCTCAACCTGCCATTTACCACCCTGCAAACGACAAATCGAGACATTCTCGGCGTTGAGAATGGCAATCCGTGTGGGGCCGCCATTCTCTTCAAGAACTGCGAGATCAAGGACGGGATCATCCTGTGTCCACAGCAAGGTCTTGCGCAAGGTTACGGGCATGGAGTCGTGGGTACCCGCCGGGTGAGCCGAGCGCGCAATCGAAACCATGACTACGGTTGGCTCGGCTGTGCCTTGCCGGATGTCTGCAACCCAAATGTATGCGCCGACGTTCTCCGACAGTGATACCGTGACCATCGCAGTCGCCTGCTCAGATTTCACGAAGTGAATGCCCGCCTGCTCAAGCGCCAACCGCAATCCGTTCTGCACGATATCGCTGTCGCGCCGGCCTAAGGATGAGCGGTTCTCGACTGTCAGGGCGACCGTTCCCGGACCAGTAACGCCGACGATCTTTCGTGCGAGTTGTTGCTCGGCTGTATTCCAATCCGCCGCGAAGGTTGGGGTAGCCGAGACCATGACTGCAAAGAGGATCGCCGCCCGGTGGGCAGGAGTAATCGAGGCCCGGCGGACGAAGCGAATCACCGATTTCAGAACGTTCTCTGGAATGGCGGAATTATAAATCTCCTTCCTCATCGAGCTGCAGTCTCCCTGTACTGTTTGGACACCGGAACCCCGCACCCCACCCTTGCCGCACTCTGCTGCGACAAAGGTGGGGACCCTGATGGGTAGATGGCTGCCTACGGAGTTCGGCTCGGTGGTTCCTCCGCTACTTCCGTTTGGGTTGCAGTGTTCGCCATATTCATGCTGCGCAGCACATCATTCATGAAGAACTTCCCATCCGCGGGTACCATCATGATCTGCAATTTGTCTGAGAGTCGTTCGGCGACGATTTTATTGATCAGGAGCGGATTCTGTTTCAGAATGGCCGCTTCGCCCTGCAGTCGCTCTGCGTCCGCTGCCGCGGTTAATCGGATGCGGTCTGCTTCCGCCTGTGCCAACAGCTTCCGGCGCTCGGTTTCCGCCTTGCTGTCGATCACTTTGGCTTGCGCGGACGCTTCCGCATTTTGAATCGTCGCTTCCTTGCGCGCCTCGGCCTCCAGTTTGCTTTGTTGAATCTGCTTCTCCTTCAACGGCAGCGTGTACTGCATGGCATCGGCCTCGCCCTTGGCTTGCAGTACGTGGACCTGAGCTTCACCCTCGGCCTGTTTGATCTGCTGCACCTTGCTCGCCTCGGCCTCAAGCTCTGCGATCTTGACTTGTTTCTGCTTGAGTTCGGTCTCTACGCTCATGCGGTCGTTTTCTTGCTCCTTGAGCAGGAGCGTCTCCAGGCCTTTGGCATACTCTTCTGGTAGCTGTATGTCGCGGAGCATGACCTCCTTGACAATGATTCCGTCCACTGCCAGTCTCTGCGTGATCAAACCCTCTGCGCGCTGGCGAACCTCCTCTCGTTTTGCTGAGAACACATCCCGAACTGTGTAGTGCGGAACCAGGTCGCGCCATGCGCTTGCCACGACAGGCGGAACAATCTCCTTTTCCAGGGGATGCGGCAGGTTGCTCTGAATGTAATCCAGGTGCCTCGGGTCAAGCCGGTAACGCACGGTAATCGCGAGACCAAGAGTCAATCCCTCCTTGGCTTGGACATCGAGCAGTTGCGGCTTAGGGGAAACCTTCTCGGCCATGGGCTTGCCATCCTCTGCAATTCCTGTTGTGAACACCTGATCGCGGATGTCGAAAAGTGTCACCTCTTCCACCATCGGTTTCACGAAGTGGACACCGGGATAAAGCGTTCCGGCGAGCGTTCCGCTGGTCTGGCTCACGCGCACTCCTGCCATTCCACTGGGAACTACTACTATGCTGAACGCCAGTAGAATCGGACCCCACGCGAGCAGTCCCAAAGCAAGTGAAATACGCCAACGCAACTGGGGCATCGGCGGCAACTGGCCGCCGGGTGTGGCCAATGCCCTCCGGTACAGCATCTCC
>Ga0335085_10003613_pt1 | contig 26550 bp, 24 predicted proteins | sample Lox_Sample_45_FD_206712 | JGI IMG/M metagenome (GOLD analysis project Ga0335085, IMG submission 206712) | Soil microbial communities from Loxahatchee National Wildlife Refuge, Florida, United States - Lox_Sample_4.5 | ecosystem: Environmental > Terrestrial > Soil > Wetlands | place: USA...
CCGCGTTCACCGACTCGACCCCAGCCACGCTCACGTCATAGATCACCACCGACGCACCGCGCTCCGCGAACGCAACCGCAAGCGGCAGCCCCACATGACCGCAACCGCCGATCACCACGATGTCATGCTCGAACTCGCGGCCCGAAGTTGGAGTTGCCATCGCTACCTGTCCTCCGCTTCCTCCGCGACGCATATCTCCGCGATAAAGTGCACTCCCACACTATCCACGATTGGACATGCGCTCAGACTGTCACATAATTCCAAGCTATAAGACCACTTCCTAGTTTTCGCTTCAGACAACTTCTGATGTCCGTCTCGCACCTGAAATGCCGGTATGACCTGCATGTACTCATAATCAGATGACGAGATCCCGATAGTCCCAATGGTGAAATTGGGCGCATTTAAAGCACTAAAGGGCCTGCCGCCGACGCTACCAGTCGGTGGCGATGTACTTGGTCTCGGTGTACTCGAGCAGCCCCTCGTGGGCGCCCTCGCGGCCGAGTCCCGACTGCTTGGTGCCGCCGAACGGCGCGGCCGGGTCGGAAACGAGGCCACGGTTCAGCCCTACCATGCCCGCATCGAGCGCCTCGGACACACGCAGCCCGCGTCGCAGGTCCTGGGTGTAGACGTAGCAGACGAGGCCGAACTCGGTCGCGTTGGCCCAGCGGACCGCGTCGGCCTCATCGGTGAACCGCACCACGGGCGCCACCGGGCCGAAGATCTCGGTGGACAGGATCGCCGCGTCGGCGGGCACGGCGTCGAGAAGGGTCGGCTCGTAGTAGTAGCCGCGCCGCTCTGGCGCGCGGCCGCCGGTGACGAGCGCAGCGCCCGAGCCGGTCGCGCCGTTCACCAGGTCCGCCACCTTGGACCTGGTGTCCTCGTTGACGAGCGGGCCGACCTCGGTCGCCTCGTCCAGGCCCGGGCCGACCACCATGGACTTCAGCCGGGCGGCGAAGGCCGCGGTGAACTCGCCGGCGACGGCCTCGTGCACGTAGAAGCGGTTGGCGGCGGTGCATGCCTCGCCGCCGTTGCGCATCTTGGCGATCAGCGCGCCCTCGACGGCGGCGGGGATGTCCGCGTCCTCGAAGATGATGAACGGCGCGTTGCCGCCGAGCTCCATCGAGCAGCTGACGATGGTCTTGGCGGCCTGGGCGAGCAGGATGCGGCCGACCTCGGTGGATCCGGTGAAGGACAGCTTCCGCACCCGGGGGTCGTCGATCATCGCGGCGCAGACAGGACCGGATGTGGTGGTGGTCACCACGTTGACCACGCCGTCGGGCACCCCCGCCTCGCTCAGCAGCGCGGCGAGCGCGAGCGCGGTCAGCGGCGTCTCAGCGGCGGGCTTGAGCACGACCGTGCAGCCGGCCGCCAGCGCCGGGCCGATCTTGCGGGTGGCCATCGCGGCGGGGAAGTTCCACGGCGTGATGAGCAGCGACACGCCGATCGGCTGGTGCAGCGTGAGGATGCGGTTGGCGCCGGACGGCGAGCGCATGAGGGTGCCCTCGATGCGCACCGCCTCCTCGGCGTACCAGCGGAAGAACTCGGCCGCGTAGGCCGCCTCGCCGCGCGCGTCGCGCAGCGACTTGCCGTTCTCCGCCGACATCAGCCTGGCGAACTGCTCGCTGCGCTCCGTCATCAGCTCGTAGGCCTTGCGGAGGATCTCCGCGCGCCTGCGCGGCGGCGTCGCGGCCCAGCCCGGCAGCGCCGCCTGGGCGGCGGTCACCGCGTCGAGCCCGTCGTTCACCGAGCCGTCGGCGACCTCGGTGAGCGGTTCCTCCGTCGCGGGGTCAAGCACGGGGAACGTACCGCGGCCCTTGCCCCACTCCCCCCCGATGAGCAGCCCCGTCGGGACGTCGATGCCGGTGAGCTCGGTGATAGTCATGCGGTTACTCCTGGCGTTGGGACCGTGTTGGCCACTCCGCACGAGCGTACGTGGGCGGCCGCTGAGACCAACCGTACGTTCGGATGATCACGGGCGCGCAGCCGGGGGCGGACCCCGGCCCGCGCGCGACGGCCGGCCAGCGGCTGGCCTAGATGGGGTAGCCGCCGGTGCCCTCCCGGGTGGTGACCCACTGGAGTTCCGTGAAGTCAGCCATGGAGTGCGGTCCCGAGCGGCCCCAGCCGCTGTCCTTGACGCCGCCGAGCGGAAGCTGCGGCTCGTCGGCGACCGTCTGGTCGTTGACGTGCACGACGCCGGCGTCGATGCGCCTGGCGAGCGCGAAGCCGCGCTGGCTGTCGCTGGTGAGGATCCCGGCGGACAGCCCGTAGCTGGTGGAGTTGGCGATGGCGACCGCCTCATCGGCGTTCTCGACCGGGTGCGCGACAAGCACAGGGCCGAAGGTCTCCGCCGAGTGGATGCGCGCGCCCGCCGGGACGTCGGCGAGGATGGTCGGCCGGTAGCAGGGCCCGTCGGCGGTGCCGCCCGTCAGCACCTTGGCGCCGGCCGCCACCGCGTCCTGGACATCGCGGGCGACCCGGCCCAGGGCGGCGGGGGTGATCAGCGGCCCGATCACCGTCCCCGGGTCCGCCGGGTCACCCGAGCGCAGTTCCTGTGCCCTGGCGGTGAGCCGCTCGATGAACGGGCCGTAGACGGTCCGCTCGACGAGCACCTTGCGTGCGCTCATGCAGATCTGGCCGGAGTGGAAGAACGCGGCGAACGCGGCGGCCTCCACCGCGTAGTCCAGGTCGGCGTCGTCGAGCACGATGAGCGGGTTGTAGCCGCCGAGTTCCAGGACGCAGCGCTTGAGCGCGCGCCCCGCGCGCTCGGCGAGAATCCGGCCGGTGGCCGAGGAGCCGGTGAAGTTGACGCAGCGCACCTCGGGCCGCTCAAAGAACTCATCGGCGATCGGCACCGCCTCGCCTGGCGCGTGCGTGACGACGTTCAGCACGCCGGCCGGGAACCCGGCCTCCGCCATGATCTCCGCCACGAGCAGGCCGGCCGTGATGGGCGCCTCCTCCGACGGCTTGAGCACCACGGTGTTGCCGAAGGCCAGCGGGTTGGCCACGGTGCGCCAGGCGAGGACCTGGGCGCCGTTCCACGGTGAGATGCCGGCCACCACGCCGAGCGGGCGGCGCAGCGCGAGCGCGAACGTGCCCGGATTGTCCGACCTGATTACCTCGCCGACGGGCAGGTAGGCCCAGTTGGAGGCCTGGCGGAGCAGCCTGATCGCGGTCAGCGTCTGGAAGCCGGCGAAGCCCGCCGCGCAGCCGGTCTCGGCGGCGAGCAGCCCGGCGATCTCGTCCCTGCGCCGCTCGACGATGTCGGCGGCGCGCAGGAACAGCGTCTGCTTCTCGGCGGGCGGCAGGTCGGCCCAGGCGGGGAACGCCGCGGCGGCCGCGTCGACCGCGCGGGCCGCGTCGGCCCGCGTCCCGGCGGGGACGCGAGCCATCACGGTGCCGCGGTAGGGGTCAAGGTCGTCGAACAGCCGCGTCGACCCCGCCCACCGGCCGTCAATGTACTGCTGGTACTCGGGTATCCGGTTTGTCTCACTAGTCACAGTGAGACAACATAACAGGCCCGGTTCAGCCGCCGATGATGGACTTGATCTTGAAGCCGGCGTACTTCTGCTTGAGCAGGCCGAACCTGAGCATGGCGTCGACCAGGCGCTGCAGCCGGACCGGGTTCACGCCGACCGGGAAGTTGGGCAGCGAGACGAGCGCGGCGGCGAGCGGCGGCATGCCGAGGAACTTCTTGAGCGCCGACTCCACCGCGGTGCGCTCGGTGTCGGCGATCTCCTGCCCCTGGGCGTAGGCGCGCTCGAAGGCGGCGAGCGTGTGCGGGTTGTCCTGCGCCCACTTCGCGGTGACCGCTACGCCCTGGATGGGGAAGTCGGTCGTGCCGCCCTGGTCGAGGTCGGCAAGCTCCTGCGTGCCGACGTTCATCGCGAACAGGCTGACGAAGGGTTCTGGCGCGAACGCGGCGTCCACCTTCCCGCTCAACAGGTTCTCTGGCACGTGCGGGAAGTCGACGTTGTTGTCGAATTTCACCGAGCTGAGCGGCACGCCGTTGTCCGTGAGCAGCGAGTCGACGAGCAGGGTGCCGATGTCGTTCGGCGCGTTGACGGAGACGGTCTTGTTCCTGAGCTGCCTGACCGACTGGACCTTCGACCCCGGCTTGGCGAGCAGGGTCAGCACGTTCGGCTGAAGGAACGACGATTCGGCGACGATGCGCAGCGGCGCCTTGTCGAGCAGCACGTTGTCGACGTACGTCACGTAGTCCGCGGACGTGATGTCGTATTGCCCCTTGAGCTGGCCGTCAATGGCCGTCTGGCTTGTCGCGGCCAGCTTGATGGTGACATTGAGGCCCTGCTCCTTGAACAGCCCTCGCTGCTCCGCGATGAACAGGCCCACGGAATCGATCGCGGGAAATGCGTCGACGACGATATCCCTCTTTTCAAGGCTGCCCCCGCTGCCCCCGCTGGCCCCTCCCGACGACGCCGAACATGCCGCCAGTGTGACCAGCGACACTGTCGCCGCGATCGACGCTCGGCATGCGTTCTGAATTCTCATCCTCACTCCGTGCGATGCGGCCTGATTCTGTTATATAGATGCCCTTAGAAATGAAAGCCGGGCACGAGGACCGATGCTAATGATCCTGATCCGCCGTCGCAGGAGATTTGGCAGTCATAGACATAAAGCCGTAATGCAATCGATTGGGTTTTTGCGCAGCGCCACGTTTCGCTTCCCCGCCGTCACCAGACCTTAAGCGTGGCTGACCGTCAGGGAAACGCACGCCGGTCATTTGCTCTGAGGCATCCCAGAGCTTGCTGGCGGTCTCCGGGTCGCTCGCGGCCTTCGAGCGGGAGCACGGGGCCGGGGCGCCGCGCAGGCCGGCGAAGCCGGACGGGCCGGCGAACGTGTTGCCTGTCACAGCGGCCGTGGCCACGTAGAGAGTCGGCAGGGCGCCGCCGCACGCGTCCTGCGTGAGCAGGCGGTTGCCGAGCTTCTGTACCGCTTGCGCTCCCAGTTGAGGTCGTCGAAGTCGATGCTGCCGCCCTTGTGCGCGTGGGAGGAGACCGTGACGACGCGGCCCCCGCCGCCGATGCTGGGGAGCAGCAGGCCGGTGAGGGCGAAGTGCCCGAGATGATTGGTGCCGAACTGCAACTCGAAGCCATCGGCGGTGCGGGACAGCGGCGGGATCATGACGCCCGCGTTGTTGATCAGCAGGTCTGGCCGGAAAGGCGGGGAATGTCCGCCGCTGAGCAACCGCTCATCGTCAGCCGGTGGCGTTCAGCCAGCGGACCGGGGCGCCGTCGCCTGCCCGGCGGAACGGCTCGAGTTCGTTGTCCCAGGCGCCGCCGAGCAGCCGGTCCAGCTCCTTTTCCAGGATCGCCGTGCCGTTGGCGCCGAGGGCGAGCGCGGCGCGCAGCTTGTTCTCCGGGACGAGGATGTCGCCGTTCGCGCTGGTGGTCGCCGAGAACAGCCCGAGGTTGGGGGTGTAGCAGTAGCGCATGGCGTCGCAGCCGGGTGACGCTTCCTCGGTCACCTCGAAGCGCAGCCTGTTCCACCCGGCCAGCGCGGAGGTGATGGCGCCTGCCGTGCCAGGCTTGCCCTTCCATGTGAGCTCAGCACGAAGAGACCCCGGGGCAGCGGGCTGGCTGACCCAGGGCATGCTGACAGCCGATCCGACGGTCCCCGCCACTGCCCACTCGATGTGCGGGCACAGCGCGGGGGGCGCCGAATGAACCTGCAAAACGCCGTAAACCGACACCGGTGCCTCCCTGCGTAAGACGAGGTTCGCCTTCCCCTGCGACCTCACCACGCCCGGTTGGCCCTCCTAGTGCTCACTGACGCACGGGATCTCCGGTATCCGCCTCATATTGTGCCGTACGACCGCCGGGGGCACCAGTGCTATTGGCTGGAAAGTATCGCCGGCGTAGCAGCATGACCAGCGCGCCGAGCGCGGTGATCGCGACCCCGGACCACATCACGAAGTCGCCCGCCTGATCGTAGAAGGTTCGCGCCGACGCCGCGGGGAGGGCGAGGGTGACCGTGACGACTCCCTTGCTGTCCTGGCCAAGCCAGGCGAGCTGCCTGCCCCTCGCGTCGAAGGCCGCCGAGTCTCCGGTCAGCGCGGCCTGCACCACCGGCCGCCCGGTCTCCGCCGCGCGGATCGCGGCCAGGCTCGCGTGCTGGTCGGGTCCCCAGGTGCCCTGGAACGTGGAGGTCGACGACTGGTACACGATGAGCTGCGCGCCCTGGTCGGTCTCCACCCTGGACATGTCGGGGAAGGCAGACTCGAAGCAGACGAGCACGCCCACGCGGAGCGGCGCGCCGACCCCCTGGCCCGTCACGGTGAGCGTGCCCGCGCCGGTGCCAGGGATCATGTTCGAGGAGGCGGCCTTGCTGACCTTGGTGAGCCAGCCGAGCTGCTGCCGGAACGGTATGTACTCGCCGAACGGCACCAGCCGCGTCTTCACGTAGCGGCCCTGGATGCCGGCCGGGCTGACGAGTACGGCGACCTTCTCCTGGCCACCGTCGGGTCCGGGCAGCGTGGAGTCCTGGCTGGCCAGGATCTCCGCGCCGGCCTGCCGTGACAGGTTCTCGATGCCGGCGAGCAGCCCCGGGCTGATCGCCAGGTCGTAGGCAATGCTCGACTCACCCCAGACGATCAGCCCCGGGTGGTCCTTCGCCAGCGCCTTGCCGGCGGTGAACTGCCTGGTGAGCGTCTCCGACGCGTCAACCCGCTTGGCCGGGTCGTGCACGAGCCCCGGCTGCACCAGGGCGACCGAGACCTGGCGGACCGCGGGGAACGGCGGCGTCAGCGCGAACGCGAGCGGTCCTGCGGCTGCCGCGGCGGCGAAGGTGGCGGCGCCGGCCGCGGCGAGCGCGGCGCGGCGGCGTGCGGGGACGGGCGCGGCGGTCCCGGCGGCAGGCGTCCCGGCGGCAGGCGTCCCGGCGGCAGGCGTCCCGGCGGCAGGCGCCGGCGGTGCCTCGGGCGCGGGCGCCACGGGGGCGAGCAGGTCTGGCCGGAACGCGCCGAGTATCAGCGTCAGGCTGGTGTTCGTGAGCAGCAGTGCCACGCTGACCAGCCACACGCCGCCGACGCCGGCCAGCGCGAGCACGGCGGGATGCTGCCATTGCGACGCGCCGTACAGGCCCCACGGCCCGCCGAGGCCCTGATACGACCTGATCCATTCCGGTATCAGCCAGGTGGCGGGCACGACCGCGAGCGCGGCGAGCAGCCGCGGCCAGCTGACCGCGGGCCGCAGCAGGCGGCGGACGGCGACGGCGAACGGCGACCACATGCAGCCGAAGACCCCGCCGATCAGCACCACGCCAGGGCCGATCTCTGGCGTCATCCACTGCAGGATGGCGATCAGGTAGCCGGCGCCGAACCACCAGCCGCGGGCGATCGCCTCCCGCGTCGTGCCGGCCCTGGTGAACAGCACCATCGCGGGCACGAGCGCGAACCAGGCGAGATACGACAGCGACGGGCCGGGGAAGACGAGCACCGCGGGCACACCGCCCGCGAGGAACGCCAGCCACCGCACCGGGTACCGGAACGGGCGCAGGAGCCTGCTACGCAACCTCACCCCTCCATTGTCGGACATCGCGTCAACAATGCCGGTTCGCGGCCGGGCTAGCCGACGGGGACCTTGACCAGGGCCGCCGAGTAAGCGGGCAGGGTGAGCGGGCAGCCGGCGGCGGCGCAGGCGATGGTGTCAGGCGAGCCCGGCGAGAAGGAGCCGTCAGCCACGACCCGCTTCCCGGCGATGGTCACCCCGGACGTGGCGAGCAGGGACGGCGCCCGGAGCCGGCCGGCGGTCGCCGTGCCGCGGTAGCTGCCGACGTCGAGCGTGACCGCCGCCGCCGCGCTGTCCAGGTTCTCGATCATCAGCCGCACGCCGCCGCCGTCACTGCGCAGCGCGAATGCCGTGATGTGCTGCCGCGGCGTCTGGGTGATCCTCACTGGCACGAGCCTGCCGGTGCCGAGCATCCTGGTCAGCAGCAGGCCGTAGTAGACCGGCTGCACGGAATACTCGTTGTCACCGTTCAGGCACAGCACGGTGTAGGTGGTGCAGGCGGTGGACAGCCCGGTGTCGAGGTTTACCGCGTGCACGCCGTGCTCGGCGCCGGTGAGCAGGTAGTCGATGACCCACAGCGCGGAGGCGAAGGAATCGGAGACATCCGGGATGCCGCCACGACAGGCGTTGCTCGTCTCGGTCAGCACCAGCGGGTGCCCGGCGATCGCCGCCATCCCGGCGTAGATGTCGAACCTCGCGGCCTCGGCCGCCACCGTGGTGGCCGACAGCATGAACGCGGCGAGAGAGGCGGCGGTGCCGTCACCGAGCCCGCGGCAGCCGAGCGGGTAGTAGTGCGCGACGTACCAGTCGATGGTGCTCGCGTCCCGCCTGGCGTAGGACACGAGCAGGGTCCTGTGGTAGTCGGCGTCCGGCCCCGCGAGCGGCGCCCGCGGCGCGATGGAGCGGATCGCCCGGTAGCAGGCGTGCACCTCGGCCAGGTAGTCGCGGACGGTCCAGCCGGGCGGGCGCAGGCCGATCGGCACGTACTGGTCGGGTTCGTTGCCGCATGCGAAGGCGAACAGGTTGCTGCCAAGGGCGCGGACGACCCCCCTGGCGTCGGCGCGGACCCGGTCCCCGTCGAAGTGCCCGAGGTTCTCTGTGTACAGGACCGACCAGCCGGCCGCGCGCACCAGCCTGGCCAGGCCGCTGAGCGTGGCGGCCGGGGTACCCGCGAAGTCCTCGTCGGCCGATTCGCCGCCGAACCGCAGCACGCCGCCGCCCAGGTTGGCCAGCAGCCGGGCGAGGTTGCCCGTGTCGTCGAGCTGGGGTGCTCTGGTGAGCAGCGCGCCCGACTCGACGGACAGGCCGATGAAATGCTGGACGAGCCGGCCGATCGCCGGGCCGGAGATGTCCACGCTCACCGTCGCCCTGCCCGGTGTGCGCGGCCCCGGTGTAAGCGGCCCCGGTATGAGCGGCACGGGCGCCGCGGCCCGCGCGGCGCCGGCGCCGCCGAGCGACATGGCGCTCGCCAGGCAGGCCGCCGCCACGAGTGAAGTCAGCAGCCGCCTCATCTTGCTCATCCCCCCGGCCGCGGGCGGAAATTTCCCGCTCGGCGCAGGCCCCACGCTAGGCGCGGGCCAGGAACGTCACGCATGGCGCGCGCGATGGCGTTCTTAAATGAGGGTGAATATTGACTGCCAGAAGGCTGAGGCAGGCCAGCCGGAAGGGGTAAAACACGGGACGGGGCAGCGGAGGCGCCGCATGCCTCCGCTCCCCCGCCGCAGTGCGGTCGTTACGCCCTCGCGGAGGACTCCTCCAGGGCGCGGCGGACCAGGACGCGCGCGAGGTGCTCGCGGTATTCCCTTGTCGCGTGGATGTCGGAGCCCGCGTTGGTGCCCTCGGCGGCCAGCGCGGCCGCGTCGGCGGCCGCGGCGCCGGATGCGAGCGCGGACTCCACCGCGGTCGCCCGCAGCGGGGTCGAGCCCATGTTGATCAGCGCGACTGACCTGCCCTGAACAGCGACGCCGACGATCGCGAAGTCGATCGCCCGCTTGTTGAACTTCTGGAACGACCACGCGGCGGGCGCGGCCGGCTTGGGCACCTGGATCTCGGTGAGCAGCTCGCCCGGCTCGATCGCGGTCTCGAAGATGCCGCGGAAGAACTCGGACGCCGGCACCGAGCGCTCCCCGCCCGCGCCGCGGACGACGAACGTCGCGTCAAGCGCGAGCAGCGCAGCCGGCAGGTCGGCGGCCGCGTCGGCGTGCGCCACCGAGCCGCCGATCGTGCCACGGTGCCTGATCTGCGGGTCGCCCACGGCCTCGGCGGTGTGCGCGAGCAGCGGGATGTCGGACAGCAGCAGCGCCGAGTTGGCGACGTCGTGGTGCCTGGTGAGCGCCCCGATCGCGACGTGGTTGCCCTCGTCGCGGATGTAGGAAAGCTCGCTGACCCGGCCGAGGTCGATCAGCACCGTCGGCGCGGCGAACCGCAGCTTCATCAGCGGCAGCAGCGACTGGCCGCCCGCCAGGTACTTGGCGTCCTCGCCGTGCTCGGCCGCGAGGCCGAGGGCCTCGTCGACCGAGTTGGCCCTGACGTAGGTGAACGCGGGAGGAATCACTTGGCGCCCTCCGAGGCCGCCGCCAGGGCGGCCTTCACGATGTTGTGGTAGCCGGTGCACCGGCAGATGTTGCCCTCGAGGCCCGTGCGGACCTCGGCCTCGGTCGGCGACGGGTTCTCCTTGAGCAGGGACACGATCGCCATGACCATGCCAGGCGTGCAGTAGCCGCACTGGAGCCCGTGCTCGTTGTGGAACGCTCGCTGCACCGGGTGCATCTCGCCAGACTCCGACGCGAGGCCCTCGAGCGTGGTGACCGCGCACCCGTCCGCCTGGGCGGCGAGCACGGTGCACGACTTCACCGACTCGCCGTCAAGCAGCACCGTGCAGGCGCCGCAGGACGTCGTTTCGCAGCCGATGTTCGTCGCGGTGAGGTCGGCGGTGTCGCGCAGGAAGTGCACGAGCAGGGTGCGGTCCTCGACGTCCGCGGTGACGTCCTTGCCGTTGACGGTCAGTGAGACCTTCACTTCGCACCCACCTTCTGGCCCCCGGCCATCTGCATAGCGGTCCAAACTCGTACCGGGGTCATCGGCATGTCGATGTGCCGCACGCCGAGGTGCGACACCGCGTCGATGACCGCGTTGTGCACGGCCGGGGTTGCCCCGATCGTGCCGGCCTCGCCGATGCCCTTCACGCCGAGCGGGTTCGCCGAGGTCGGCGTCTCGCTGGTGAGCAGCTCGAAGCTGGGCAGCTCGGCCGCGGTGATCGCGCCGTAGTCCATCAGCGTCGCGGTCAGCGGGTTGCCGTCCTCGTCGTAGAGGACCTCCTCGACAAGCGCCTGCGCGGCGCCCTGCGCGATGCCGCCGTGCCGCTGGCCCTCGACCAGGATCGGGTTGAGCACCGGGCCCGCGTCGTCGGCGGTGACGTGGCGCAGCAGGGTGACCTTGCCGGTCTCCGCGTCCACCTCCACCACCGACAGGTGCGTGCCGAACGGGAACGTCGGCCGGTCGGCGGTGAACCGCACGTTGGCGACGATCAGCCCGTTGTCGGCCTGCCCGGCGACCTGCGCCCAGGACAGCGACTTGTCCGGGTCGCCCTTGATCCGCCACACGCCCGCCTCGGCGTCGAGTTCGACGTCGTCCTCGGCGGCCTCGAAGAGCTCGGCGGCCTTCTTGCCCGCCTCCTCCTTGACCTCGATCGCCGCCTTCTGCACGGCGGAGCCGCCGAGCTGGAGCGAGCGCGAGGCGTAGGTGCCGACGCCCTCGGGGATCAGGTCGGTGTCACCGTGGATGACCTCGATCTTGTCCATCGGGATGCCGAGTTCCTCGGTCACGATCATCGCGTAGGCGGTGTGGTGACCCTGGCCGTGCGCGGACGAGCCGGTGTAGACGGTGGCGGTGCCGTCGTCGTGCACCTCGACCTTGGCGGTCTCGCCCGCCCCGGCGTCGGCGGCGGTGATCTCCACGTAGGAGGCAAGGCCGATGCCGAGCAGCTTGGTCTCGCCGGCCTCGCGGCGGCGCTTCTGCTCCGCGCGGAGCACGTCGTAGTCCGCGGCGGCGAGCACCTTGTCGAGCGCGGTCTCGTAATCACCGGTGTCGTACGGAGCGCCCATCTTGGTGACGAACGGGAACTGCTCCTTCTTGATGAAGTTGAGCCTGCGCACCACCGCCGGGTCGACGCCCGCCTCGGCGGCGTACCAGTCGACGACCCGCTCGATGGTCGCCGCGGCCTCGGGCCGGCCGGCGCCGCGGTAGGCGGCGATCGGCGTGCCGTTGGTCACGACGGCCTTGTAGTTGGCCTCGACCTTCGGGATGTCGTACACGCCTGGCGCCATCAGGTTGGTGAGCATCGGCAGGAAGCCGCCCATGCGCGAGTAGGCGCCGGAGTCCTGCACCACGTCGAGCCGGTAGGCCTTGATGTGGCCCTCGCGGTCGCCGCCGATCTTGATGTGGTGCTCCTGTGCGCGGCCCTGCGTCATGGCGAGCAGGTTCTCGTTGCGGGTTTCCGCCCAGCGGACCGCCCGGCCGGTGTGCTTGGCGGCCCAGGCGATGATGATCTGCTCCCTGTCGACGCCGATCTTGGCGCCGAAACCGCCGCCCACGTCGGGCGCGACCACCCGGATGGCGTCCGGCGGCAGCCCGACCGCGGTCAGGATGAGCCGGCCAAGCTGCGCGTTCTGGGTGGAGGTCCAGACGGTGAGCTTCCCGTCCTTCCACACCGCGGCGGTGGCCCTGCCCTCCATGGGCAGGCAGGCGACGCGCTGGTTGACCACGTCGCCCTCGACGATGACCTCGCACCCCTCGAAGATCGAGTCGTCGCCGATGGGACGGGCGCCGCGGACGACCACGTTGGTGCCCGCGGCGGGGAAGAGCAGCGACTCGTCGGCCAGCGCGGCGGCGATCGACGGCACGGCGGGCAGCGGCTCGTAGTCCACGCTGACCAGCTCGGCGACGTCCTCGCCCGCGTAGGTGGAATCGGTGAGCACGAGCGCGACCGGCTCGCCGACGAACCGCACCCGGTCCACCGCGAACAGCGGTTCCTGCCACACCCCGCCGACGGGGGCCGGGCCCTCGGGCGGCGGCGCGTCGTCGGGCAGCGGCTCGGCCGGCGGCGGCGCGGGCAGGTCGGTCATGTCCGCCACGGTGAGCACCGCGACGACGCCTGGCGCCTCGAGTGCAGCCGACGCGTCAATGCCAGTGATCAGGGCGTGCGCCACCGTCGACCGCACGAAGGTTGCGCGCACCGCCCCAGCAAGATCAGGTTCGCGCAAGTCGTCAACGTAGACGCCGCCCGAAGTAAGAAGCCGCGGATCCTCCGTACGGATCACCCGCGTGCCCAAAATGCTCATGAAACCTCCGCTGGTACGGCCTTCTCCGCGAACCTACACCTAGCGGGCAAGGCTCTTCTAGCCTGGGTTAAGCAACGTTACCCGGGCCCCTTTGTGGCCATAGCACGAGGTAGCAGGCCTGTTTTGGTAGTCACATGTGGACTTCCCCAGTAGTCACAATGGGACTTCTGGAGAGCCTGTTCCACTCCACGCGATAAACACAGGATCGATATCCCGAACGGGTTCTGCTGACACTTCCCGCGCCCCATTTCCGCTCATCCCGGCGAGACCCGGCGGCCGAGCCGCTGCCGGCAGGCAGCACAATGGACCGGATGCACTCGTCTGTCACCGCCGGGCTCGTGTCTGCCGCGGAGCTCGCCGTGGTCCTCGCGTGGGCGGTGCGGCGACCCCGCGGCTGGCCGGAGGCCGCCGCGGCGGTGCCTGCCTGCGAACTCCGCGTCGCTGCTGCTTCCCGTGTCCAACCTGACGAACCTGCTCGCGTTCACGGTGAGCGGGCTGTCCTTCGCGGGCTTCGCCGCGCTGATGGCGCTGCCCTGGCTGGCGTCAATCGGCGTGGAGTACGCGGTGATCGGCTGGTTCTTCGGCGGCGACCTGGCGGTGACAACGGCCGGAGCGGCGGAGGCCGACCCAGCGGAGGGCAGCTCGGTGGGGGCCGGATCGGCGGAGGCCGGCTCCGCCACTGGCCGGGCCGCAGTGGGTAATGGCGGCGGGGGGCGGGTGGAACACGCGACCGTTCTGGATCAAGGGAGCGGTGGCAGCGGTGACCTTGCTGCCGGGCGACCTGGCGCGCGCACGGATGCGCCGGTGTTCTCCCTCGTCGTCGTCGCGGTGACGCTCGGCGGGTTCGTCGTGGCGTCGGCGGCGGGCGCGAACCCGGCCTGGGCGGCGCTCGGCGGCGCGGCGCTGCTCGCGGTGCGGGCGCTCGCCAGGCGCGAGACGACGCCGGCCGCGATCGCGCGCGGCGCCGACGCACCGTTCCTGCTGTTCGTGCTCGCCCTCGGCGTGGTGGTGACGGCCGTGGTGGACAACGGGCTCGGCTCGGCGCTGCGGCCGGTTGTGGTGCCGGGGACGTCGCTGCCCGCGCTGCTCGCGGTGGCCGGGCTCGCGGCGCTGCTCGCCGCGGCGGTGAACAACCTGCCCGCGGTGCTCGTGCTGCTGCCGCTCGCCGCGCCGTCCGGCGCGGGCGCGGTGCTCGCGGTGCTGATCGGCGTCAACATCGGGCCCAACCTGACCTACACCGGGTCACTCGCCACGCTGCTGTGGCGGCGGGTGCTGCACGGCTACGACACGGACGCGCCGCTCGGCGAGTTCACCAGGCTCGGAGTGGCGACCGTACTGCCCGGCCTCGCGCTCAGCGTGGTCGCGCTGTGGCTCGGTCTCCAGGTATGAGGCTTCCGATGTGCCGCGTTGACGCGTTGACGCGTTGAAACGCGAACCGCCCGCCGGATTGTGATCCGGCGGGCGGCTGGCGCGTTCCTCTTTTTACTGATCTCTAGTTTTCCTTGCGTGGCGTGCGGGTCATTCAGGCGTTGGTGCCCGCCTCGTGACCGGCCTCGTTGATCTGCTCGACGGCCGGGCCGACCTGGCCGGCGACCTTCTTGTCCCGGCCGATCCTGGCGAAGCCGAAGATGCCGGCGACGGCGGCCACGGTGCCGAGGCCGAAGGCGGCCAGCGCGGCGATGTAGGTGATCTGCGAGACCTTCCACCAGCCGTAAGCGTTGAGCAGCATGGACCGCAGGGTCTCGCCCTTGAACACGGTCGCGACCTGGCCCGCCAGGGCGGTGTTGTTCGGCTGCGCCATCGCCGCGGCCGACAGCTGCGCGTAGGTCTTGCCGCCGGTCATGTTCGCGATGTGCACCGCGATGAAGTGGTCGGCGTACGCCTCGGCCTGCTGGCCGGTCAGCAGCTGCTGGCCCGCGTACTGGCTGACCGACGGGATCATGCTCGGGGTGATCTCGGTGCCCGCCTTCGGGTGCGCGAACGCCGCGGCCGGCGGGAACGTGATCTGCTGGGCGGCCAGCTGGGACTGAACCGTGTTGTGCACGTAGGCGGAACCCCACAGCAGCAGGCCGCCGGCGGCGAGGAGCACCACGCCGAGGCCGGTGCCGATCCATCCGAGAAGCTTGTCGAAAGAAGTGCGGCGCATTTGGAACATCTCCCTGAATTCCTGCCTCGCCTTGCCTAGGCTTGGCCTTTCCGGATTTCCTTACATTCATAAGGATCCGCCGTGCGCACCCGGCCGTGCATGGCGCAAAGGCACCGCTCTGCCGGGACCAAGGTCCCGAGGGCGGCGGCGATAGGTCCCTGGCGGCTTTTCCGTTGATTACGCCGCCGAAATACCGACGTGCTCGCGGGTGACAATGACAATTTCTTCCGGCCGGGAAACGCATGGTGACGGGCGGGGTCTCGCCGTCAGGGACGCCGGCGCGCTGATCTTCGCCGCCGACATGTACGGCATGCAGCTCGACCAGCTCGCCGCGCTGACCGGTGATTCGCGGACGGCGCGGGCGGCGGCCGCACGGTGGCGCGCGCTCGGCTACGTGGACAGCGCCAGGCTCGGTCCCGGGCCCGCCTGGCTGTGGGCGACCAAGGCAGGCCTCGCCGCCTGCGGTCGTTCCTACCCGCCGGCCCGCCCCGCGCTGTCCCGGCTCGCGCACATCCGCGCGGTGGCTGCCGCGCGGATCGCGCTCGAGTCGACCCGCGGCTACCGCGTGGCGGGCGCGTTCTGGCGCTGCGAGCGGCGGATCAGGTCAGGGCACAGGATCGGGATGCGGCAGCATCTGCCGGACGCCGAGGTGCACTGGCCGGACGGCGCGCCTGACGGGGCGCCTGTCGGCTGGGCCGGCGAGTGCTGGGCGGTCGAGGCGGAGCTTTCCGCGAAGACCGTGGCGCGGACGGCGGCGATCATGCGGGAGATCCTGAGTCGCACCGGAGACTACGGCTGCCCGGCCGCGGAGGTGTCGGTGCCCGGACGGGCGCCGCGGCACGCGCGGGCGCTCTACTTGTGCTCACCGGCCGCGCTCGGCACCGTGCTGCGGGCCCGGGAGACGCTCGGGCCGCTCGCGGCGCGGGTCGAGGTGCGCGACCTGCCCGCGGGCGCGCTGCTGTGACCCGGCGGTCGCGGTTCCCGCGGAGCCGTCGGTGATCTGCGCGGCGGCGGGCACGACTGCCGCAGCCGGATCCGGGCCGCCACGCGAGCTAGAACGCCGGCGGCACCGGGCTTGTCGCACCCGACCGTGCGGCTTACCCTTTTTTCATGACTAAAATCGGGGGTCATACCGGGGTGAACGCCGCCCATACGGCGTTGGCCGTCCTCGGAGGCCTGGGGTGCCTCGCCGGGGCGATCGGATGCTCGTCGACGGCGGGCCCGTCGGCGATGCCAACAGAAAAGCACCGCATGCCGACGGTGCTCGGGCCGGTGACAGGGTCGGGGAGCAAGTCCTTCACCATGACCATTCGGCCGGGCATGGCCATCGAACTGGGCTGCCTGGGCAACGCGAAGGACTGGGCCTGGGCGCGAAGCTCGATCGCGTCATTCTCCATCCCGTGCGGCAGCGCGGCGAACGAGCCCTTCGGCGACACATACGTCGCCGCCAGGGACATGCAGCGTGGCAGATTCAGCCCGGGTGAGCGGATGACCTTGCGGGTCTCCGCCCCCGCGGGCGACACCTGGCAACTGTGGGTCACTGGCGCTGTCGCCACGTGACGCCCGGCTGCTCGCAGAAGACGGCCATCGCGTAAGCAGACCGTAAGAAGCGAATCGCGCCGCTTACCGCGGGCGCGTGGTGGAGTGGGCGCGTGAACAGGCGTCGCACACGCTATCCGTATCGCCCGGTGCGGGACGCGCTGTGGCGCGGGTTCTGGTGGCTGGTGCGGGCCGCGCTTGCCGTCGCGGTGGCTGTCGCGGTCGCGCCGGTGACGCTGGTCGGTTGTCTGGCGTTCTGGTACGCGTGGTGGCGCGGGTGGCCGCCGCGGCGGGTCTACGCGGCGGCGGTGTGCTGCCTGCCGATGATGATCGTCTGGCTTAGCGCGATCGCCGTATGGCCGGACGGGTCACGTTCCGTGGCTGGCCGGCCCGGGGCGCCGGCCGGCGTTGGGGCAGGGGCCTGGTGGTTGCGGGTAGCGGCCGCGCCGTACCGGGCCTGGGTCGCAATGTGGCCGTTGCTGGCGCACGGGCATCCGGTCGCCGCGGCGGTCGCGGTCGCGGCGCCCGCTGTGCCGCTCGGGATCGCGGCCGGCGGTGCCTGCTGGGCGTACCGGAGGTTCCGGATGCGGACCGGTGCGGGCGGCCTCACGCCGGAGAGTCCCGCCGCGTTCGACGCGCGGCAGTGGCGCCACCAGGTGCGCACCGCCCAGGCGCTCATCGCCGCGCCGGGGTCGCTGCCGCTGCTTTCCCGGTCTGGGCACGTGGTGGTGGGGGCGGCCATCCGCAGCGTGCGGCACCGGGCGGGACGCGCCGCCGCGATCCCGTACGAGCGGCTGCGCGCGCACCAGGTGGTGATCGGATCGACAGGGACGGGCAAGACGACGCTCCTGCTCAGGCTGTGGGCGGGTTTCATGGCGGGCGGGCTGCGCCGGTACGCCGCGGGGACCGGCCGGCGGCCGCTGCTCGTCGTACTCGACTGCAAGGGCGGCGCGTCCTCGCGCAAGGTGGCCGACAGGACCCGGCGGGTGCTGCGCGACGCGGGGGCGCGGTCAACCGCGATCTGGCCGGACGAGGCAACGCTGTCGCTGTGGGCGCTGCCGCCGGACCGGCTGGTCACCACGCTGCTTGACTTGATCGAGCACGGCACGGGCGGCGCCGCCTACTACACCGATGTGATGGAGGCGCTCGTCGAACTCGCGGTGTACGCGCCGTGCGGGCCCCCGGTCAGCTCGGCCGACTTCCTCACCAGGCTCGACGCCGACTGGCTGGCCGCCGGCTATGCGTTGACCGGGGACCGGGAGGCGGTCAGCGTGATCCGTTCCGGCAAGCGGGCCCTGGAAGATGTGCGGCTGCGGTTCCGCGCGCTGTGGCGGCGGCTAGGCGCGGGACTCGACGGCGGAGGCTCGCTCGCGGACGCGGACGCGTGGTACTGCGTGCTCGAGGGCACGGCGGAGGTGGCGGTCGCCGAGGCCCAGGCGCGGGCGCTCACCGACCTGCTCGCGTTCCACGCGCTGCGCGGCGACCGGGAGATCTTGCTCTGCGTCGATGAGTTCTCCGCGGTCGCGCGGCGGCTGCCCATCTGGCGGCTGTACGAGCGGGCGCGGTCGCTCGGGCTGGCGGTCCAGGTGTCGGCGCAGTCGTGGGAGGGCCTCGCCGGCAGCGACGACGAGCGGTGGCGGGTCGCGGCGACCGCCGAGGGCGGGATCTGGCTGCTGCGCACGCCGCGGCCGTCGCCGGTGGCGGAACTGGCGGGCAACCGGCCGTCGGTGGACACGTCGCGGCGGATGGCCGGGGCGGGGCCGTGGGACGACGAGGGGCTGTCCCGTGCGGGAACCGCCCCGGTGCTCGACGGGGACCTGGTGCGGCGGCTTGAGGTCGGCCAGGTGTGTTACGTGTACCGGAACGGGGCGACGTTCCTGCAGATCAAGCGGCTGACCGGGCGGCAGGCGGCGATCGGGCGCGGGTCGGCAGTTGCCTGGTCCGCGGGAGCGGATTCCGCGGCCGGCGGAGCGGCGGGCGCAGCGGCGCCCGGCGGGCTTGGCGGGCTTGGCGGCGAGCCGCCGACCGAGCCGTTTGGCGCCGTCGCTGGTTCCGCTCCGCGGGCCGTTCCCGTGGCGGGCGGGCGCGGCTGGCCCGGGGTTCCAGTGCCGGGTCCGGCGCTGCCCGACGCCAGCGAGGTGCTCGACGAGGCGTTCGGTGAGCGGCGTGGCTGAGCCTGCCCCGCGCGAGGATCCGTTCGCGGTGCTCGGGCTGCCGGCGCGGACGGGCCTGTCGGATGAGGACGTGCGGGCGGCGTGGCGGCGGGTCGCGGCGGCGACTCACCCCGACCGTGAAGACGGCGGCGATCCGGCCGCGTTCGGCGCCGCGGCGGCGGCCTACGTGACACTCCGGACGTCGTTCGGGCGCGGCGAAGCGCTCGCGGACCTCGCAGACGCCACGGCCGCAGGGTCCGCGCGCCGGCCTGGCCGGCACCGGGGCCAGCGCGGGCCGGCGCGGCGCGGGCGGGTCCGCCGCAGGTCCGCGATGCCCGGTCTGCGCGCCGGCGCGGACCTGGCCGGACGCGGCACGCGCCTCGGGGCCGCCGGCGCGGTGCTCGCCGCTCGGATTACCGCAGGCGCCGGCGGGCGCGGGCGGGGCCTGGCCATGCGGGCCATCGTTGCCGGGGCGGCGAGCGCGGCGGCGTTCGCGGCCGCCGGCTGGAGTCCCGGGGCCGCCGGGGTTTTGGCCGGGGCGATGAGCTGGCTGCTCATCGCCGGGCTGCGACCCTGATCCCGTCGGTGCTCACGCGGTCTTGCCATGCGGACGCGCGACCACCGCACATTGCTTACTCCGCGACCACAATTTTCCGACTCTGTTTAGCCGGCGACCACTTTCACGTCCGATTTGCGGCAAATGTCGCACGCTCGGCTAAGCAATGTCGCAAATGTCGTGTCGCCGGCTAAGCAATGTCGCGAGTGACCTGTTACTGGCTAGCGGGTGGGGCCGGTGGCGACGGGGCGGGAGGGGTCGGTGATCCATTCGGACCAGGAGCCCGCGTACAGGGCGGCGGGGATGCCGGCCAGGGTGAGGGCCAGCACCTCGTGGGCGGCCGTGACGCCGGAGCCGCAGTAGGCCGCGACCGGACCGGCGGCGGTCGCGCCGAGCGCGGCGAAGCGGTCCGCGAGTTCTGCCTGGGACCTGAAGGTGCCGTCCGGGCGGACGTTGTCCGCGGTCGGCGCGCTGACCGCGCCCGGAATGTGGCCCGCGACCGGGTCGACGGGCTCCGTCTCGCCCCGGTAGCGTTCCGCCGACCTGGCGTCGAGGAGCACGCCGGTCGCGGCTAGCACGGCGGCGGCATCCGCGTCGAGCAGTTCCTCGTGGCCGGGGCGGGCGGTGAAGTCGCCCGGTTCGGCCGCCGTGTCGCCCGGGGAGTCGCCGGACGCGACGGGGCGGCCGGCGGCAGCCCAGGCGCGGAAACCGCCGTCAAGGACGCGGACCAGCGGATGGCCGAAGTAGCGCAGCAGCCACCAGGCGCGGGCGGCCGCGGTCGAATCCGCGTCGTCGTACACAATGACCGCGCGACCGTCGGCCACCCCGACCCGGCGCATGGCCGCCTGGAAGTCGGCGGCGGCGGGCACCGGATGCCTGCCGCCGGCGCCGGGCGGGGCGGCGAGGTCGCGGTCCAGGTCGGTGAACACCGCGCCAGGCAGGTGTCCAGCCCGGTACAGCTCGCGGCCGGGCGGGCATGCGCCGGTCAGGGGGGCGAGTCGCCACCGCACGTCGAGCAGCGCGGGCGGCTCGCCGCCCGCGAGCAGCGCCGCGAGTTCGCCCGGCGTGATCAGCGGGGCGGCACTCGCCCCGGTCACCGGCCCGCGAAGGTAAGCATCGGGACCAGCTGCTCGGCGGCGGTCAGCGAGCCGTGCATGCCGGTCAGCGAGGCCTCGAGCGGCTCCGCCTTGGTCGCCACCACACCCCAGCTGCCGGTGCTCGCGGCGACCACGTCGCCGATGCGGGCAGCCATGGCGTCGCTGATCTCGGTGCCGACAGGAGCGAACCAGCCGTCCTTGACCGCCTCCTCGCGCGACATCACCCACGCGCGCTCGCCGAGTACCTCCCGCCAGGTGGCGAGCACATCGTCGGCGGCGCCCGGCTGCGTGTACACGTGCCGCAGCCTGGCCTCGCCGCCGAGCAGCGCCACGCCGTCGCGCAGCGGCGAGCCGTCTTCGTCCGCGTCGATCCTGTCGTCGGCGCCGACATCCACCATGCCGTGGTCGGCCGTCACGTAAAGCACAGAACCGAACGGCAGGCCCGATGCGATCTGCTCGGCGAGCTTGTCCACGTGCGCGAGCTGGTTGGCCCAGGCCGTCGAGGACACGCCGTACAGGTGACCGGCCGCGTCCAGGTCGCCGTGATAGGCCAGCACCAGCGTGCGGTCGGCCGCGCCGAGCGCCTCGCCGGCGAGCGCGGCGAGCGCGCCCATCGAGTCGGCCGGGCGGTAGTCCGCGCCGCGCAGCGCCGCCCTGGTCAGGCCGCTGTCCTTGTAGGCACGCGGCGACACGTTGATCGTGTCAACCCCGGCCGACTTGGCCCGTTCGAAGATCGTCGGCAGCGGCTGCCAGCCGACCGGGTCGATGTCCTGCGGCCAGCGCAGGCCGTTGAGCAGCCGCCCCGTGCCGGGCACCGCCACCTGGTAGCCGAGCATGCCGTGCACCGCCGGTGGCAGGCCAGTGCCCAGCGAGCCGAGGCTGGTGACGGTGGTAGACGGCGCGCCCGCGGTCAGCGGCCTTGAGTTGAACGCCAGCTCGGCGAGGAACGGCGCCGCCGCCTGGTGCGCGCGCAGCTGCTCGAGGCCGAGCCCGTCGACGAGGAGCAGGCAGGCGCGGCCCACCTCGGGGAGGCCGAGCACGTTCGCACCCTGGTCCTCCGTCAGCGAGGCGAGGAGGGAGGCGGAGAGATCGGCGAGGCTTGACTCGCCGTACGAGGGAATGATCGGGCTGGTTCTGGGCTCGCGAGCCAAGGTCATCAGCTCCCGGCGCGTGCGGTCGCGTCGTTGAGTGCCATGGAGAACTTCAGCACCTGGCGGACGGCGTCCTCTCCGTCGGCGGCCTCGCTCACCCGCAGCGTCAGGTCATCGGCGGTGATGGTCCCGAGGTACCCGTGGTCGGCCTCGCAGCTCTCGTCACCGCAGTGCGCCGGCTCCAGCTCCACGTGCGACAGTACGTTCCAGCCGATCGTCAAGATCACTTCCGACGGCATCGTCACGCCGGGCACGTAGGTCGCCGGGTCGGGAACGACCCTGGTCAGCGAGACCGACGTGACACGGGACGACCTGATCGCCTCGGTGGAGGTCTCCGCGCGGGGCCTGCCCTGCGGGTCATCTGCGGGGTGCTCGTCGGTGTGCGAGTACACCAGCCGCGTCGGCGTCAGCGCCAGCACGGTCATGTGCCTGCGAACTTCCATGCCTGGGTCGAATATCGCGTCATGGTGCACGAAGAACGCGGTGACTGGTTCCTGGCCGAGAGCGGTGGCGACGGCGTCGGTCACCAGGCCCGGGTAGTAGCCACTGCGCTCGATCGCCGCTCGCAGATCCTCGGTCATGACTCGGGTTTCCGTCATTACTCCATCCTGCCTTGTCTCAAGGCGTGGTTCACCCTTGGGACAACCTAAACGCGTCTCGATCTATCCGTCGGAACGGTCAGAGGCGGCGATATCCCGCCATACCGGCTCGCCCGGCCCCTGCTGGCTCGGGTCCGGCACCCCGCGGTCCGGCTCGTCGACCCGGCCTGGGTCGGCACCGAGCTCGCGAAGCAGTTCCTCGGCTTCCCTGGCCGCGTACTTGATCCGGCGGGGCCGGATGAAGCGCTGCTCCTTGGGCTCTTCCAGTTCCATCGCGGCCGCGCTCGGCGCAGGCTTGGGCTTGCGCGGCTTCGTGCCGCCGGAGGTGCCGCCCCTGCCGCGGTAGACGATCAGCCCGTTGACCGGGTCGGGCACGCCGTCAAGCGCCGCGCGGACGGCGGGCAGCGCGCGGAATGACTCCCATTCGGCGTCGGTCGGGAACAGAATCTCGAAAATCACGCCGTACTGGGTGTCGTGCCACTCGTAATACTGCGCGCCGTTCGTGATCGCCGCTTCGGTCAGATCGTCCTCATAGGCGGACCGCCACCCGCTCGCGGGAAGCTTGTCGCCGGAGAAGACCTCGATCGACCACCATTCGCCCATGATGTCGCCGCCGCCTATCTGCGCCACGTCGCGAAGAACTTTTTCACGATAGTACGTCTTTACCGCGGCCACGGGAAAGGCGAATAACTTCGCTCACAGGGAACTCCCATCGAAATCTAATAATCGTCTACTCGCCGGCCAGCGACGCGGCGCTGTGACCTCCGTGACAGCGTTTGCGGCGGCCGGCGATTTCTCGGTACGGTCACGGCATGGCGGCAGACGAACGGCGGCACGTGCTCGCGATCGGGGGCGGCATGCTGATGCCGCGCGACGCGATCCCCCTGCAGATACAGCTCGCGATCGAGCTCAGCGGCAAACAGCATCCCCGGCTGTGCGTGCTGAACCAGGCCGTCGGCGACGACCCCGGGACCAACCTCCGGTTCTACGACCGCCTCGCGGACACCCCCGCCCGGGTCAGGCACCTGTCGCTGTTCCCGATGCCGAACGTGTCCGACCCCGAGGACTTCCTGCTGTCGCAGGACATCATCTTCGTCGGCGGCGGGTCGGTCGCCAACATGGTCGCCGTCTGGCGGGTGCACGGCATCGACGCCATCATGCGCAAGGCCTGGCAGGCGGGAATCATCCTGGCCGGCTCGTCGGCCGGGGGGATCTGCTGGTTCGAGGGTGGCACCACGGACTCGTTCGGGATAAAGCTACGGCCGTTCACTGACGGACTCGGGATGCTGGCCGGATCGTTCTGCCCGCACTACAACTCCGAGCCTGAGCGGCGGCCGCTGTACCAGCAGCTTGTCGCCCAGCGGGCGCTACCGGGCGGCCTGGCCTGCGACGACGGGGCGGGCGCGCACTTCGTGGACGACACGCTCGCGCAGGTGGTCTCCGACCGGCCGGACGCGGGCGCCTACCGCGTCGACCCGGACGGCGCGGGCGGCTTCACCGAGACCGCGATCCCGGTCCGGTTCCTCGGCGCGTAAGCCGCACCTCGCGGCGCTTGTTGCTGTTATCGCGAGGGGCAGCGCGCTTGGCCGCTGGGCGGCGGCGCGGGACGTCCGCGCACGGGACTTGTTGCTGTTATCAGCGAGAGCCCGAGATGATCACGGAAATTCCGAGTACAACGGAAATTCAGTGCGCGGATAACGCATTTTGTTTCCGTTAGGATAAGAATTTCCGTGATTAAGTCGGGGTGCGCTAGTGGGCGGAGCACGAACCCGTTCCGGATGATGCCTTTACTTGCGGTGCGCGGTGGCGCGGTGCAGTGACCAGGCGAGGGCGGCGAAGACCACGATCGGGAGCAGCCACCAGGCGTTGACCTTGGCGGCGTGGGTCAGGGCGGCGGTCAGGCCAAGGCCGATCACGACGAGGGCGGCGACGTGCCAGTCGTCGCCGACGACGAAGTCGCACCAGAACGCGCCGAACGCCTTGATGTGCTTCATGATCCGACGGTCTCCGTTTCCTTGGCGGGGGCGGCCGCGGCGGTCTTGCGCGCGCGCAGCCAGAAGATGCAGGCGGCGGCGAACAGCGCCACCGCCGGGACGAGCACAAGCAGGGCGCCGTCGTTGCCCGGCCAGTCGACGCCTGCGCCCTCGGCGCCCCAGAAGGTGCCGAAACTGGTCAGCATGACGCCGACGGCGAACTTCATCCAGTTCTCCGGCACCTTGGTGAGCGGTGCCCGCACCGCGATGCCGGTGATCGTGATGACCACGATCGCGGCCACGGCGCCGATCACGGCGGCGCCGATGTCCTTCTGGTTGGCGCCGAAGGTGATGACGATGAAGACGACCTCGAGGCCCTCGAGGAGCACGCCCTTGAACGAGAGGGTGAACGCGTACCAGTCGTTGACGCCGCGCCTGGACTCCGCCGCGGCTTCCTTCGCGGCGGTGACCTCGCGCAGGTAGGCGCTCGCCTCATCGTGCAGCGTCTTGTAGCCGGTCGCGCGGAGCACGGCCTTGCGCAGCCACTGCAGGCCGAAGATGGCCAGCAGCGCGCCGACGACCAGGCGCAACGGGGTCAGCGGCAGGTGGCTGACCGCGGGGCCGATCGCCGCGGTGATCACGGCGAGTACGACGAGCGCCGCGCCCATCCCCTGGAACGTGGATCTCCACTCCCTGGTGATGCCCGCGGCGAGAACGATGGTGAGAGCCTCGACGGCTTCGACCGCGCAGGCGACGAAGACGGTGAGGATCAGCGGGAGGGCATTCAACGAATCTCCTCAGCTTGATCCGCGACAATGAGTGGGTGACGACTGATCAGGACCCGACGGGAGCGCCCGGGGGGGACCGCCCGGCGTCCAGCGAGAGTGCGGGCCCCGGCTGGCTGCTGCTTATCTACCGGGTGCCGCCGGAGCCGACCCGGCTGCGTTCTACCGTGTGGCGGCGCATCAAATCGCTTGGCGCGATCTACCTGCAGAACTCGGTGGCCGCGCTGCCCGCCTCGCCCGGCAACGAGCGGTCGCTGCGCAAGCTGCGGCGGGAGATCGTGGACATGTCCGGCACGGCCGTGCTGCTGTCCGCGGGCGTGCTCGTCGGCGAGTCCGAGGTGCGCGCGTCGTTCCAGACGGCACGGAACGACGAGTACGAGGAGATCGTCGACAAGTGCCAGGACTTCCTCGGTCAGGTGCAGAAGGAGTACGACGAGAACCACTTCACTTACGCCGAACTCGAAGAGAACGAGGTCGACCTGGTCAAGCTGAAGAACTGGTTCGCCAAGATCATCGACAGGGATGTCTTCGGCGCCAGCGGTCGCGCCGCCTGTGAGCAGTACCTCGAAAAGTGCGAACAGTCCCTTGAGGCGTACGCGGCCAGGGTCTACGCCGAAGAGGCCGAAGGACAGTGACACGTGGTCATAGTAACAGCCGTTAGATCTAAGAAGTAACTAGCGTTACTTCTAGGTTGTGATGATCGGTTCACCCGTTGTCAACTAGAAGACGCTTCTGCGACGCATGGGCTCCGCAGACTCGGGGCCATGAACAGCACGCTCCGGCGCACTCGGGTGCGCCTGCTCGCCGGCTTCTCCGGCGCTGTCGCATTGTCTGTCCTGGCGGTCGCCGGGTGCTCGTCGAGCTCGTCAAGCTCGCCCGCCGCATCCTCCTCCCCCGCCTCGTCCTCGCCGGCTACCTCCGCCTCGGCGGTCGCGTCCGCGTCTTCGTCCGCGTCCTCGTCCTCGTCAGCCGCCCCTGTTCCGCTTGTCGTCTACTCGGCGCAGGGCTATGACTCGGCGATGACCAAGGCCTTCACCAAGGCCACCGGCATCCCGGTGCAGCTGGGGCCTGCTCTGGGTGGACGGCGACACCGCGTTCGCTGACCTCGACACGCAGGGCCTGCTGCTCAAGGGCTTCGAGCCGTCCGTCTCGTGGGACTCCCTCGGATCGGCTTCGTTCCCGTCTGACAAGTCGTACGTGCCGACCGGGGTTACCCTGATGGGCATCCTCGCCTACAACAAGACGAAGGTGCCGAACCCGCCGTCGACCTGGCAGGGCCTTGAGGCTGCGTCCTGGAAGGGCCAGGTCGGCATGAACGACCCGTCCCAGTCCGGGCCGACCTACCCGCTGATCGCCGGCGTCATGAACTACCTCGGCGGTGTCTCGGCTGGCGAGAAGTACTTCTCCACGCTCAAGTCCAACGGCCTGGTTATCCACCCGACCAACGGCCCCACGCTGCAGGCGCTGACCAGCGGGCAGATCAACCTGGCCCTGGTGCAGTCCTCAGCGGCGATCGGCGCCACGTTCACCGACAAGAACATCGGCATCAAGTACCTGAGCCCGGCCACCCTGCTGCCGTCCGCGATCGGCATCGACGCCAAGGCGTCGCCTCAGGTGCAGGCGGAAGCGAAGCAGTTCGTCGAGTTCGTGCTGTCGGCCTCCGGCCAGAAGGTCATGCAGTCCGGC
>Ga0335085_10003614_pt1 | contig 26545 bp, 22 predicted proteins | sample Lox_Sample_45_FD_206712 | JGI IMG/M metagenome (GOLD analysis project Ga0335085, IMG submission 206712) | Soil microbial communities from Loxahatchee National Wildlife Refuge, Florida, United States - Lox_Sample_4.5 | ecosystem: Environmental > Terrestrial > Soil > Wetlands | place: USA...
CGGATGCCGATACCTCCTCCAGCAGCAGCGCTGCCTCGGTGATGCCGAAGCCGTGCCCGCCGTACTCCTCTGGAATGGTGATCCCGAGCCAGCCGCCCTCGGCGAAGGCCTGGTAGAACTCGGCGGGGAACTCGTGCGCGGCGTCCTTCTCCAGCCAGTACTGGTCGTCAAACTTGGCGGCCAGCTCGGCGACCGCTCGGCGGATCGTCGTCTGGTCCTCGGAGAGCTCAAAGTCCACCGGGAGCACTCCTTTCTCGCCTCATTGATACGAATAATATCAAATGGACTGACCATAAACTAGACGGGATCAGGCTGAGCCCGTCGGCGATGCGCTCGTTCCACGCCGCCGGGGCGCCGTAGAGGTACTCGTCGAGCTTGGCCCGCTTGTAGAACAGGTGCAGGTCGTGCTCCCAGGTGTAGCCGATCGCGCCGTGCAAGGTCAGCGCGCTGTCGGCTACCCGCGCGCCGGCCGCGGTGACCTGCGCCTTGACGGCGGCCGCGTGCAGCGCCGACTGCGGGCCGCCGGCGTCGACCGACGCCGCGGCGAAGTACACCGCCGACCGGGCGGCCTCGACCTCGACCAGCATCGTCGCTGCGGCGTGCTTGACGGCCTGGAACGAGCCGATCGGCACGCCGAACTGGTGGCGCTGCTTGCTGTACTCGACGGCCAGGTCGAGCATCCGCGCCATCGCTCCCAGCGAGTCCGCGGCCACCAGCACGGCGGCCCGCGCGGCGCAGGCCGCCAGGAACTCCCGGGCGTCGGCATCGAGCGGCTCGGATGGTGCGCCCTCGATCACGACGTCGGCCACCGGCCGGCTCCGGTCAAGCGTCCGGCGGGTCTGTGCCCGCACGCCTGCGCCCGCCGGCACCAGGCGCAGGCACGGCGAGCCGCCCGGGCCGTCGGCCAACGCCACGAACCGCGTCGCCAGGTCACCGGCGAGCACGCGCGGGACCGTCCCGCACAGCCGTCCCTCGCCGTTGGTCGTAAGGCGGGTTCCCGCACCCGGGATCGCGTCCGCCGGGGACAGCAGCGCCGCGTGCTCACCTTCGAAGGCGGCGACGCCCGCCCTCGAGCCGAGCGCGGGTACGGCGAGCGCGGTTGCCAGCCAGGTCGCGGACGGGACGCCTGCGCCGGCGAGCAACTCGGCCGTCAGGGCCAGCTCGACGAGCCCGCCGCCCTGGCCGCCGAGGTCCTCTGGCACGCCGACGCCGGTCCATCCGTCGTGGACCAGCCGCTCGGCGAACTCAGCCGCGTCGCCACCATCGAGCCACCGGCGCACCACCTCGCGGGGGGCCACGTCAGCGAGCCAGGCGCCGAACGACTGCCGGTAGGCGTCCTGCTCGTCGGACAGCTGCCACCGCATCAGCGCAGCTCCTTGACCTGGGACCGGATATCCTCGACGGCCTCGGGGTTCTCGGCCCCGGATAGATCCCCGGGATCGGTGCCGAGCACCGCGGAACGGATCGCCCGGCGCAGGATCTTGGCCGACCTGGTTTTCGGCAGCTGTTTGACGCGGACCACGCGCGCGGGCGCGAACGGTTTGCCCACCTGGCCGGCAACCAGTGCCGTGAGCCGTGCCGACACCAACCCGTCGTCCTCGTCACCGTCAGCGCCGTCCGCGCTGGGCCGTCGTACCCAGAAGGCCCAGACCGCCTCGCCCTTGGTCGCGTCGGGGATTCCCACGACCGCGGACTCGGCGACGGCGGCGTCGGTCGCGAGCACCGACTCGATCTCCGCCGGGGCGACGCGTTTGCCGGCCACGTTCATCACGTCATCGGAGCGGCCGAGGATGAACCAGCCGGCCTCGTCGGCCAGGGCGTAGTCCCCGTGCCGCCACAGGCCGGGGTACGTCGACCAGTAGGCCTCACGGTACCGCTCGTCGTCCTTCCAAACCCCGCGCGTCATCGACGGCCAGGGCTGTCGGCAGACGAGCTCGCCGACGCTGCCGCGCAGCGACCGGCCGTCGTCGTCGACCACGTCGACGTCCATACCCAGAGCCGGGCCGCCCAGGGAGCAGCTGTGGATCTCCTCCACCGGGTAGGGGCACAGGAACGAGCCACCCACCTCGGTACCGCCGGAGAAGTTGACCACGGGAACCCTGCCGCCGAAGACGTCCCACGCTAGCCACTCGTAGGACTCGGGGTCCCACGGCTCGCCCGTCGATCCCAGCACCCGGACCGACGACAGGTCGCCGACCAGACGGGCGCCGCCCGCCCGCAACGTCCGGACCAGCGTCGGCGAGACGCCGAGCATCGACACACCGTGCCGCTCTACGAGGTCCCAGAGCCGGCTGGTGCCCGGGACGTCCGGGGAGCCTTCGTAGAGCAGCAGGGTGCCGCCGCAAGCATGGGCGCCGAAGATCGACAGCGGCCCCATGATCCAGCCCATGTCGGTGATCCAGCAGAACGTCCGGCCGGGCGCCAGCTCGAAGCCGTACGCCACCTCGCTGGCCACCTTGACGAGGAAGCCGGCCTGCGTGTGCACCGCGCCTTTCGGCCGGCCGGTCGTCCCGGACGTGTAGGCGAGCAGCAGCACGTCCGACGCCGAGGTCGGCTCGACCTGCGGGTCCGGGTCCGCCGCCAGCAGATCGCTCCATAGCACATCGCGGCCCGGCTCGAGCGTGACGGCCTCGCCTGCGTTGTCGACGACGGCTACGACTTCCACGCCTGGGCATGCCGTCAGTGCCTCGTCCAGCTGCGGCTTCAGCAGCACAGTACGACGCCGGCGCGTCGTACCGTCGGCGGTGATGACCGCCTTGGCGTCCGCGTCCTGGAGCCGCGAGGCGATCGCGGCCGGGGCGAACCCGGAGAACAACGGGACCACCATTGCCCCCATGCTGGCCACGGCGTACGTCGCGATCACCGCCTCCGGCGCCATGGGCAGGTAGATCGCCACGGCGTCGCCCTTGCCGATGCCCCGGGCGCGCAGTCCCGCCCGGACCCGCGCGACCTGGTCGTCGAGCTCGGCGAACGTCAGCCGCCGCACGGTCCCGTCCTCGGCCTCGTGGACGATCGCGGTCGCGCCGGGCGTGGCCCGCTTCCAGCGCCCGAGGGTTGCATCGGCGATGTTGAACTCGATGCCGAGATCGTGCACGACGGCGTCCCAGAACGCGCCGATGTCCGCCACCGAGCGGGCCCTCAGCTCGTCCGCGGTGGCGACACCGAGCGTGCGCATCAGCCGGGCCACGTTGGAGTGGTCCAGGTAGTCCCGGGACGGGTGCCAGGTGTAGGTCACGGTCATCCCCTCGGCATGCCGAGAACGCGTTCGGCGACGATGTTGCGCTGGATGAACGTTGAGCCGCCGGCGATCGCCGTGCCGCGCGTCTGGTTGGCGAGGCGGAGCCACCGGCGGGTACGGGCAGCCTCCGGCGTGGTGTCGTCGAGCCCGAACTGGCCGGCGAGCGGTTCGAGCGAGAGGCGGAAGTCGGCCAGGTCCTCGACCAGCGGGCAGAAGTACAGTTTGCCGATGGAGGTCACCGGGCCCGGGGGCTCGCCAGCGGCCGCGCCGGAGATCACCCGCTGGCTGATGGTGTAGTGCACCAGCGCCCGCGCCCACAGGTCGGCCACCTGCTGCCGGACGTGCGGGTCGGCACCGAGCGGGCGGCCCGCGTCGTCCGTCATGAGCCGGATTTCCACGACGAGGTCGTCGACGGCCTTGGTGGTGTTCACCCGGCCGGTCGCGATGGCGACCCGCTCGAAGGCGAGGGTGCCCATGGCCACGGCCCAGCCCCCGTCGACCTCGCCGACGACGGCGTCGTCCGGCAGGAACACGTCGTCAAGGAAGACCTCGTTGAATTCCGCCTCGCCGAGCATGTGGGCGAGGGGCCGGATCGTGACGCCCTCGCTGTCCATCGGGAGCAGGAAGTAGGTGATGCCCTTGTGGCGGGGCCCTCCGCCGGTGCGCGCGAGGAGGATGGCGTGGGCGGCCAGCTGCGCACGGCTGGTCCAGATCTTCTGCCCCTGGATCCGCCAGCCATCCTCAACCTTCATGGCCTTCGTACGCAGCGAGGCGAGGTCGGACCCCGAGTCGGGTTCGGAGAAGAGCTGGCACCAGATCTCCTCGCCGGTGAGTATGGGCCGCAGGAAGCGCCGTTTCTGGGCCTGCGACCCGAAGTGGGCGATGGTCGGGCCGGCGAAATCCTCCCCGATGGTGTTGAGCCGCTCCGGCGCCCCGGCCAGATCGCATTCTTCGCCGAAGACCGCCCGCATCCGCTCGTCCAGCCCCTGTCCGCCATACTCGCGGGGCCAGGTCAGCCCGGCATACCCGGCCTCGAAGAGTATCGCCTGCCACTTCCGCCAGAACGGCGCCTTCTCGGCCAGGTCTGCGGGCTCGGGCCAGGGCAGCTCCGGGAGGCTCTTCTCCAGCCAGGCGCGCAGGTCCTGACGGAACCGCGCCTCGTCCGGCGCATCCGAGAGATCCATCCGTCACCCCGCCTCCTGGAGCTGGCATTAAACTATACTATAGGTTAGACCAAAAGATAGATAGGTGCCGCCGTCGAGGACGGGCGACTCCCCGCGCCAGCACCTCCCTTGATAGCGGCGTTTCAGACGACTAGAGTAAAATGGTCAGGCCAATTCGGAAAGGCGAGATGTCGATGCACGAGTTCACCGACGTGACGTACGAGGTCCAGGAGGGCCTCGCCTGGATCACGATCAACCGCCCGGAGCGCTACAACTCCTTCCGCGCGCGCACTGTCGATGAGCTCGTGCTGGCGTTCAAGCGGGCCTGGGTCAGCGACGAAGTCGGCGTCATCGCGCTCACTGGCGCGGGCGACAAGGCGTTCTGCACCGGTGGCGACCAGAAGCAGCGGATGGAGACGGGCGACTACGGGCCTTCGGAGAGCGGGCTGTTCGAGGTGGACTCGCTGCACCGCGTGATCCGCGACGTTCCCAAGCCGGTGATCGCGGCGGTCAACGGGTTCGCCATCGGCGGGGCACGTCCTGCACCTGCTGTGTGACCTGACCATCGCCGCCGACAACGCGACGTTCGGCCAGAACGGTCCGCGGGTCGGCTCGTTCGACGCCGGTTTCGGCACCGGCCTGATGGCCCGGGCCGTGGGGGAGAAGCGGGCTCGCGAGATCTGGTTCCTCTGTCGCAAGTACTCGGCTCAGCAGGCCTTCGAGTGGGGCCTGGCCAACAAGGTGGTTCCGGCCGACCAGCTCCGCAAGGAGGTCCGGGCCTGGGCAGATGAGATCCTGAAGCTCTCTCCCACAGCGCTCAAGGTGCTCAAGCAGTCCTTCAACACCGACACCGAGCACTTCGCCGGCATCGGCCAGATGGCCTACTCCAGCCTGAAGATGTTCAGCGAGACCGCCGAGGCCAGGGAAGGAATCACCGCGTTCAACGAGAAGCGCAGTCCTGACTTCACCGCCTATCGCGGGAACTGACATGCGGCCCTTCTCCACCGGGCTGCTCGACGGCAAGCGCATCCTGATCACCGGCGGTGGCTCCGGCCTCGGCCGCGGGGTCGCCCGCCATCTGGTCGACCACGGTGCCGTCGTACACCTGTGGGGACGCCGGACGGCTGTGCTGAAGGAGGCCGCGGAGGAAGTATCGGCGGCTCGCCCCGGCACGGTGCACGTGGACGCCGTCGACGTGCGCCGGTTCGACCAGGTCGACGAGGCGATGGAGTCGATCTGGTCCGGGCACGGCCCGCTTACCGGCGTCGTGAACAACGCCGCAGCGAACTTCATTGCCCAGACCCAGGGGCTCAGCCCGCGCGCCTTCGAAGCCATCACGGGCACCGTCATGAACGGGTCGTTCCACACGGCGCTGGCCGCGGGCAAGCGGTGGATCCGCGACGGACTCCCCGGCAGCGTGCTGTCCACGCTCACTACCTGGGTGTGGACCGGGTCGGCATACGTGGTGCCGTCCGCGATGGCGAAGGCGGCGGTGCACTCGATGACGATGTCGCTGGCGGTGGAGTGGGCGAAGTACGGCATCCGGGTAAACGCGGTTGCGCCCGGACCGATCCCTACCGACTACGCCTGGGAGATGCTCAACCCGACCGAGAACAGCTCCGTCGGCGCCACGCAGGCCGATCAGGTGCCAGCCGGGCGGGCGGGCACGATCGAGGAGCTGGCCAACCTGATGATGTTCCTGCTGTCTGATGCGTGCGACTACCTGACCGGCCAGACGATCGCGATGGACGGCGGTCAGATGCTCGCCGGTCCTGGCACCTTCGCGGGACTCACCTCGCTGACGGATGCGGACTGGCAGCAGATCAAGGAGAAGAGCCTGGCCGCCACGGCCGCGAGCAAGGTCCAGCGCTCGGTCTGAAACCGCTGCGCCACGCCCGCGCCCGGCGGCGGCGCGGGCCTGCCGAATGGTAGTTTGGGTACGACCAAATGCTCGACTGCGGAGGTACCTCATGGCCGCTGAACCAGCGACCCCGGAATCCGAGCCGCGGCGGCATGCTGTCCGGCTGACGCCCTTGTACGTGCCGAAGTCGTCCGACGTACTGGCTGATGACCTGCGCGAACGGATCCTCCGCGGCGAGTTCCCTGAAGATACGGCGCTGCCGCCCGAGCGCGAGCTCGTCAAGCAGACCCGGATGAGCCGCGCCACCGTCCGCGAGGCGCTGCGCATCCTGGAGGTACAGGGACTCGTCCGGATCAAGACCGGACGAACCGGCGGAGCATACGTGTACCGGCCTGGCCATGACTCGATGGCCGACTCGGTGAACCTCTTGATCCGGGCGCGGCAGATCAGGATCCCGGCCCTGCTCGAGACCCGCGAGGCGATCGAGCCGTTCTGCGCTCAGCTCGCCGCGCAGCACCGGACCGATGAAGACCTCGGACACCTCGAGGCGGCCAACGAGGCCATGGCCGCCGGTGGCACACTCGCCGAGTTCCTGCATGCCAACGTGGACTGGCACGTGGCGGTCGCCGTCGCCGGCCACAACGAACTACTGACGGGTTTCATGCTGGCCTTGTCCCGGAGCATCTACGCCTCCACCGACAACCAGGGCTTCGTCGACGACGACGTGCGCCAGACCACCCTGCGCGCCCACCGCGCGGTCACCAAGGCGATCCACGCCAAGGACCCCGACGCGGCCAGGCGGCGAATGAGCCGCCACGTTCATTTCTACGCCGAGGCAGTCATGGAGGTCGAGGACCGTACCTCGATCGAGGTGCCCCAACACTGAAGCGGGATGCTCAGCGCCGGGCACCTCTGCGCGAGCGCCCCGTCAGGGCTTGCTGAGTACCTGGTCGAGCCAGTCGAGAATGCTGGCCACTACCTTGTCGCGGTTGGTCTCATTGAGGATCTCGTGCCGGGCGCCCGGGTAGGTGCGCACCGTGACGTCGGTGAGCCCGGCGGCGCGGTAGCGGTCGACGAGGACGTTCAGCAGGACGAGGTTGGCGTTGACAGGGTCCGACTCGCCCGCGGCGATGTAGAACGGGAGGTCGGAGCGTACGGCGGCTACCTGGCCGGGATCGGCCATCCGGCGGGCGCCCGCGAACATGCCCTTGGTGGCGTCGGCGTCGATCCCGAACCCGCACCGGGGGTCGGCGATGTAGGCATCGACGGTCGCTTCGTCCCGGGACAGCCAGTCGAACTCGGTCCGCGCCGGCTGGAAGGCGGCGTTGAACGCGGCGAGGTCGATGGGCTGCTCGAGGTCGATGGCCGGCTCGAGCTGATCCAGCGCGGTGGTCCCGGTCAGCACCACGGCATCTACCCGGTCGCTGTGATCGAGCAGGTACTGCTGAGCGGCGAAGGAGCCCATGCTGTGCGCGAGCAGCACCAGCGGCAGACCGGGCTGCTCGTCCCGGATCCGGGACACGAGTAGGTCGACGTCGTCGACCAACTGGGTCCAGCCGTCCGGCCCCAACTGGCCGAGTTCCTCCTCGGACCGCGCGGTGGCGCCATGGCCTCGGTGGTCCTGGCCGTAGACCACCAGACCGCGGCCGGTGAGAGCGTGCGCGAGGGCGTCGTAGCGCTGCACATGCTCGCCCATGCCGTGGGTGAGTTGCACCGCGCCGCGCGGCGTGTCGGCCGGGTCCCACCGGTAACCGACGATCTCAACGCCGTCGCGGGCCGGATAGGTGAAACGTGTTGACGGTTCCATCCGATTCTCCTGTTCTGGGTTGGTCATTTGCCCGCGCTGGGCGGTCATCTCCCCGATTGCATCCCGGGTCCTACCGCTCTTTGCTCAGGGCGAGCACCTCGTCGAATCCCTCCCGCAGGCAGGTCTCGAAGATCTCGAGGTCGCTGATTACGTCCGGGTCGATGTTCAGGCCGATGCAGCAGGTGCCGTCATAAGAGATCATCGCGATCATGGCGGCAACCCCGGGACGCGGGCCGAGCGGGTACAGGTCGGTCACCCGCGCGCCGGACAAGTACAGCGGATGCCCCATCCCGGGAATGTTGGACGCCTGGATATCCGACACGTTCGTCAGCCCGGCGGAGAGCTCGATGATTGCCGCTGACGGTAGTCGGCTGAGCGCCGGCGAGACGAAGTCGAGGAACCCGATGGCGGGTTCGGCCCGGGCGGTGACGACGAACTCACGGATGATCTCGATGCGGGTGCGCGGATCGGGTTCCCCCACCGGAGCGGCGAATCTCGCTCCCGCGAACCGGTTGCCGCCCATCGGGTCGTCGCTCGTGCGCAGCGAGACCGGTATCCCGATCGGCATCAGGTCGACCGTGACTCCGTGGTGCTCGTGGTAACGCCGGAACGCCCCGAGCAGCCCGGCCAGGAAGGCGTCGTTCACCGAGCCATCAGCCGCCTTCCCGGCAGCCTTCAGTTCGCTCAGTGGCACATCGTGCAGGACGAACCGGTAGCTTGAGCCGCCGCTGCCGCGCAGCAGTGGCGATCGTTTGGTCGGCGGTGGCGTGAGGACGCGGCGCAACGAGCGGCCGAACCGCAGCGTGTCGCCTGCGACACCGGCCGGGTGCAGCACCGCGCGACGCATGAGCTTCAGGGAGCCCTCGCCGCGCCTGATCAACTCGGACGGGACGTCCAGGAGCTGTTGGCGCAGACGGCTGGCCAGCAAGCTTGCCGGGGTCAGCGGCGATCGCGGTATAGGCGACGGTGCGAGCTGGTGGTCGCCTGGCTCGGGGGTACGGCTATGCGCGAGCGTGAGCAGCTGTATCAGGCCGAGGCCGTCGGACAGGCTGTGGTGAACCTTGAGCAGGTAGCCGGCCCGGCCGTCCTCGAGGCCCTCGACGAGCACGGCCTCCCACGGCGCTCGCGCCTTGTCCAGCGGTCGCGCCATGATCGCCTGGCCTAGGTCGAGCAGTTGCCGCATCGTGCCCGGCTCGGGCAGCCGTACCCGCTGGAGGTGGTAGCCAAGATCGAAGTGCGGATCGGGTGACCAGGCGGGCGGGAACAAGGGCAGGAGCGGTTCGACGGCCCGCTCGCGTAGCCGGGGGATCTGCTGGCTGACACGGTGATGAGCGGCGACCAGCCGGTCCCAGTCTGGCGCCTTATCAAGGATTTCCAGCAGCATCCCTGTTGACCGGGTACGGGGGTCGGCCTCGGCCCGCCACATGAGCGCCTCCCAGGCGCTCATGTCCGCTGGGCCGCCCCAGCCGGCACCGTTCAGGTCCTGTGATGCCATTCAGCTCGCCTCGCTCGGTTAGGTTTTGTGCTTTATCGGTTGGACCTCACGATCGTCTTGGTGGGCGCGGTCGACGGCGCCGGTGACTTCGAGAATGAGGCGCGCGACCTCCTCCGGATCGTCGGACATCGGGACATGACCCACGTCGGCCAGCCTGACGAGCTCGGCTCCCGGGACGCGTTCCAGCAGGGGGAGGCCGTTGCGCTCGAACGGGATGATCCGGTCTCGCTCCGCCCAGACCACCCGGATCGGGCAATCCGGGTCCGCGGGCAGGGTTTCCAGCGGGTGCTTCGTGATCACCCGCAGCAGCGGGGCGACCACAGGAGAGTCCTTCATTGCCCGGATCGAGGCCGCGAACTCGGCCGGCTCCATACGGTCCGGGTGTTCGACCTGCGTCGCGAGCAGCAGGCGCCGCGCCCACCGCCGACGGCCGATCGCCTCCGCGCGGTCGGCTTGCTTGGCGAGCAGGGCGAACGACAGCCGCATCCCGACAGCGACGGCGGTCATCCGCGCTGTCGACCGCCACGCGCCGGCGGGACCGAAGAGCACGACCGACCGCGCCCGGCCGCGGCGGGCCAGCTCCAGCGCGATCCACCCGCCGAGCGAGTTGCCGACGATGTGCGCTCGGCGGATTCCGGCTCGATCGAGCTGCTCGACGACCCCGTCGGTGAGCGCCTGGATGGACGGGGCGGCACCCTGGGCGAGACCCTCGGCCCCGCTATGCCCGGGGAGTGTCGGTGCGAACACCGCGTGTCGATGCTCCAGCAGCGGCAACACCGGGCACCACACCCGCCAGGTGGCGCCGACGCCGTGCAGGAGCACCAGCGGCGTTCCGGCCCCGCCAGCGTACGAGGGTGTCACCGGGATGGCCGCCGGCGCCGGACGCCTCCGGCGCCGGAGCCGGCGCATCAGGGCAACAGCCACCGCCCACGCCGCCGTGAGCACGGCGACCCCGGTGAGCAGCCAGCTCAGCGGGGTGTTGGAGTGTCGGCCCTTCACCAGCCCTCCCCGTGGAGTTCGTGTCCGGGCGCAACCCTGAGCAGGCCGCGGTAGGCATCCAGCGCGGTGGCGCCGTGCCGTAGCACGTTGTCCACCTCTTGGGTGATCGCCACATCTACCCCAACGTCGGCCGCCAGCTTCATGACCACCGGGGCGGCCTTGACACCCTCTGCGACCTGCTTCATCCCGGCGAGCACCTCGGCGATGGACTTGCCCCGGCCCAGTTCCTCGCCGACGTGCCGGTTGCGGCTCAGCGGGCTGGTGCAGGTCACGATGAGATCGCCCATACCGGCGAGACCGGCAAAGGTAAGCGGGTCACCGCCGAGCGCCTCACCGAGACGACTCATCTCCCGCACCGCCCGAGTGATCACCATCGCCTTGGTGTTGTAGCCGGCCCCGGCCCCGTCGGCCATCCCGGCCGCGATCGCGAACACGTTCTTCAACGCGCCGGCGATCTCCACACCCACCACGTCGGTCGTGGAGTAGATCCGGAACCGCGTAGTGCGGAACAAGTCGGCCAGCCGGGCCGCCAGGTTCTGGTCGGGCATCGCGATCGTGGCAGCCGCGGCGTAGCCGACCATGACCTCCTTGGCGATGTTAGGACCAGCGAGCACGCCTGCCGGGTGCCCTGGCAGCGCCTCCGCCACGATCTCGGTCATCCGGTGGTCGGTGACCTGTTCCAGCCCTTTGACCAGGCTAACGACCGGGATCCACGGACGAACGTACGGCACGACCTGCTCGAGAACTCCCCGGAAGCCGTGTGAGGGGATACCCATGACGAGGACGTCGGCCTCGTGCATGGCCTGCTCCAGCGAGTCGGTCGCCTGCAGGCCGTCAGTCAGCGGGATGTCGCCGAGGTAGCGGCTGTTTCGGCCCCGGCGGTCAACCTCCTCGGCCACCTCCGGCGACCGGGCCCAGAGTACCGTCGGGGCGCTTCTGGCCACGATGGATGCCACCGTCGTCCCCCAGGAGCCGCCGCCCAACACGGCCACTCGAGGCTTCCTACGGTCCACCCCTCAAACACCTCCCTGAACAGTTCGACGCGTCGCCGGCCGCCGCGAGTGGCTGGGCCCGCCGGCGCATGCGCTCCATCGGTCGGAAGCGGCTAAGGCCAGCGACGGGCCGGTCCGGGGCACCAGCATGGTGAGGCGGCTCGTGCCCCGGGGATTAGCCTAGAACATAAATGCTTGAATGGATAGACCAAATTGCATTAGGCTGTCCGTGTCCGTAAACGGTCAGTAGTGACCAGGTGCCCTTGCGGCTCCGGCGCGGTGACCGACCGCCCGCGGCTACCCACAGCTGGGTCTGCATCATCCTGGAGGGCAGTGTTTTGAGCACGCTCGACACGTTGCTGGAAGAGATCCGTACCGGCCCGGCCGGTCCGGAGATCGCTGCCTTCTTCGACTTCGACGGCACGCTGATCGACGGCTACTCGGCCGCGGCGCTCTACTCACACCGCCTGCGTAATTTCGAGATCGGGCCCGCCGAGGCTGCGCACACGGTGCTCGCTACCATGCGCGGGCCCCTCAGCGAGGACCAGTTCACCGAGCTGGTGGAGCGGGGCATCCGAGGGTGGGCAGGGCGGACCGACGACGACATGGACGAGCTGGGAGAGCGCCTGTTCGTGCAGGGCATCGCGGAGACGCTCTTCCACGAGGCCTGGCGGTTGGCCAAGGCGCACCAACGGCGCGGCCATACGGTGGCCATCGCGACCTCGGCTACCCGGTTCCAGGCCGGTCCGCTAGCGCAGCGGCTCCAGGTCGAGAACGTGCTCTGCACCGAACTGGAAACCGAGGACGGTATTCTCACCGGTCGGCTGGCGGGTCGAGCACTGTGGGGTCCCGGCAAGATCGCCGCAGTGCAGGCGTTCGCGGCCGCTCGCGGCATTGACCTGGCCGCCAGCCATGGCTATGCCAACGGCGACGAGGACGTGCCCTTCCTGCAGGCTGTCGGCCACCCGCATCCTGTCAACCCGCAGAAGCGGCTGGCCGAGGTGGCCGCCGCCCGTGACTGGCCGGTGCTCAGCTTCAAGAGGCGGTCACGCCGGCTGGACCCGAGGCCGGCCATCCGAACCGCGGCCATCTACGGCAGCCTGCTCGCGGCAAGCGGAACGGGCCTGACCATGGGCGTGCTGAACCGCGACCGCCGGCGAGGTGTCGACGTAGCCACCTCGGTGTTCGGAGACATCGCCGGCGCCGTCTCAGATATTAAGATCGAGGTTTCCGGTGAGCAGCACGTGTGGTCACATCGTCCCGCGGTGTTCTTCATCAACCATCAAAGCGCTCTCATCGACCTGGTTGTCACCAGCAGGCTGCTGCGCGACGGATTCACTGCCGTGGCCAAGAAGGAGATCGCGCAGCAACCGGTGATCGGGCAGCTGTTCCGGATGGCGGATGTCGCGTTCCTCGACCGCGCGGACCGTGCCAAGGCCATTGAGGCACTCCAGCCGGCGGTGGACAGGTTGCGCGCTGGCATATCAGTCGTGATCGCCCCGGAGGGTACCCGGTCGGCGACCCCGGCGGTCGGCCGCTTCAAGAAGGGCGGTTTCCACCTGGCGATGCAAGCCGGCGTGCCCATCGTGCCGATCATCATCCGCAATGCCGGCGAGATCATGTGGCGGGACGCCAAGGTGGCGCAGAGCGGCACCATCCACGTGATCGTGCACCCGCCGATCCTCACGGAGGGCTGGACAGTGGAAGACCTCAACGCGGCCGTGGTGAAGGTTCAGCAGCTCTACGTCAACACTCTCGAGGACTGGCCAGCGACACTGCCTGCTGAGCCAGGGGAGCCGAATGCACCCCACGGTGAGACAGCCGTGATTGGTGCGCACCAGAGCCAGCGGACGCCGAAAAACGGGGCAGTGAAGTCATGAGCAGTAACCACCGCGCCTTTTATCAGTTCGGCGGAGGCGTCCCCCGGAAGGTCGCCGCACGCGGCCTGCCGCACCGCGTCAGCCTTCGCAGGGCTTCGGCGGAACCACTGCCGACGGATTCGGCCGAGGTCGCCCACCTGCTCCGGGCACCAGCCTTCCGGAGCCAGGTACGTGACCTCGCCGCACGCCTCAGCCGATCCGAGGAGGATGTACTGGCGGAGGCGGCTGCCGCCCTCCGTGAGATGTCGGCAACGCACAACGAGACTGTCATCGCGGGGTGGCAGCGGTTCGGTCAGTGGATGCGGCGCGGCTACGATATTTTGCTCGACGAGGAAGCGCTCGCCGGGCTGCGCCAGCTGGACCGCAATCACTCCTTGATCTTTCTGTTCTCACACCGCTCCTACCTCGACGAGTGGGTGCTGCCGCCCGCGCTGGTCTCCTCGGGAATCTCGCCTCCCTACGGGCTGGCCGGAGCGAACCTGAACTTCTTCCCGCTCGGCACGGTGGCCCGGCGGACAGGCGTCGTCCACATCCGCCGGTCCACGAGCGACGCGCCGGTGTACCGGCTAGCCCTGCGCGCATACGTCGGCCAGCTCGTGGCAAACCGCGCGAACCTCATCTGGTCGATCGAGGGCGGCCGTTCCCGCACCGGCAAGCTCCGCCCGCCCCGTTACGGTCTGCTGCGCTACGTGGTGGACGCGGTAGAGGCGATCGATGCGCCAGAAGCTCTTGTCGTGCCGGTATCCGTCGTTTACGACCAGTTGCCGGGACACGAGCTCTCGCTGATGGTCTCCGAGGCAAGAGGGCTGGGCAAGCAGCCAGAGAACGTGCGGTGGCTCCTCGGCTACGCCCGGGGGCTGCGGCACCGTCTGGGCCGGGTATACGTCGATCTAGGGCAGCCGCTGCGACTACGGGAGCGGCTGGCCGAGCTACGCGTCGACGACCCGGCCGAGACGCGCGCCGTCGAGCGGGTCGCGCTGGAAGTATCCCACCGGATCAACCGGGCGACGCCCGTGACACCCACCGCAGCCGTCTGCGTGGCTCTGCTCGCCGCCGACCGGGCGCTGAACATGGCCGAGGTGCTGGATACCGTCGCGCCGCTGGCCGACTACCTGCAGCGCCGCGGCTGGCCGGTGGCCGGAGCGGCCAACCTCACCGACCGTTCCACCGTGCGCCGGGCGCTGCAGGAACTCACAGCCTCCGGAGTGCTCACCTGCTACTCCGGCGGCACCGAGATCGTCTGGGGAATCGGTGCCGACCAGCACCTGGTAGCCGCCGTGTATCGCAACAGCGCGATCCACGTACTGGTGGTCCGGGCGATCGCCGAGCTTGTGCTAGTGGCTGTCGCGCACGGGGACGGGGCCGGGCACAATGCGTGGGACGAGGCGCTGCGACTGCGTGAGCTGCTGAAGTTCGACTTCTTCTTCGCCCGGCGGCGCGACTTCGCCGACGAGTTGCAAGCTGAGCTGGCGCTGATCGACCCGGACATCGGCCAGGTGGACGCCGAGGTGAGTCCGGATGACGCGGCTCGATGGCTGGAACGCGTCCGGCCGCACGTGGCGCACCTTGTGCTACGCCCGTTTCTCGACGCCTACTCGGTTGTCGCCGAGCAACTGGCGGCGGCCGATGCCTACGAGGAGATCGACGAGCAGCAGTTCCTCGCCGAGTGCCTGCGAGTGGGCCGGCAGTGGGCGCTGCAACGTCGACTGGCCAGCGAGGAGTCGGTCTCGGCTGAAATGTTCCGGACAGCGTTGGCGCTGGCCCGGCATCGCGACCTCATCGCGTCCGACGACCCGTCCCTAAGCAAACGCCGAAAGGCTTTCGCCGACGAGCTCCGCGAGGTGCGGCGCTACGTTGCCGAGGTCGCCGACATCGCGAGCCGCGAGACCACCCGGTGAACATGGCCAACGCTGGTCACGACACCGCCGAGCGCGCCGAACTTTGCCTGAGCTTGCGCGGAACCCGGGGCGCCATCAGCGCAGTGGCGTATAACCGACCGTCCGAGGGGTCTTGCCGATGAAGAGCCTGGATAAGGCCTACGACACGCTCATCCTGGAGCAGCTGTCTCCCGGCGTGGTCGTGGTGGCGCTGAACCGTCCGGAACGGTCCAACGCCATGACCGACACCATGTTCGGCGAGCTCGAGGACGTGGCGCTTGCGTTGAACGAAGAAGATGACTGCCGGGTAGTCATCTTCACCGGTACGGGCAAGGCGTTTTGCGCGGGCTACGACCTCGCTGATGCTGACGAACTTCCGGGCCTCGGCGCTTTGGGCATGCTCGACCAGCAGGAGCGCGCCGCCCGCGCCCTGCTATCCGTCCGGTCCATGCGGCTCCCTGTCATCGCAGCGGTCAACGGGGGGGCGGCCGGCGGTGGCCTGGCGCTCGCCCTGGCCGCGGACATTCGTCTCGCGGCGCCGGAGGCGAAGTTCAACGCCGCGTTCGTCCGCATCGGCCTTTCGGCCGGCGACCTCGGCACCTCATGGCTCCTGACCCGGCTGATCGGCCCGGCGGCGGCCAGCGAGATCTGCTTCACCGGGCGGCTTGTCGATGCCAGGGAAGCTCTCAGGCTCGGGCTCGTCAACCACGTCAGCGAGCCCGGGGCATTGCTGGACCAGGCCCGCCACCTAGCCGCCGCGATTGTCTCGAATTCGCCTGGTGGAGTACAGCTTTCCAAGCGCGCGCTGCAGGCGAACCTGGAGATCTCGTCCTTCGCAGCGGCGCTTGAGCTCGAGAACCGCGGCCAGGCGCTGCTGACCCGGAGCACCGACATGCTCGAGGCGCTCGCCGCCCTCAAGGAGCAGCGCCAACCGGTCTTCACCGGAGCGTGACCGCCATGACCATTACCGGGAGCCGCGGGAATGCTGCCGTGAAGATCGACTTCCCCGTGCTGGAGACCCTGACATTCGAGGTCCTCGATGGCGATATCGGTGTCCTGCGCATCAACCGCCCGGACCGGATGAACTCACAGACCGTCAAGATGTTCTCCGAGTACGGCGAGGCGGCCGTCGCGCTGCGCGACACCGCGCTCCGCGCGCTCATCCTGACCGCAACCGGCGAGCGCGCTTTCTGTACGGGGTTCGACCTCGACGAGATCGACGTCATCACCCGGATGGGCGTGCGGGAGTTTCTCAAGTTCCAAGAGAAGGCGGCCGGAGGCATCCAGGCGATCCGCCACCTACCCTTCCCCGTCATCGCGGCCATCCATGGCCCGGCCATAGGGGGAGGGCTGGCGCTCGCGCTGACCGCGGACATCCGCCTGGCCTCGCCCGCCGCCAAGTTCAGCGCGGCCTTCTTGAAGGTAGGCCTTTCGGTCGGCGAGCTCGGCGTGTCGTACAACCTCACGCGCCTCGTCGGGCCGGGTCACGCGGCCGAGATCGGCTATACCGCCCGCATCGTCGAGGCGGAGGAGGCAGCCAGGATCGGGCTGGTGAACCGCATCATCCCGACCGAGAAGCTCTTTGAGGAGGCGCTGGCCATGGCTCGGATCATCGCGGCCAACTCGCCAGGCGGAGTACGGATGTCCAAGCGGGCCATCCAGCGCAACCAGGAGATCACCTCCTACGCCGCGGCACTGGAACTGGAGAACCGGGGCCAGGCGCTGCTGACCCGGACCGACGATATGCCGGAGGCGCTTGCGGCCTTCAAGGAGAAGCGGGAACCTCGCTTCACGGGAAGATGAACTGTCCATCATGACCTGGGACTGGACGCCGGAGACGTTGGCCTCACTCAAGGACGGCAGCTCCTCCTCCTACACGATCGAGACTGACGCGTCGGCCGGGGGCGGGCTGATCGCCGGCTACGGCGGGCATCACGGCAGGCCCGCTGGTCGTGACCACCTCGAGTTCGATGGGTATCCTCTCGACGGCTCAGTGACCCAGCGGACGCCCGGCACGTCACTGACCGACCGGCTCGCGACCTTCGACGGGAACGGAACTGCGGGGCCGGGAATCTTCGAGTTCGCGCTGACGCGCAGCCGTTCCTACACCTACCGTCCGACCCTGCCGTGCTGCAGGCAGCGCAGGATGTTCATGTGACCGTCAGTCCATTCGTATGGGAGCCAGGCATGCTGTCCTTTGCCTTCAGCCAGGAGCAGGAAGACTTCCGCAGCCAGCTGCGGAGGTTCGCCGTTGCTGAACTCGCCCCCCACTACATCGAGCGCGCCGCGCGCTCGGAGTTCTGCTGGGAGGCGCATCGACAGCTGGCCGACCTCGGCGTCCTCGGCATCGGCCTTCCCGAGAAGCACGGCGGTACCGGGGCACCTGACCCGGTGACGCTCGGGCTTGCCACGGAGACTCTGGCGTACGGCGATGTGAACGTCGCATCCGCTCCAGTGCTCTCCGGCCTCGTCGCCTCGCAGCTCGCGGAAAACGGGCAGGCCGCCGTCGTCGAGGAGTGGCTGCCTCAGCTGATCGCCGGCGACGTCGTCGCGGCGATCGCCGTCACTGAGCCTTCATGCGGCTCCGACGTCTCTCGCCTGCGTACCGAGGCACGGAGAGTCCCCGGTGGTTGCCGGATCAGCGGCGAGAAGATGGCGATCAGCCTCGCGACGGCGGCGTCGGTGGCATTGGTCTACGCCCGAGAGCCTGGGTCAGAGGGATACCGGGGCATCAGCTGCTTCGCCGTCCCGCTCGACGTCAAGGGCGTTACCCGTACGCACACGAAGGGCATGGGGTCCCTTCCGCTGTGCTGGGGCCAGCTGTCCTTCGACGACGTCTTCGTCCCGGAGGAGCACATCGTGGGGGAGCCGGGCCGGGGCTTCGGGGGCGCCATGAAGCACTTCGACTTCAGCCGGCCCGCGCTCGGTCTCCTGTGCCTCGGCGCGGCCCAGGCGAGTATCGACGAGGCGTGCAAGTGGGCCGTCCAGCGCGAGGCCTTCGACCGGCCATTGGCTGCCTTCCAAGGCGTTTCATTTCCCCTTGCGGAGCACGCGACGTACATCGAGGCAGCCCGCTGGCTCTGCTACCGCTCACTGTGGGCGCGGGAGGCCGGGGAGCAGCACACACACTTCGCCGCGATGTCCAAGTGGTGGCCGCCGATCGTGGCCAAGGACGCGATCGAGACGGCGATCGTTACCTTCGGGAATCTCGGGTACTCGACCGAACTGCCCCTGCAGCAGAGGTACCGCGACGTGGCGAGCTACCTGATCGCCGACGGGACCGCCGGCATCCAGAAGCGGATCATCGCTACGGCGATGATGGGCAAGGTGGCAGCTCTGTGACGGCCACGAAGACCCGGCCCGCGATTCCGAAGCTGGGAGTGGCGGTCAACGAGGCTCTGCTCATCCCTGACCCGGCAGCGCGGCGGCGGATCCTGGATCACATCGCCGGCGCTGGCCTGGACCACGTCAGCACCGGTGACCACATCAGCTTCCAGGGCGGCACGGGCTTCGACGGCCTGGTGTCGGCAACGTCGATCCTCGCCACCAACGACACTCTCAAGGTGCTCATCGGTGTCTATCTCGCGGGACTGCGACACCCCATGGTGACGGCGAGGCAGCTCGCGACCATCTCCCAGATAGCACCTGCCCGGCTGATACTCGGCGTTGGCGTCGGAGGCGAGGACCGCGCCGAGATCTCGAACGCCGGCGTGGACCCTGCGACGCGGGGGCGCAGGTTGGACGAGACGCTCCAGGTACTTCGCAAGCTGGCCACCGGCGAGGCGGTGGACCACCAGGGACAGCTGTTCTCGCTCAGCAGCGCCCGCATCCTGCCACCGCCGGACCCGCGGGTCCCGCTGGTCATCGGCGGCTCGGGCGACGCCGCCGTCCGGCGCACCGCCGCGTACGGTGATGGTTGGCTGGGCATCTTCTGCTCTTCTCGCCGGTTTGGTGAAACCGTCGAGCGTATCCGCGACGCCGTGGCCGAATTTAGGCGTCCGGCGCCGTCGTGGTTCGGGCTTACGATGTGGTGCGGTCTGGGCTCCGACGGGGACCGTGCCCGCGAGCTGCTTGGCCAGCGGATGCATGCGCTGTACAACCAGCCGCCGGAGAGGTTCCAGCACGTCACGGCCGCGGGGACGCCCGAGCAGGTCGCGGAGAAGCTTGTGCCCTTCGTCGAGGCGGGAGCTGAGCACCTGACGATCGTCACGGTCGCGGACTCCGTCCATGACGGCATCGACATGGCCGCCGAGGTGCGTCGCCTGCTCCAGGCCAAGTTCGCCGCGGTCGGCTGAGGAGATCCTCGACTCGGCCGGGACCAGGCAGCAGGCGATCGACGCGACCGCGTGACCGCCGGCCGCGAACCATTCCGCCGAGGAAAGGGAACTCATGACAGGCCGTGTGCGCTACGAGGTGGACGATAGAGGAGCTGCCTTCGTGACCCTTGACGCCCCGGAGTCCCGCAACGCGTTGAGCGACGAGCTTCTCGACGATCTCCTCGACGCGTTCGAGCGTGCCCGTACCGACGACGCCGTCCGGGTCGTGGTGCTTACTTCTTCACACGACCGGGTGTTCTCCGCCGGAGGTGACCTGAAGGCGTTCGCCGACGATGCCCCGACGATCGGCAAGTACGCCGGACTGGACCGCTTCCCGCGGCTGTACAAGCTCATCGGCGGCCTGGGCAAGCCCGTAATCTGCGCCGCGAACGGCGACGTGCTGGCCGGTGCCTTTGGCCTCGCCCTTGCCTGTGACCTCGTCATCGCCAAGGAAGGCGTCCGCTTCGGATGCCCGGAGATCAATGTGGGCGTGTTTCCGTTCATGATTTCCGCTCTGATCTACCGCAGCATCGACCGGATGAAGGCCAACGAACTGATGATGCTCGGGGAGCTGATCGACGCGGCAGAGGCGCACCGACTGAACATCGTCAACGCCGTCGTTCCGGCCGAGAGCTTCGACAAGATCGTTCGTGAGTGGGCGCACAAGGTGGCGACCAAGTCACCTCTCCTCCTGCACCTGGGCAAGAACGCCATCGACGCCACGCGGGACATGAGCCTGCCGGACGCGCTGGAAGCGCTACGAGCGCAGCTCGCGTTGGCGCTTACCACCGAGGACGTCGTCGAGGGCGTGGCCGCCTTCCGGGAGAAGCGCGACGCCGTATGGAAGATGCGCTGAGCGTACTGCTGCTGAGCGTCAACGGACCAGAAATCCGGCAGCGCAGCCTGTCCAGGGTTGACGAGACGGCAACGGCGGCGGCGATAGCCCGGCCCGTTCGGTAGAGTCCCGGACGAGAGCTCAGCCATTTGCCACCTCGATCGCGGTGCGCTCCTCCACCTCCTGTACCGCCTTGGCGTAAGCGTGGACGTGTTTGTTCATCCGGCGCAGGGCAGCGTCCGGGTCCTGGGCGCGGATGGCTTCGGTGATGCCCCAATGGGCCCGGATCGTCGCTCGCCGGACGCCGCTGTCGACGAAACCCTTGGTGTCGGTTGAGGAATGGATGGCTCGCGACAACGCCAGCATGAACCCGGTCAGCAGTTCGTTGTGGCTCGCAATGGCGACCCCGACGTGCCAGTTAACGTTGGCCTGGAGGAAATCCGCTAGTGATCCGTCAACCGATATGGCCTCGTTGGCCTTGTCGAGCCGCTCGAGGTCGGAGCCGGTGCGGTACTTTGCCGCCAGCCGCGCGCAGGCGGGCTCTATCGCCTCGCGCGTCTCGAGCAGCGCAGCTAGCCGGATGCGTCGGCCGCGGATGAGAAGGGCGACGGAGTCCGCCACCGACTCATCGTCCGGTTTCTGCACAAAGGCCCCGCCCGCCCGGCCGGTCTTTATGCGGATCAGGCCCTGGACCTCGAGGATGCGCAGCGCCTCCCGAACCGTCGCCCTGCTCATGTGGGTCTGCGTCACGAGGTCGCGCTCGGTGGGGAGCGCGGTACCCTCGGGAAACTCGCCCAGGAGGATCCGCTCGCGCAGGTCATCGGCGAGGACGTCGGAGGCTTTGGGAACAGGCATCGGGCTCAGTCGGACTGGCGGCCGGTCCGGGCCGTTCTTCGAGACCAGTGGTTCCTGCATCTCGCCTCACATCCTTGATTTGGTCTTACCTAATTTATCAGTCTGATACCAACGACCGCGGTGGTGCTCGAACGCCTGCCTGGCCAGCCGAGGCCTTGGCTCGGCCTCCCGGGGGGAGGCGGTGCGCGGCCGACTCGACCGTGGCGACGCAGCAACCTTCGCCTAGCGGCGAACCCCTGGATCGCCAAGGGATCCTCCGGGCTTGACGCGACTCCTTGCTAAAAAGGTCTTACCATTCTAGCATTCGAGGTGTGGGTTAGGCGCGCGAGGAGGGTCCCCATGAATGCACCGATCAAGACCATCGGCGACCGGTACAGCGGCGAGCAGATCGCCTCGTACTATGCCGCGGGCCACTGGCAGCCGGCCAGCTTCAACGCTCTGGTCGCAGAACAGGCCGCTCGCCGGGGTGACCAGACCTTCGTCTTCGACAGCACCACATCGCTGACGTACGCAGGCTTCCGTGACAAGGCCCTGCGGCTGGCCGTCGGCCTACAGCGAGAGGGTGTGTGCCCGGGAGACCGGGTTGTCGTGCAGCTTCCCAACTGGACCGAATTCCCCGTGATCGCCGCCGCGCTGTCGCGGATCGGCGCGATCCTGGTCCCCATCATGACGATCTACCGCGAGGAAGAGGTCGCCTACGCGCTGCGGCACTCCGGCGCGGTGGCCGCGGTGACCTGTCATGAGTTCCGCGGGTTCGGACACCTGGAAATGTTCGGCAAACTCCGCTCCGAAGCCCCGGATCTGCGCGCCGTGTACGTCGCTCGCCCTCCCGCACGGGGGGACGCGTCCGAGACCCCGTCACTGGACAGCCTGATGGCCGACGGGGACCTGGCGGCCCTGGAGGAGGAGGCTGGCCCCGACTCGTCGCCCGACGACGGCTTCCTCATCGTGTACACATCGGGCACGACGTCCAGGCCCAAGGGGTGCTTCCACACCTTCAACACCTATCGCGCGAGCTCGAGCGCGATCATCAAGGGTCTCGGATACACCGAGCGGGACGTGCAGTTCGGACCCTCGCCTATAGCCCACACGACGGGTCTCGTTACCAGCGTGATCGTGCCCCTGCTCGCTGGCGCGAAGTCCTACCTGATGGAGGCGTGGAACCCGGAGGAGGGACTGCGCAGGGTCGAGCAGTACCAGTGCACCGCTGCCGTGACCGCGACGCCGTTTCTGCAGATGCTGATGGCAGCGTACGATCCTGCCAAGCACGACGCTAGCAGCCTGCGAGTGTGGGTCTGCGCGGGGTCGCCGATCCCGAGGGCAGTCGTCGAGCGCTCCCGTGAGCTCTTCCCCGGTTGCCGGACTCTCAGCCTCTACGGCCGCTCGGAGAACCTCGTCACCACTATGTGCACCGTGGACGACCGTGCCGACCGGGCGGTCACGTCCGACGGCTCGGCCCTCGAAGGTGCCGAAGTGAAGATCGTCGGCGAGGACGGTCTCGAGGTGCCGCGTGGCGAGGAGGGCGACATCGCCTATTGGGGGCCCAGCCACATGATCGAGTACTTCAACGACGACGAGCAGACGGACGCACTGTTCACGCCCGAGGGTTTCTCACGATCCGGAGACCTTGGCCGGATGGACGAGGACGGGTACGTGCGGGTCACCGGGCGTCTTAAGGACATCATCATCCGGGGCGGGATGAACATCAGTGCGCGCGAGATCGAGGACCACCTGCTGCGGCACCCGGCCATCGCGGACGTGGCCGTGGTGGGGATGCCGGACGAGCGGCTGGGCGAGAAGGTATGTGCATATGTCGTCCTGGCGGAACCGTCCGCGGCGCTGACGCTCAAGGACATCACGGACTATCTCCGTGCACAGAAGCTCGCGACGCAGAAGCTGCCGGAACGCCTCGAGATCGCGTCGGCCCTGCCCATGACAGCCACCGGCAAGGTCCAGAAGCACATCCTGCGAGCCGATATCAAGGAGAAGCTCGGGGTGACATAAACGGCAGCTCGCCTGGCACTGGCGGCACCTGCCGGCTGGTGGCCAGGGCGCGGGGCTTCGACCGCTTTTCCGTGATGCCTGACAACAGGAGGATTCCCATGGCGAGGCCCGTAATTGTCGCTGGAGCCCGTTCCCCGATCGGCAAGATGCATGGCTCTCTGGCAGCCCTGACGGCGCCGGCGCTGGCAGGCCTGGCGATCCGTGCCGCGCTGGAACGGGCTGGGGTCAGCGGAACCCAAGTCGACGCGGTGATCTTGGGCCAAGTGGTTCAGGCTGGTGCGGGCCCGAACCCGGCCCGGCTGGCCGCGGCCGCGGGCGGCATCCCGATGGGCGTGCCCGCGACTACCGTTAACAAGCTGTGCCTGTCGGGTCTGACGGCGATCGCGCAGGCCTCTCAGCAGATCACGACCGGGCAGTCCGAAATAGTCGTGGCAGGCGGCATGGAATCCATGTCGAACGCGCCGTACCTGCTGCCCCGCGGTCCCCGGCGCGGGTTGCGCTACGGCGACACGCCGCTCAGCGATGCCCTCGATCAAGATGCGCTGGTTTGCGGATTCGACGGCATCTCGATGGGCGCGGCGACCGACCGCTACCAGGCCCGCCTGGGGATCTCCCGCGAGGACCAGGACGCGTTCGCCGCAGAATCCCACGCCAGGGCCGCGGCGGCGATCAAGGACGGCCGCCTGGCCGAGGAGATCATCCCGGTGACCGTCCCCGGCCGAAAGGGCGAGGTGACCGCGGAGGACGACGAGGGCGTCCGGCCGGGCACCACCGCGAGGCGGCTCGCCGCGCTGCGGCCGGCCTTCAGCGAGAACGGGACGATCACCGCGGGCTCGGCATCCCAGTTGTCCGACGGCGCATGCGCCGTCGTCGTCATGGACGCCGACCGCGCGGAGAGGCTGGGCTGGCCGTGGCTTGCCGAGATCGGTAGCTATGGCACCGTCGCCGGGCCGGATCCCTCGCTGCTGCACCAGCCGGCCAACGCGATCCGCGACGCGCTCCGCCGCGACGGGACGCTAGATGCCCGCGACCTGGACCTGATCGAGATCAACGAGGCCTTCGCCGGAGTTGCGCTCGCCTCCACGCGGGACCTCAGCCTGGCCCCGGACCGGGTCAATGTCAACGGCGGCGCCATTGCCCTCGGCCATCCGGTCGGCATGAGCGGCGCCCGGCTCGTCCTCACCCTCGCCCTCGAACTGCGCCGCCGCGGCGGCGGAACTGGCGCCGCCGCCCTGTGCGGTGGCGGCGGCCAGGGCGACGCGCTCATCCTCCGCGTGCGGTGACCGACCCGGATCCCGCCGGCCTGGATATGACGGGGTTCGCGCGACCAGGAGCCTCGATCTCGCCTCCATCACTGAGACCTTGACAGCACGAAAGCGCTGCCCGCATTCGTCCGCGGCGTCGCTCGCATGGTTCCAGTCGTCAGGCGATCGAGATCCCGCCGTTGACGCTGATCACCTGGCCAGTGATGCGCTTTGCGTGGTGCGATGCCAGGAACAGGATCGCGTCCGCGAGATCCTCAGGCTCAGTCATGCCCAGGTGTGCTGCAGACACGATCCGGTCGAAGATCTTCTTGCTGAAGCTCGAGTCCTCCATGACGCGGTCATACGACCCGGTGTTGACGATAAGCGAAGGCGTGATGATGTTGACCCGGATTCCGTAGCGCTTGACCTCGAGGGCCAGCGTCTTGGAGAAGGTGACGATCGCGGCCATTGCACCCCCCAGCGCCGTCTCCCCGGGCGTCGGCACCCTTGCGGCATCGGACGCGACGTTGACGATGGTACCGGTCTCCTGCTTGCGCATGATCGGGACGGCCGCCCGGCAAGTGTGCATCGGACCGGCAGCCTGCGAGACCAAGACCGTGACAAGGTCTTCCGGAGCGAGATCGACGAACAATGTGGGCTTATATGGCGAGACAGTCGAGTTGACGAGCACATCCAGCCGGCCCATGGCCTTGGCGGCCCGCTCGACTGCCTCCATCGCCTGGCCAGGGTCGTTCGTGTCGGCTGAGATGAAGTCGACGCGAGCCTCCGGGTTCTTGCGCATGATCTGCTCCAGCGCGGACGCACCCCGTTTCTCGTTGCGTCCCAGGACGGTCACATGCGCTGCTCCGGCTCGTGCGAAGGACGACGCGGAACTGAGACCCACGCCGGAGGTACCACCCGCGATCAGGACGCAGACACCGGAGAAGTCCGTCGGAGTTGATTCGATGATATTCACAGTTCCTCCAGGTGATGCGAGCCGTATGGCGCCGAATCGACGGCAGGTACTCGTAGCGGTGAGCCATGGTCAGGATGAACCCGGGGTCGATGAGCGCACGGGCACGGAGATGCACATTGGCTCGGCAACGATCATCTGAGCTCCGGTGACATGGGAGCGCGACGTCCGGTGCCTCACGAGACAGCCGTACCCAGTCGGCGCAGGATGTCAGCAGCTTCTTGGGCCATGGCGGGCACGAACTCGGCAATATGCACCAGGTCGTGAATCGCGGAAGCCACCTGTCCGGTCATGACCAAGCTGTTTTCCACATCACCCTCGCTCTGAGCGCGGTTCATCGACTCCATCTTCCAGCGGGTGTGGTCGACGACGTCGGGCACGCCGCTCCCGCCAAGGCCGTCCCGACCCAGGTCACCCTCGGCGAGGGCGGCCTCCGACGCCGCATTGCGCAGGCCGCGGCACGGACCGTACACACCTGGGAAGGCGACGTCATCGCCTTCCCGGGCGTCCAGCAGTGCTCGGACGTAGGCCGGGTGCCAATCAGTGTTGTCGTGGGTCGTGATGAAGCGAGTTCCCATCGCCACGCCTTCAGCCCCCATGGCCAGCGCGGCAGCAAGCCCGCGGCCGTCACGAGCGCCGCCCGTCAGTAGCACTGGGACATCCACTGCTTCGGTGATGCTCGGCACGAGCACGTAGGTGTGTACCGCTGTGCTCGGGGCGTGGCCACCCATCTCGAAGCCCGCCGCGATGATGACGTCTGCCCCTGCTTCGGCCGACTTCACCGCCTGACGCGTTGAGCCCACCTTGTGTTGATGGATCATTCCCGCGTCCTTGATCAGCTGGATGTATTTCCCGGGAAAGCCGGCGGACGTGGTGAGTACCCGAAGCTGTGCCGCCAAACCGCTGTCACGTACCCGGGCAGCGAGGACGGCCCGGATGTAGACGTCAGTGAACGGCAGAACGTTGCCGCGGGCGTCGACGCCTACCGGGATATTGACGGCGAAGA